>PVBE010338673.1_pt1 | contig 15705 bp, 10 predicted proteins | sample 1631181 | NCBI WGS metagenome assembly PVBE01 (sample SAMN08397723, study PRJNA350692) | Marine metagenome, whole genome shotgun sequencing project. | isolation source: water | place: Pacific Ocean | collected 2012-04 | reverse complement strand
TCTTTAGGTGAGCCAGGGTCGACTTCCGGCAGACTGGAGCGGGTGAAGGGAGTCGAACCCTCGTTGTCAGCTTGGAAGGCTGCTGCTCTACCGTTGAGCTACACCCGCCTTCTTACGTTTTCGCACCTCGCAAGCGCCACAATCTCCTCAATCTGAAACCTGTTTCACCCCCAACCTAGCCTTAAATGGTGGAGAGGGTTGGATTCGAACCAACGTAGGCATAGCCAACGGGTTTACAGCCCGTCCCTTTTAACCGCTCAGGCACCCCTCCAACTCAGGGCCAACGGATAGACAAGCGCCGCACGACGCGAAACCCGCGCCACCTGTCAACACGAAAACACTTGCTCAACGAATTACGAATGTCGCCCAAGCCCCAAACGCCTCCACGGCGCCATCCTCAGGCGCATCAAAAGCACATTGTGTGAAAACGTGGGCGCGAATATAAGCATGGCTATGTCAAAGCGCAAGCGGCAAAAACCAAAGAATCAGGCACTTAGTAAGCAAGAGTCACGAACGCGGCACGCCCGCGACGTCGGCCAATCGACAACCTCCGGCCTACTATGGATTTTTGGGTTGCACGCAGTTTGCGCGGCCCTCGAGAACCCAGAACGAGTATGCCTACAGCTGATGTCAACAAGAAATGCGGACAAAAATCTTCCTGCTCAGTCAAAACTTGAATGCATTACTAGCAGCGCAGCCGATATTGAGCAGATCTTGCCGCTAGGAGCGGTGCACCAGGGCGTCGCCTTGCTCGTCGAGCCATTGCCGGATCTCGAACTCGAAGATATCTGCCGGACCGAAACCCAGGGCCCAATTGTGATCCTCGATCAAGTGACGGATGCTCAGAATGTGGGTGCAATCTTGCGCTCTTGCGCTGCCTTCGAGGCGTTAGCTCTCGTCGTCCAGCAGCGCCACAGCCCCCCGATAAGCGGCCTACTTGCTAAAGCGGCCTCTGGCGCGCTCGAGCATGTACCTATGATCCGGGTCACCAACCTGGCACGCTGTTTAGACGAAATCGGAGATCTGGGATTTCACCGAATCGGCCTGACGCAAGACGGACATGTAAGTCTTGCCAAGGCCAAGACTGAGGCTCCAACAGCGCTCATTTTGGGCGCTGAGGGGGCCGGATTGCGCCGCCTCACCAGAGAAAAGTGTGACGTGTTGACCAAATTGCCGACTTCGCCGACCCAGCCCAGTCTCAACGTTTCGAATGCAGCCGCCGTCGCCCTCTACGAACTGTCCGGCGGATCACAAAACCGGGACTAGTACTCCGGTTTGCCGCCGAACCGGCCGATCCATTCGGCCACCTGATCATCACCTATTTTTGTGATCAGCACGTCAGGCACCGCAAAGGCATGCCCCGGTGAGAGCGGAGCAAGCCAATTCGGGTCTTGCGAATCTGGCCACGCGCAATCATCAGAGTCTAACCCTACGATTGCCAGTAACGCCTCAGCGATCTGCGGAATAACCGGGTGCGCGAGACGAGCGAACAGGGGAATGAGATTGATTGCCGTGCGGACGCTAACAGTCGCCGCTCCAGGGTCTTCTTTGAACTTCGTCCAGGGTTCGGCAACCGTTAAATACTCATTGCCGCACACCCAAATGGCTCGAAGCTCAGCAACGGCTTTACGAAAGCTCAACGCTTCCAGGTGAGCCGTATAGGTATTGACGCGCGTTGCCAAATCGCTAGCAAGCTTGGCTTCTTTCGGGCCAGGACTGCCACCGTCCGGAACCGCTTCACCAAATTTGGATTTCGTAAACTGCAAGATCCGGTTCACGAAATTACCGAGTACGTCGGCAAGATCTTTGTTGACCGTGCTCGCAAAATGCTCCCAGGTAAAAGAGCTGTCGCTGCCCTCGGGTGCGTTGGCCATGAGATAATAGCGCCAATAGTCGGCAGGCAGAAGATCGAGCGCCTGATCCATGAAGATACCGTGCTTTTGACTGGTGGAGAACTTTCCCCCGTAATAGTTCATCCAGTTAAATCCTTTGATCGTATCGACGAGCTTCCACGGTTCGCCTGAGCCGAATAAAGTCACGGGAAAGCCGACCGTATGAAAGGGAACGTTGTCCTTTCCCATGAATTGAACGTAGCGCACGTCTTTGGCCGCATCGCCGTACCACCAGGATTTCCAATCGCGGCCCTCGCCAGCATTCGCCCATTCATGTGTCGCGCTGATATATTCAATGGGTGCGTCGAACCAGACATAGAAGACTTTATTGGAAAAGTCCGGCCACTTGTCACCATGGGCCACAGGCACGCCCCACTCAAGATCGCGTGTAATCCCCCGATCTTCGAGACCTTCATCCAACCATTTGTTGCCAATCGATGTGACCAGGTTTGGCCAGTCCACTTTAGAATTGATCCACACGCGCAGGCGGTCAACCATCAACGATTGCTTAAGATACAGATGTTTGCTTTTGCGCACCTCCAAATTGCTCGAACCAGAGACAACCGATCGCGGTTCAATCAAATCGGTCGGATCTAAGACTTTGGTACAGTTTTCACACTGGTCACCGCGCGCATGTTCGTAGCCGCAATTAGGGCAGGTCCCTTCAATATAGCGATCAGGCAAGAACCGGCCATCGTCTCTGGAATAGACTTGTTCGGTCGTGCGCTCTTCAATCAAACCGTTTTGGTCGAGTCGATCCGCAAAATGCTGAGTGAGTTCTCTGTTTTGCGGACTCGATGAACGTCCAAAGAAATCCCAGGAGAGACCGAAACGATCACTCAAGTCCTTTTGGTTAGCATAGTGCTCATGGCAGTAGTCGGCTACGTCCTGGCCAGCATTGTGGGCTGCCAGTTCGGCCGGCGTGCCGTGTTCATCCGTAGCACAAATGAGCAAGACGTCGTGACCGCGCGCACGTTCGAACCGCGCATAGACATCGGCCGGCAACTGGGATCCTACAAGATTGCCCAGGTGCTTGACGCCGTTGATATACGGCAGCGCGCTGGTGATCAGAATCCGACTCATGAGGTTCGCTTTCGATCCAAAAAGGCCCGTTAAAACTCAAATATACGAAAAATCTACAAATTACGGCATTAACCATTTCCGGCAGAATCTCAAGATAAGCGTCCAGCACATACGTAATATGTATACGCCGTCAATCGAGAATAACCGTTGCTAGAGTGCGGCTTTTACTGGAACATGGGTCAAAGGGAAAGAGAGCCATGAACTCGATCAACAATCTGGCCGTTCTTGCAACCGCCGTTGCTGGCATGCCATCGGATCCTTGTGATATTCCCCTATCGTACTCGGCAAGTAGCGGAGCAGGGTTTTGTAAACGCCTGCCGCCATTGAAATTACTAGACTTTGTTCGCCGGTTTACGGTCTATTCCCCCACGGTGACCCCTACCTCAATCAACTACTGACCAACACTTTGGAAGCGGGTCATGAACGAACCTGCAAGTGGACAGGTGACGAACGATTCTGACGAACGACTTGAATCTAAAAATAACTTAAGTTATTGAAATACCAGTAAAAGCCGCCGTAGCTCAGTTGGCAGAGCAGGGGTTTTGTAAACCTCAGGTCCGCGGTTCGAGTCCGTGCGGCGGCACCAGCACAATTCCTATTTGTTGCAGAGCCGTTGCGTATGGCTATAAGGAACCTCCACCCCTTTCACACTTCATTCCGAACTATCAAGCGTCCATTAAAAAATTAGACTTCACCGGAGTCTAAAAGGTTGCTGCACTGTACTTGATTTGTTGCGACAGATATATCGTTGCAGCCGCATCAAGAATTGCATCCGTGCCTAATCGGTATGCGTCATATAAATCAATGATATCGCCCGATTGACCAAAGGTCTCAACACCTAGCGGCACGACCCGGTGTCCCAAGACACTGCCCAACCAAGATAATGTGCCTGGCGCCCCGTCGATAACTGTAACGAGTCCCGCATTGGGAGCAAGCTCAGCAAGCAGTCGAGCAATGTGTGATGTTGCCTCCCCCTCCTTGGTCCAGGGGCTTCTGAGACTGCGGGCCCAGTCCCGATAAAGGCGGTCAGGTGATGGAACCGCCAATAGACCCGCACCGGGCACGTCTTCCCGCAACTGTTCGTAAGCATCCATCGCTTCCGGCGCGATAGCACCCGTGTAGACAAGAGCGAGTTCGGCCCCGGATGCAGGGGCAGCCTGCCAGTATGCACCATTGAGAAGGTCGTTGACCCAAGTGTCCGCAGGTTTGCGATTAGGCTGATCCAAAACACGCGTTGACAGCCTCAAGTAAATAGACCCACCATTGTCGTCCTGCATGTGGGTAAAGCCCCAGCGCATAATCTCCGATAGTTCATCGACAAAGGTGGGCTCGAAATAGGTGAGACTGGGTTGAGCCAATCCGATGAGTGGCGTGCCGATCGACTGATGAGCGCCGCCCTCAGGCCCTAGCGTGAGGCCCGACGGCGTCCCCACAAGCATAAATCGCGCATCTTGGTAGACTGCGTAATTCAACGCATCCAAGCCTCGCGCGATGAACGGATCATATAACGTGCCGACTGGTAAGAGCCGCTCGCCAAACAAATCTCCCGATAGACCAAGGGCGGCAAGAAGAAGAAACAGGTTATTTTCCGCAATACCAAGTTCAATGTGCTGCCCCTGCTTCGACATAACCCACTTCTGAGCAGAGGAAATTTCTTCCTCACGGAAGATGTCTTCTTGGTTGGAGTGACTGAATATGCCTCGACGATTTACCCAACCCCCAAGATTTGTTGAAACGGTGACGTCGGGAGACGTCGTAACAATGTGATCTGCCAAGGGGTATGTAGACCGCGCCAAATCATTCATGATTTTTCCAAAGGCCGCTTGGGTCGAATCCTCATCAGATTTAGGACACGGAAATTCTCCTCGCTCTGGTACTTCAATTGCTTCTGTTTGGTGCCGCCGGTTGCTTTTCTCAGAAAACGGCACATTATCTAAATAGTTCTGAAGATTGTTTTGTTCACTCTTGGCGAATCCCGCCAGAGATTCCCACTCTTCACCACTGCCAATATTTAGGGACTTTTGAAACGACTCCATCTGCGCCATGTTCATGATGCCGGCGTGATTGTCCTTGTGTCCTTGAAATGGCAAGGCGTAACCCTTGACGGTATATGTAATGAATAGAGTCGGTCGGTCATGGTCAATTCCATGAAATGCCTCAAGCAACGTCTCCATACAATGACCGCCAAGTTGGGTCATCAAGTTGGACAAAGATTCGTTATCAAACTCATTGAGCAATTCATTGACGCCCGGCACGTGACCGATATCCGACAAAAGTTGACCACGCCAAGCCTCACCACCCTTAAACGTCAACGCCGCATAAAGTGCATTTGGACAATTGTCGATCCATTCGCGTAAAACCTCGCCGCCTTTTCTCTGAAAGGCTTCGCGCTGATTCTTGCCATATTTAAGCGTGATGACATCCCAACCGGCTGTCGCAAAGATATCGTCAAAACGTGAAAACATTCGATCACTTGTGATGGCATCCAAACTTTGCCTGTTGTAGTCCACGATCCACCACGTGTTCCGCACATCGTGTTTATACGTCTCAATCAAGGCTTCATAGACATTGCCTTCATCTAATTCGGCATCACCAAGCAATGCAATCATACGGCCGGTATCCTCGTCCGCAAGTGAACCCCGACAAACTAAAAGGTCTTGGACCAACGATGCGAATGCCGTGACAGCAACACCTAGTCCAACCGAACCTGTGGAAAAATCCACGTCATCCTCATCCTTGGTTCGCGAAGGGTAAGACTGGGCGCCCCCCATTGCGCGAAATTGCTTGAGCTGTTCGCGCGACTGACTACCCAGCAAGTATTGAATGGCGTGAAAGACAGGGCTGGCGTGAGGCTTTACGGCGATACGGTCGTTAGGGCGAAGCACATTGAAGTAGAGCGCCGACATGATCGTTGTCACTGATGCGCAAGATGCTTGATGGCCGCCAACTTTTAAACCGTCACGGTTCTCCCGAATGTTATTGGCGTGGTGGATGATCCATGTGGCAAGCCAGCGCACTCGGAGCTCAAGCTGCTGTAATCGCAGAATATCTTCGGCAGAAACAGCGGTCACCGCCGACCGGTCGACACCACCTTTTACAAGTCGCATGACCTTACCCGCTGCTTGGTCGAGATAAAAAGAGACTCACCAGGACCACCAGTTTAGCAGACCTGCACCGTTAGTTTGTTTCTACCAATGCTTCCATTAGCGCCATTGGCGCAATAAAATCAACAACACAACCTTCAGATTGAGGAAATATGCCAAAAATGGAATTGGATGAGATAGATATCAGAATTCTTAAAAAACTGCAGTCCAATGCGCGCATCAGCAATGTCGACCTGGCCGAAGCCGTGGGCCTATCGCCAAGCCCGTGCCTACGCCGTGTTCGTCGACTTGAGGACTCAGGTGTCATCAGCCGCTATACAACTTTGGTTGAGCCTGCAAGCATCGGCTTGACGGTCAACGTGTTTGTACACGTCAGCCTGGAAAGACAAGTTGATGAGTTTCTCGAGCGATTTGAAACGGCGATTCAGAGATGGCCCGAAGTAATGGAATGTTATTTGATGACTGGTGATGCCGACTATCATTTGCGCGTTGTCGTTTCCGATCTTTCTGCCTATGAACTTTTTCTAAAGGAGCGTCTGACGCGCGTTCCAGGTGTGTCGAGCATCAAATCGAGTTTTGCACTCAAACGTGTGAACTACCGGACGGAACTTCCGCTCACAATTTCCAATTGATGTGTGAATATAGAGATGCGTTATTCGGCCGGAGACGGCTGAATTGTCCCCTGTGCCCGACCCTCATCATGCTCGTAATCTGCCAGCATGCGTGCAATTCGCCCCGGCGATCCGGTGCGGTACGCAAATAGACGATAGAAGACTGGAACAATTATGAGCGTCATAAGTGTTGAGAACAGAACACCCAAGAAAATTACCACGCCAATTGTTAGCCTACTGCTAGCTCCCGGTCCTGTAGCCAAGACCAACGGAATAGAACCGGCCGCCGTTGAGAGGCCCGTCATGACGATCGGCCGGAAGCGGATCTCAGCAGCTTCCATTAATGCATCTTCAAACTTCTTTCCTTGATCGCGCAACTGGTTTGTGAACTCGACAATCAAAATACCGTTCTTAGCTGCAATTCCTACAAGAATGATGAGTCCAATCTGGCTATAAATGTTGACCGAGCTATCAATTATCCAAAGACCGATCAGCCCCCCTACAATCGCCACAGGAACCGTCAACATGATGACGAATGGGTGGATGAAACTTTCAAATTGAGCTGCGAGAACAAGGAATACGATAAGTAGTGCCATGCCAAATGCAAACAGAAGTGCGCTCCCTTGTTCCTTAAATTGTCTTGAATCACCGCTGTAGTCAACTCGCGGCTGGGACTCAAGATCATCTTTGACGACGTTATCCAAGAAGTCCAATGCCTCTCCCATGTTGTACCCAGGCGCTAAGTCTGCAGAAACTATGATGGACTGAAGGCGATTCCACCTTTTCCTTTGAGGCGATGCCGCTTGCTCCTCAATAGTAACCAAGTTTGACAGTGGAATAAGTTTTGCGCTGCGATCAGATCGGACAAAAATATTTGATAGATCTGTGGGCTGTTGTCGATCTTCCTCTCGACATTGAAGCCAAACGTCGTATTCTTCGCCGCGATCGAGGTATCGCGTTACTCGCCGCGATCCCAAACAGGTTTCAAGTGTCTGTCCGATGGTTTGTATAGAAACGCCCAAGTCTGCCGCTCGCATACGATTGGGCACGACCTTGAACTGTGGCTTGTTGGGCTTGTAGTCCGTATCTACTCGTACAAGCCCTGGATAGTTACGCGCGCGATCGGCGATGATATTCGCCCATTCTTCAACTTGATCATACCCCGGACCACTGATCACGAGCTGCACTGGCCTGCCCCAGCCCATCGCCATGCCTTGACTCATGCTGGCAAATCCGCGAACGCCAGGAATTTGAGATATTCGCCCCCCCAGTTCCCGCGCAAGCTCTTTACCAGACCTCGGCCGTTCGCCCCACTCCTTAAGGACAACCATGCCATTCCCGGTATTCATTGTCCTCACGTTGCCCCAGCCGCCGGGTACGCGAATGGTAACGCGTTCAACTTCGCCGCTTTCTACGTAGCCTATTAATATGTCTTCCAACTGATTTGCCTGCTTGACCATGTAGTCAAAGTTGGCACCTTCGGGGCCCGTAATATTGACGTTAACGATAAATCGGTCCTCATCTGGAGCAAGCTCTTGCGGCAGTATGCCCCATAAAAAGACGATCCCACCAAGCACGACTACTAATACAGCTGCACTAATTATGGGGTGCGGCAAGATTTTGCGAAGGATGCGAAGATAAAATGCACGAACACGATTAAAACCGTTTAAAACTCTTCTCGCTCCTCCGCTGCGTTCATTCTTGGATTTCAGAAGCTTCGAACACATCATGGGCGAAAGGGACAGGGCAACAAAGCTCGATATGCAGACCGCAGCCGTTACGGTCACACCTAGTTCGCCAAAAATGCGGCCAACAAATCCTTCTACAAAAACAAGGGGCGCAAACACCGCTACAATCACAAGCGTCGTCGCGATAACGGCAAAGGCCACTTGCCGAGCGCCGCGATACGACGCTAGCACCGGCGGCTCGCCCGCATCCACACGGCGTTGAATATTCTCTAAGACAACAATCGAGTCATCGACCACAAGACCAATACACAACACCAACCCCAGAAGCGTCATAAGGTTGATCGAATAATCAAACACCCCGAGCGCACCAAATGTCGCCGTCAAGCAGATGGGAACGACAACCGCCGGTACAATTGCCGCACGTAAGGATCCGAGAAAGGTCCAAATCACCAAGACGACAAAGGCGGTCGCGATGCCTAAAGTTCGAAAGACTTCATTAATGGCCCTGTCCACATACACTGTTGAGTCGTAAGTGATCGATAGAATCATGCCTTCAGGCAGAGAAAGGCGAACTCTTTCAGATTCTTCATTTACTGCCCGAGAGACGTCAAGCGCATTTGCATTCGATTGTTTGACAATCCCAATGCCGACCTGCGGCAATCCGTTACCGCGAAACATCAGTTTCACACTGGTGGGGGCGACTTCAACTCTTGCGACTTCGCTCAAGCGAATTAGATGGCCGTCAGATCCTTCGCCTACGACAAGATCGCGGAAATCCTCTTCGGTTGAGTAGGCGCGCGTAATGCGGACCGCAAAATCTCGCTGGCTCGACTCGATTGTGCCCGCTGGCAATTCAACGTTTTCGGCCCGAAGGGCCCGCTCGACGTCGCTCACGGTCAAGCCCCTTGCCGCCAGCGCCACCCGATTAAGCCAAATGCGCATTGAAGCGAGAGAATCTTTGCTCCACTGGACCTGAGCCACACCTTCCAGCACGGAAAACCGATCGACAATATATCGCTTCGCATAATCCGCGATCTCCATGGCGCTCAAACGATCGGAAGCAAGGCTGAACCACATGATTGGAAAAGCGTCGCCATCCATTCTCGAAACGCGTGGAGAGTCAGCCTCCTGCGGCAGGCGTGAGGCAACGCGAGAGACAGCGTCGCGCACGTCGCTCGCGGCCGCATCTATATCTCTGCTGATTTTGAAAAAGTCCGTTATGCTGGACGACTCATTGCGTGACGACGAAGTAATATGATCAATCCCCTCGATGCCCGCTATTTGCTCTTCAATGATACGTGTAATGCGGTTTTCAATAACTTCTGCCGACGCGCCGATATAACTGGTACCCACGGAAACAATGGGCACTTCCATATTTGGCAATTCCCGAAGAGGGAGACGCGTAAACGAAATAATCCCGAACGCCACAAGCATTATGCTCATGACTGCCGCAAATACCGGGCGCTTTACGGATACGTCCGATAGTACCATTTCAGTTCCTCATCTAGGGATATCATCGCACAAAACCAAAAGACTTATTTATGCCCCGTCTTTAGTCGATTCCGTGCTCACGATATTGACTGAACCACCAGGAGATACTCGATGGGTCCCTTCGGTCACGATCCGCTCCCCGACTTCTAAACCCCTGAGCACTTCGACAGCACCCGGGCGCCGTGAACCAATCTCGATATATCTCTGTTCAACTGTTGTACCTCGTCCGCTGTCTTGAACCACATATACAAACAGCTGGTCCTTTACTGGAACAATCGCCTCTTCTGGAACCATCATTGACTTGCGTCGATCGTTAATGATGATTGTTGTGAGAAGCATGCCGGGCTTAAGCAACAGTTCTTGATTGGGAATTTCTGCACGCATTTTGATCGCCCGCGTATCTGGATCAACACGCGTGTCGATTGCCGTTATGATCCCGGAAAATCTTTGCTTTGGATAAGCTGCACTGCTTGCAGTCACTTCCAGTCCGAGACCGAACGCCCCTAAAAAGGTTTCAGGTATAGAAAAATCAAGTTTGATGGTACTGATATCATCAAGTGTCACAATCATATCACCAGGGCGCACCAACATCCCTGGGCTTACGACCCTGAGGCCAAGCACGCCGGCAAAGGGCGCTCGAATGAGGCGATCCGCAAGCCGGGCTTCAAGCGCATTGACATGTGCTTTGGCGCGATCTAACGCTGCAACCGCGGTATCTAAACTAGAACCTGTTGCATTGCCGCGGCTCACTAAACCCGAAACCCGATTAAAGCCCTTTTGTGCCTCGCGCATGGAGACTCTTGCTTCTTCGAGATCGGCTCTCGCCTCAACATCGGCGAGTTCCACCAAGATTTGTCCAGCTTCGACCGACTGACCATCGTAAAAGCTCACAAGACTGACCGTCTCCGTGACCTTGGCCGTCACCACTACTGATTCATTAGACCTTGCTGTTCCTATCGCTTCTATGGTGTCAACAAATTCATCCAAAACGACTGCTGTGACGATGACAGGCGTGCTGCGGCTAAACCGTGATCCGCCCGGTGGGCCACTGGAGACCTGAGGCCTGTCGGGCGCTCCAGAAGAACGTGATGGGCGAGCGGATTGAGCTGATGAGTCAGGCAGGCCTCCTTGGCCTTCTTGCTGTAGGACACGAAAAGCAGACGGCTGTCCGAATTCCCCCATACCTTGCGTTCGCTGGCTGCCGTCACTCGCCGTCTGCGTATTGTCTTGATCAGACAGGTAGATGCTGACGCCACTCCCGGCCACGATTGCCATTACTGCAACCATGAAGATTTTTGTACTCAAAGCACCCATAATAGATTGGACCCTAAAGTGCTGGAGAAGCCCCCCATACCATGGCCCAGGTCTTCTACCACGCAAATTAAGTCAAACTTAATCACCGTCAATTCATATATGGCTGTATGACAGGTAGTTCAATACATTGGAAAATAAGCGATTTCTGATGACCGGCTGATTAGAAGAGCCAAAATCCTTAACAGCTCTCGAGAGCTAATGAACCGGCCCCTTTTTTTCGTCTTAAAGGGTCCATACCGTCGATTATCGGACGCAATGCAGCCGAGGACGCACTCGCCCGAGGTCCCCATAGTGCTTAGGGCCCACAATCACCTACCTGCGCGCTACTGGGGTGCAAAAATTGCCAAACTTTTTGTGATGTGATCGGCATATCGATGTGGCGCACGCCGAGAGGACGGAGCGCATCCAAAACTGCATTTACAAATGCTGCAGGTGCTCCAACCGTGCCGGCTTCGCCACAACCCTTGATGCCTAAAAGGTTCGTCGTACAGGGCACGTCGTTGGTGCCCACATTGAAGTCAGGTAGATCCGCAGCTCTGGGAATCCAATAGTCCGTAAACGACCCAGACAATAATTGCCCACTGTTATCATAAACGACGTGTTCGCCCATTGCTTGTCCCAAGCCTTGAGCAATACCGCCAACAACCTGCCCCTCCACCAGTAGGGGATTGAAAATGCGTCCGAAGTCATCGACTACGGTGTAGCGAGTAATCTCGTATCCACCTGTGTCACGATCAATCTCAACTTCACAGATATGACAACCATTAGGAAATGTCGGCACATCATGTTGGACTGAGGCGACTGCTGCAAGGCCCTCTGCGCCGCTCAAATACTGCTGCGCGATGCGCGCGGCATCGAACAGTCCCAGATTTCGGTTAGTTCCCGGTAGACGGAAAGTGCCATCTTCAAAGACAATATCATCTGGGACAACATCAAACTCTTTTGCAGCTATCATTTTACCCTCTTCGACAACTCTGGTCTTAGCTTGATCTAATCCGATGCTGCCCATGATGAGGGATTTTGAACCCCCCGTGCCACCACCTGACTCGAGAATGTTTGTGTCACCCTGTTCCATATGAATTTGGTCAAATGGCACGCCAAACCACTCGGAGATTAACTGAGTGAATGCTGTTTCGTGTCCTTGGCCATTTGATTGCGTGCCAACGGCAAAACAAATGCCACCTGCGGCCTGCACTTTGATTTGCGCCGATTCTGGGCCTCCTCCTGTTCTCTCGACATAATATGAAATACCCCGGCCCATTAGTTTATCGCGCGAATTTGCATTCTGCGCGCGCCTGGGAAAACTATCCCAGTCCGAAGCCTCGCGTGCCATTTTCATCGTTTCTTCGAACCGGCCACTGTCGTAGTTCAATCCACCGATGGTGGTATGGGGCATTTGTTCTGGACGTATGAAGTTACGCCGGCGCATTTCAAATGGATCAATCTCAAGCTCATAAGCAGCTTTTTCAATCAATCGTTCCATCACATAAGAAACTTCCGGACGACCGGCGCCGCGATAAGCATCCGTTGGTACGGTATTTGTTACGACTCCCCTTACAGATGTATAGAATGACGGAATATCATAGACGCCAGTCTGCATGCCGCTTGCAGCAAGTGTCGGGACGACCGGTCCATACTGAGACAAGTAACCTCCCAGGCCCGCAATCGTGCACGTCCGAATTGCAAGAATCTTCCCCTCTTCATCTAATGCCAGCGCACATTCGCTAATATGATCGCGACCTTGGGTATCGGTTATGAATGAATCGACCCGTTCTCCCGTCCATTTAACCGGCCGATTGAGCATTCGAGACGCCCAAAGAATTGCGGCGTATTCGGGAAAATTAACCTGCTTCATACCAAATGAGCCACCACCTTCCAAGGTGATCAATCTCAGATTTTCTTTTGGTATGTTGAGGGAGAACACCGCAATAAAGTCACGCAGCACATGCACACCTTGACTTCCTACGTACAGCGTAAATTGCTCCGTTTGCGGATCAAACGATGCTAAGGCTGACCTTGGCTCCATTTGACAGACCACGACCCGGTTATTGACAAGCTTGAGGCTTGTTACGTGGGCAGCTCGAGCAAATAACGCTTCTGTTTCAGCTTCATCACCTATTTCCCAATCTACGGCGATGTTGGACTCAAACCCTTCCCAGATGACTGGCGCGTCGGCGCATGCCGCCTTTTCCATATCGATAACGGGATCTAGATCTGTGTAGTCAACAGAGATAAGTTCTGCCGCATCTCTGGCGGCCAATGCGGATTCTGCCACAACCATCGCAATTGTATCGCCGACATATCGCACGCGGTCGACCGCAAAGACCGGGCGCAAAGGACTAAAGCCATCTGATCCATCTTTATTGGGAATCAGCATCGCGCACGGAATGCTGCCCAGACCACCATCTCTTAGATTGACACCTGAATAAACACCTAACACGCTTTTGGCGGTTTTGGCATCGGACACATCAATCGATGCGATTTTACCATGAGCTAGTGTCGAGCGCACCATGAAGGCATAAGCCTGGTTCGGAAGGCTAATATCATCTGTGTACGTACCATTTCCAATGACTAGGCGGTCATCTTCCACCCTCCTCGGCGCCTCTCCAAACTTAAGTTGTTTCACTCAGAGCTCCTTGACTAAGAAACTTCATTCTTAAATGCAGAGATAGAATAATAGTAGAAGGGATTTGTGACTTCTCACACTCTTGCGAATCCGCTTCCATGCATTGGCTTTATAATCAAAGGCGATAGCACGCGTGCTGCTTGTGCCTTTATCTATCGCAACTATGCAAGGCTGGGAACCATCGGCAGGCATAAGCAGCTATCCTGTTCTAGCGATGCTCTAGAATGAATCAGTGCATCAATCAATCTGCTCTAAAGATTCGGCCACATTATCAGCAATTTCTTTTGGCAGCCATGATGACCAAATCTCAACGCTCTCGCGAAGAAAATGAAACGCTGCCGTGTCGCTTGTGGCCGCGCTATCGACTTGTATAAAAGCCAGTGCATTGCTGACTAATTGATTGCTTGTCTCGTAACTTTCCAAGAATTTTACCAGGTCCGGCGCTAATTCCTTGAATTCAGAGTTCACGCCGATCACGACCGGCACAAGAGGGTATGCAACGGGATTTGAATAATCATTAAGCTCAGACATTGCCCTCCAAGCCTGCTCTGTATACGGAGGCTCCTCTAGCATTACCAGATCATACTTACCCAATATCCAAGTTGGGCCCCAGTAGTAAGCTACAAAGGGTTTACCGCGCTCATAGTTTGATGTAATGGCACTTGCCAAGGCCGCCCCTGTCCCAGGCCTAAAATTTGTGAAATCGTCAAGCAGTCCATAGCCTTCCAGTTTCTTGGTGTTAATCTGCTCACAGCTCCATCCCAAAATACAATTATAGAAGCGACCTTTCTCCGGTTCTTCCGGATCGATCATCAGGGTTTTGTATTTTGGCAAGTCAAAGACGGATTTGAGAGCTGGTGCAATCGCTTCGATGCCGCGTTCTGGGTCTCCTTCAATCATATAACGAGGAACATAGAAGCCTTGAACTGCATCAGGAAAATTTACACCTACCTCGTCCACTTCACCCGCCTTAATCCCCTCCATCCAACTTTCGGTAATGTTATCGCGCCATACCTCCATCATGATATCCACATCGCCGCGCCGCAATCCGGCGATCAATGGAATCGTGGTTCCAGGTATGATTTCTGTGGGGCAACCATAGCCGTTCTTCAAAATAAAACTTGCGACAGACGTGTGAAACGCGTTGCTGTCCCAATCAAGACCGGCAAAGATGATCGGCCGATTGAGTGGACATAAGTCGCCCGACGCTTGATCACCCTCATCGCCACAACTCGTCAACACCAAAGCCGCTATGAGCAAAATCAACCACGATGTGGAAAATTTGATCACTGTATTGTCTTTTCAACACGCTTCGCTTGAACAAGAGAGCAGCTCAACACGACATGGCGATTTAAGCAAGTCGACCTCGGAGCCGGTTTAAATTGCTGTTAAGTGAATTGGTCTATCCTTAACACTTGGTCACTCCAGCGTCTCACTTTGACATAATCAGATGGGTCAGCATGGTAGAAAATAGGATAAAAATTGACACGATTAATACTCCACTTCAATCTGAGATTGCGATTTCTGAAAGCGAAGTGCAGCACATAGTCGAACGCGGCTCGCTCAAAGATCAAGTAAGCCTTTCCGAAAACTCGCTCACTCGGAAATGGTAGCCAATCGATTATCATACGACTAGCAAAAGAATCAATCGAGGTGGCCACGCCCATTCTTGAATATTCAACAACTAAAATACGAAATTTTATTGCTGGATGCTGTCCCTCCAATTTGGCCACGGCATGCCACGCAATCGGCATAAACGTTACCACCTTCAGAACCTTGTATATTTTGGCGCGCCAACGGAGCGGCTTGAGCACTAAAATCCGATCTGACGAGCTCGAACAAGTGGAGAAAGCATACGCTCTCTCAAACTCAGAATCTCAAAGGGAAATAACCGAG
>PVBE010283463.1_pt1 | contig 15705 bp, 12 predicted proteins | sample 1631181 | NCBI WGS metagenome assembly PVBE01 (sample SAMN08397723, study PRJNA350692) | Marine metagenome, whole genome shotgun sequencing project. | isolation source: water | place: Pacific Ocean | collected 2012-04 | reverse complement strand
TCGATCGAGTCGTCGCTGAACGAGATCTGCACACCCTCCGTCTCCATCATGGCGACGTACTGCTTGACGAGGCTGTTCTTCGGCTCGGACAGAATCCGCACAAAGTCATCTTTGGTAAGTGACTCCAACTCTACGCGAATCGGAAAGCGCCCCTGTAGCTCCGGGATCATGTCGGACGGCTTCGCAACATGGAACGCACCCGCCGCGATGAAGAGGATGTGATCCGTCTTCACCATGCCGTGCTTCGTGTTGACGTTGCTGCCCTCGACGATCGGCAGGAGATCGCGCTGCACGCCCTCGCGGGAGACGTCCGGGCCACGGCCTCCCTCGCGCCCGGCGATCTTGTCGATCTCGTCGAGGAAGATGATGCCGTGGTTCTGCGTCCGGTCGAGCGCCTCCTGCAGGATGGCGTCGTGATCCAGGAGCTTGTCCGCTTCCTCGGCCGTGAACACGCGGATCGCATCGGGCACGCGCAGTCGGGCGTTCTTTCGCCGCTTGGGGAACATGTTGCCGAACATGTCGCCGAGGTTGACGCCCATCTCCTCCATGCCCCCACGGGGCGAGAAGACCTCCAACATCTGCGGAGCCTTCTCGGCGATCTGCGCTTCGACCAGTCGTTCGTCGAAGTCGCCGGCGGTGAGACGCCGACGGTAGGCCTCCCGCTCCGTGTCGTTCGGCGCCTTGCCGTCGAGCTTCAGCAAGAGGTCGATCACCCTGCCCTCGGCGGCGGAGTCCGCCCTGGCGCGCACGCGGTCCTCGTGCTCGGCTCGCACGAGCGCGATGCCGGTTTCCACGAGATCGCGCACCATCGACTCGACATCGCGACCGACGTAGCCGACCTCGGTGAACTTCGACGCTTCGACCTTCAGGAACGGCGCCTGGGACAGACGGGCCAGTCGCCGCGCGATCTCGGTCTTCCCAACTCCCGTCGGGCCGATCATCACGATGTTCTTCGGCGAGATCTCGTCGCGGAGGTCATCGCCCACCCGCTGCCGACGCCAGCGGCTTCGGAGGGCGAGCGCGACGGCCTTCTTCGCCTTGTCCTGACCGACGATGTATCGGTCGAGCTCCGTCACGATCTCCCGTGGCGTCAACGCCTCGATCAGCTGGGTCATCCGATCTCCTCGATCGTCAACGTGTCGTTGGTGAACACGCAGATCTCCGCCGCAAGCCCGAGCGAGCGTTCGCAGATTTCGCGCGCGGACAGGTCTGTCGCACGGGCCAGTGCGCGGGCCGCTGCGAGCGCATAGGGACCGCCCGAACCGATCGCTGCGATGCCCTCGTCGGGCTGAACGACGTCGCCGGTCCCCGACAAGATGAGCGTGCTGTCCTCATCGGCCGCGATCATCAACGCTTCGAGCCGACGCAGGTACTTGTCGGTCCGCCAGTCCTTCGCGAGCTCTACGGACGCCCGCACCAGGTTCTGGTTATACTCCTTGAGCTTCCCTTCCAGCTTCTCGTAGAGCGTCATCGCGTCCGCCGTGCTACCGGCGAACCCGACGATGACACCGCCGTCGGCCAGCCGACGCACCTTGCGCGCGGTCGCCTTCATCACGGTGTTGCCCATCGAGACCTGACCGTCGCCGGCGACCACGACCTGGTCGCCTCGCCGCACGGATAGGATCGTCGTGCCTCTGAACATCGTCGCTCCGGGGAAAACGCCGGCCTTTGCCGGGCCCCCTACGCTAATCACCCTCGGTGGGCCGGCAAGCCGCTTCTGACGCCGCGCCTCGGCTCGCCCGCGGGTGCGCTCGGTCGTAGACCTCCATGAGCCGATCGAGCGACACGTGGGTGTACCGCTCGGTCGTCGAGAGGCTCGCGTGCCCCAGCATCTGTTGGATCGAGCGCAGGTCTGCGCCTCCGTTCAACATGTGGGTCGCGAAACTGTGGCGCAGGCCGTGGGGCGACACGCGCTGAGAGACGCCGGCCTCTGCCTGCGCCGCGTCCATACGTCGCCTGACGCTGCGCGCAGAGAGCCGTCCGCCGCGGTGGTTGAGGAAGAGCGCCGAGGTTCCCTCCCCGAGGTCCTCGACCTCCGGCCGCACCTCCAGCCAACAGGCCAGCGCGCGCAGCGCGACCGCTCCGACCGGCACCTCGCGCTCCTTCGCACCCTTGCCGCGTACCCGGACCCACCCCTCGTCGAGGTCGACGGCGCCCAGATCGAGGGAGACCAGCTCGCTGACCCGGAGCCCCGAGCTGTACAGGAGCTCCAGCATCGCCCGGTCGCGGACCGCGAGTGGGCGGTCCGAATCGACATCGCCGCCGAGCAAGACACTGATGTCGTCGACAGAGAGGAAGGCGCACAACCCGACACGTCGCTTCGGCGTCTGGACCAGCTTCGCCGCGTTCACATCGAGGTCGTGGCGACGAACGTGTGATTCGATGAAACTCCTCAACGCCGAGAGGCGACGAGCGAGCGTCGTGCGGGCATGTTCCCGGTGGTGGGCGGCCAGGTAGCGTCGAACGTGCAACACCTCGATGTCGCTCGCGCCGCGCAGATCGAACCCCGCATCCACGGACCACTCGAAGAAGGCCACGAGGTCTGCGCGGTACGCGCGCACCGTTTCGGGCGAAGCGCCGCGCTCCGAACGCAACACGCCGACGAAGACGTCGATCTCGTTCTGCCAGGGGATGCTCACCCCTGCATGTTCGCGGCTCGCGTTGGGCGAGGCAAATGTTCGAGTCTTCCGCGCGGCCGAGGGTCAACCCCCGCGCGCGCTGTTCCTCTCTTCGGCCATCGCAGCTCGCTCGGCCGTCGGGTCGTGCTTGGAGAAGCCCGGCCGCCGCAGGCCGGCGCGCTCCTGTTCTGCGAGCCAATCCTCCAATCGCGACAGCCCCAGCTCGGCGAGAAGCAGACGTCGCATGCGCCTCTTCCGCACCTTTCTCCCGGCGAGGCGGGGGAACATGCTCCAGTTGATGTTGCTCGGCGCGAAGTCATCGGCGTCGATCGCCAACTCGCCAACCACATGCCGCCGCAGTGCGCCGAGCGCCGACTCCGCAGGTAGTGATGGGACCCGCGCGCCGAGCAGGTCGGCGGCGATCGACCACGCGGCAATCAGGCCGCACGCCATCGACTCGACGTACCCCTCGACCCCCGTGATCTGGCCGGCGAGCCGCACCTCGGGACAGGCGCGGAGGGACAAGTCCGCAGCGAGGACGCGGGGCCCGTGGACGAAGGTGTTGCGGTGGACCGAGCCGAAACGCAGGAACTCGGCGTCGGCCAGGCCCGGGATCAGGCGGAGCACCTCCTTTTGGGCGCCCCACTTCAACCGAGTCTGGAAGCCGACGAGGTTGTAGGCCGTCCGCTCGACGTTCTCGGTGCGGAGTTGGACGACGGCCCACGGCTCATCTCCGGTCACCGGATCGGCCAGGCCTACCGGCTTCATCGGGCCGAAGCGTGGCGTGTCCGTTCCTCGGGCGGCCATCACCTCGATCGGCAGACACGCCTCGAAGAACCGTTGCTTTTCGAAGTCACGCATCGGAGCGAGTTCTGCCGCCAACAGCGCTTCGATGAACGCCTCGTACGTCGCCCGATCCATCGGGCAGTTCACGTAGTCGTCGCCTCCGCGGTCGTAGCGGCTGGCCGCGAAAGCGATGTCACGGTCGACCGACTCGGCGTCGACGATCGGGGCGATCGCGTCGTAGAAATAGAGGTGCGCCTCGCCGGTCCGCGCCGCGATCCAACGCGTCAGCGGCTCGGAGGTCAGGGGGCCGGTCGTGACCAGCGTGGCCGAGGTGTCCTCCACCGGAAGGTCCGTAACCTCTTCGCGGACGACCTCGACGTTCGGGTGGCGAGCGATCTCCGCCTCGACCACGGCCGAGAACCGCTCGCGATCGACGGCCAGGGCGCCCCCGGCAGGAACCGCTGCACTCTCGGCAAGCCTGATGAGGGCACCGCCCGCCCGGCGCATCTCCTCTTTCAACAACCCGACCGCGTTCGCGGGCGCGTCGCCGCGGAAGGAGTTGGAGCAGACGAGCTGGGCGAGCGCGCCTCCGTCGTGCGCCGCGGTCATGCGGGCCGGTCGCATCTCGTACAGGCGCACGGGGATGCCGCGCTCGGCGAGCTGCAGCGCTGCTTCGGTACCGGCCAGGCCGGCGCCGACGATTCCGACCGGTTTCATTTCGCCACCGGGCTCGAGGACTGCTTTCGAAGGCCGCGAGGAGTACCACGCTCGCGGCCCGCGGCAGTAACACGCCAGTTGCGGGCGCGCACGCAACATCGAGGGGCCCTGTCCGACCAACTGGGGCGGAACCTCCGAAGCCCCGATTGACGCCAACAGCGATGACATCGAGAGACCCGGCATTCATCAAGTGGTGCGGCGGAGTACGCGCCGCCGAGTGGAACGCGGACCCGGACGCTACCGCGGTGGCCCACGAGTCAGACATCGGATCCTCGCCTGGCGACCGCGATGTAATGACGGTCGCCGCCTCGGACCTCGAATCGGTTGCACGCCGCTGGGCGCCGTCAGACGTTCAGGGCGTCCGCTCAACCGGCTCGTTGCGGCTCGGTACGCGGTCGGCGTTCGTCATGATCGCGGGCGATGCCTCGGTGCTCGAGCGGCCTGCGCTGGCCATCGTGGGGACGCGGCGTGTCCCTGCCGCCCAGGCAGGGAACCTGCGCCGCCTGATCGATGAGTTGGTCCGCAGCACCGACCGCGTGGTGGTGTCCGGGGGGGCTTTCGGCGTGGACACGATGGTCCACGAAGCGGCCCTCGCCGCCGGCCGACCGGCGGTGGTCGTTCTCGCCGGGGGCCTTCTCCACCCCGGCCCCCGGGGAAATGTCGCGGCGTTTCATCGGCTCGCGGCTTCGGGCGGTGTCGTCATGTCGGATCGTCCGCCGGCTTACCGGCCCTTCCCCGCCGACTTCCAACGTCGAAACCGCATGATCGCGGCACTCGGCGAGGCGACGATCGTCGTCCGCGCTGGCGTCCGTAGCGGTGCGCTCGGGACAGCGGCTCGGGCGCGTGCGCTCGGCCGACCGGTGCTGGCGGTGCCGGGAGAGCCGTGGGACGAGACCGCAGCCGGGTGCATCGACCTGCTGCGCCAGGGTGCTTCGGTCTACGCCGGGCCTTCGGATGCGGAGCGGGCCGTGGGCGGTGTGGTCGCGATCGGCTTCGAGCCGATGGTTCCGCGTCCGTTCCCGCCGGTGTTGCGCCCGTTGGACGAGGCGCTACGCGCGGGCGCGACCACGGTCGACCGGGTGGTTCGGCTGACCGGCACCGACGTCGCGACGGTCCAGGCCTGGCTGCTCGAGGCGGAGCTGCTCGGTCTGGTGGGGCGCGACGCGGTGGGCCGACTCGTGCGATTGGGCGGGGTCAGTAAGTCTGGGCGAGAACGACGGTGATGTTGTCGGGACCGCCGGCGTCGTTCGCGCCGTCGACGAGGGCGCGACAGGCAGCTTCGAGATCGTTCGCGCTCCCGTCTACGAGCGAGAGGATGTCCTCGTCGCTCAGCGGATCGGTCAGCCCGTCAGAGCAGAATACGAAGACGTCGTTGGTCTGGATCGTGAAGAAACTGACCTCGGGCTCGACGACCGGGTTCAGCCCGAGCGCGCGCGTGATGACGTTCTTGTACGGGAAGTACTCGAGCTCGTCCTGCCGAAGAATCCCCATGTTGAGGTACTCGTCAGCGAGGCTGTGGTCCTTGGTGATGCGCTCGATACCACCGCGCCGGATCACATAGGCGCGCGAGTCGCCGACGTGCACGAGGTACATGCCGGTCTCGATGTAGAACGCGCCGACCAGCGTCGTGCCCATGCCCTTGCACTCGGGCCGATTGGCCGCATAGGCGTGGATGACCTCGTTGGCGAGCATGACCGCCTGGACGAGCCGGCGTTCCTCCGCGTGCTCCGGTTGGCGTCGTGCGAAGGGCCACGGGGGGAGCTTGCGCTTCAGCAGGGTCTCGACGTTCGGGTCTGCGAGCGTGCGCTCGTAGTAGTCCCGGATGGTCCGAACCGCAAAGAGCGAGGCTACCTCTCCGGAGCTGTGGCCGCCCATTCCGTCGGCCACGATGCACAAAGGCTCCGTCTCGGAGATGTAGAAGTTATCCTCGTTGTTATCGCGCGAGCGGCCGACATCCGTCAGGCCCGCGAAGCGAACGCGCATCCAGGGTTTCCGCGTGTAGGGTGTTCGCCGATGAGCTGAGGGCGTTGGCGCCCGTTTCTCAAACTAGCTGCGAACTGACGCAAATAGCAAGCATCGCGCTCCCCGCCAATCCCGCCGACCGCAACCCCTAGGTCAGCGCCGCGGTGACCCGGCTTCCGGCGCCGTCGCGGGTCCGCCGTGGAGCCAGTTGTGCAGTGAGGCGTGGGCGACCGCCACGCCGATCGCGAGCATCGCGAGACCGCCGAAGATGTCCGGGGTGACGTCGCCGGCCAGGCGGGGCCAGACGACCGCGTTGACCAGATTCAGACTCAGGTGTGCCACCGCGGCGGCCCCCCAACCGTCTCCGGCCTCGGCCACCAGCGTGAGCATCGCCCCCACGTAGACCATCGGCACCAGGACCAACGGTTCGGCGTGAAAAACCGAGAACGCGACGCCGAGAAAAAGCACGCGCCGGCCGCGGCCCAGTGACGCCAGCACGTCACGCAGCACACCACGGAAGAGCCACTCCTCCACGAGGCCCGGCGCCAGCACCGCAACGACCAGCACGATCGGAATCCACGAGGTCTCGTCGGGTCGAAGAAGCTCGAGGTAGCGCGCTTCCAGCACGGCGAAGCGCGGACCCCACGCCGGCACGAGTGCCCGCTCCAACGCCAGTGCGCCGGTGCCGAAGACCGCCAGTCCGGTGCCGGTGCCGATTGCTCGCCACCAGGCTCGGCTCGGCCGACCGAAACGCCCCCGCATCCCCGTCGACCGGGAGACCCACGCCGTGACCCCGCCGACGCCAATGACCGTTCCGGCCAGCGCACGGGCCCAAAGCGGCTGACCGGCGGTCGCTGCGACGACCAGACCGAGGCCGAGGATGGCTGCTGCCGTGGCGGTGCCGGCGACCCAGGTCGCCCGTGTGTCGGATCCCGATGACACTTGAATGTCCGTTCAGTATTGCTTACAGCCTCGGCTGTGCCGGAGGCAGCCCCACCACAAACCCACGATCGGATCCTGGTCAAGGGCGCACGGGTCCACAACCTGCGCAGTGTCGACCTCGAGATTCCGAAACGTCGTCTCGTCGTGTTCACCGGCGTGTCCGGCAGCGGCAAGTCGTCGTTGGCCTTCGACACGCTGTTCGCCGAAGGCCAGCGACGCTACGTCGAGAGTCTGAGCGTCTACGCTCGCCAGTTCCTCGGCCAACTCGCTCGCCCCGACTGCGACGAGCTCCGCGGGTTGTCGCCGACCATCTCGATCGAGCAGAAGTCGATCTCGCACAACCCACGCTCCACCGTCGGGACGATCACCGAGGTGTACGACCACCTGCGCGTGCTCTACGCCCACGTCGGAGTCCAACACTGCCCGCAGTGCGGCGCCGAGGCAGGGCGAAGCGACCCCGCCCGGATTTCGGCGACGCTCACGGCGCTCGAGGGGCGTACGCGATTTCAACTCCTGGCGCCGTTGGTTCGGAATCGAAAAGGCGAGTTCCGCGACCTCTTCACCCGTTTGCGTCGCGACGGATTCACGCGGGTCCGCGTAGACGGCGAGATGCTGCGGCTCGACGATGTCGACAAGCTCAAGAAGACGTTCCGGCACTCGATCGACTTGGTCGTCGATCGCCTCGTCGCCGGCCCGGACATGCAGGCGCGGGTGGCCCAGAGCGTCGAAACAGCGCTGCGTTTCGGAGACGGACGGCTGGTCGTGTTGTGGGACAGCGGTCCGGACGCCGGCCAGGAGCGTCTGTTCTCCGAGAATGCCTATTGCGCCGATTGCGACGCGGCCTTCCCGGACCTGACGCACCAGAGCTTCAGCTTCAACTCGCCGCTCGGCATGTGCCCGTCGTGCCACGGGCTGGGGACCGCCTTCGCGATGGCGCCGGCGAAGGTGATCCCGGACGAGTCGCTGTCGATAAGCGGCGGGTGCTTCGAGCCATTGCGCCGGCGCAACTCCCGGGCCGAGCGCTGGAACTGGCGCGTGTTGGAGGCCTTCTGCAACGCGAACGAGATCGATCGACGCAGCGCCTTTGCCGAGCTTCCGGACGAGCATCGTCGACTCCTGCTCGACGGGGCCGAGCAGCCCTCCGTGTTGGAGATCAAGGGGCGGAAGCGGCCCACCAAGATCCGATTCGAGGGCGTGTTGCCGTACCTCGCGCGCGTGTTGAAGGAGACCGAGTCGGAGGCCAAGCGGGAGCGGCTCGGCGCGTACCTGTCGGAAGCGCTGTGCGAGACCTGCGGCGGAGGCCGACTGCGACGCGAATCGGCGGCGGTGCGGGTCGGTGGTCGCGCGCTACCGGACGTCGCCCAGGTCAGTGTTGCCGAGGCCACTGCGCATTTCGACAGACTGCAACTCGAGGGCCACGACCTCGCGGTCGGCGGGGATCTCCTCGGCGAGATTCGCAGTCGACTGCACTTCCTCAGCGATGTCGGGCTCGGATACCTCTCCCTGGACCGCGGGGGCCCTACGCTCTCCGGCGGGGAGGCACAACGCATTCGGCTGGCGCGGCAGATAGGAAGTCATCTCACCGGCGTTCTCTACGTGCTCGACGAACCGTCGATCGGCCTCCATCAACGTGACAACGACCGCCTGCTGGCGACGCTCGGGCGACTCCGCGACCAGGGAAACAGCGTCGTCGTAGTCGAACACGATCGAGACACGATCGAGTCGGCCGACTGGGTGGTCGACTTCGGCCCGGGGGCGGGTGAGCTGGGCGGCCATGTGACCTTCGCTGGACCTCCGCACGCGTTGTCTTCGGAGGCCGGCAACGTCACCGGCGACTACCTATCCGGGCGTCGCGCGATTCCGGTCCCGGACAGTCGCCGGAAGCCGGTGAAGAAGCGCCGTCTCCGGATCGAGGGCGCGCGGGCGAACAACCTCGCCAGCATCGATGTCGACGTTCCGCTCGGGCTGTTCACCTGCGTGACCGGGGTGTCGGGCGCCGGCAAGTCGTCGTTGATCAACGGAATCCTATATCCCGCCGCAGCGAATCACCTCTACAAGGAGATCCGCGACGTCGGCGCCCACGGTCGGATCCGTGGACTCGATCTCATCGACAAGGTCGTTCGGATCAACCAGCAGCCGATCGGCCGCACGCCCCGTTCGAACCCGGCGACGTACACGAAGGTCTTCGACGACATCCGGAAGCTCTTCGCGGCCCTGCCGGAAGCGCGGATGTACGGCTACCGGCCGGGACGGTTCAGTTTCAATGTCGCGGGCGGGCGTTGCGAAACGTGCTCCGGCGCGGGCGTGCGGCGCATCGAGATGATGTTCCTCTCCGACGTGTTCGTCCGTTGCGAGGATTGTGGGGGGCTCCGGTTCAACGACGCGACGCTGCGCGTGCGCTACCGCCACCGGGACATCGCTCAGGTTCTCGACACGACCTTCGACGATGCACTGGAGTTCTTCGGAGCCCACCCCCGGATCCGTCGCATCTTGCAGACCGTGGTCGACGTCGGGCTCGGATACCTGACCCTCGGCCAACCGTCACCAACGCTCTCCGGAGGGGAGGCACAGCGGATCAAGCTCTCCCGGGAGCTGGCCAAAGTCGCGACCGGCGACACGCTCTACGTGCTGGACGAGCCTACGACCGGCCTTCACTTCGAGGACGTTCGCCGTCTCGTCGACGTCATCCAACGGTTGGTGGACGCCGGAAACACCGTGGTCGTGATCGAGCACAACATGGAGATCATCAAGACCGCGGACCACGTGATCGATCTCGGACCCGAGGGAGGTGCTGCGGGGGGCCACGTCGTCGCAACCGGCCCCCCCGAGGTGCTGGCCACCTGCTCCGGGCACACGGCCGCGTACCTGGCCCGGGAGCTCGGGTTGGAGCCGCGCGGCTGAAGCTGGGCGCCACCGGCCGCCGAGAGTATACTCGCCGTCACACCGCCCCCGGCCCCGGGTATTGATGGCGCCTTCCAATCGCTACACGGACCTACAGCTCGTCCAGAAGACGCCGACCGGCGATACCTTCCGGGCCAACCATGTCGTACTCGGCAGACCGGTCCTGATCCGGACGATCGAAGGTTCACTCGACGAGCAGGAGATCGGCACGATCCTCGATATCGTGCGCAGAACCTCGCGCCTCGTGCACCCGAACATCCTGAGCGTCATCGACGCCGAGTTGGATGGCGACGAAGCATTCTATGTCACCGACTACGTCATCGGCTCCCTCAAGGAGCGGATGGGCGAGGCACCCTTCCCCGTCGATACCGTCGCGCGGTGGGGACTGCAGTTGCTGCGGGCGATCGGACACGCCAACGCCCACGACGTGATTCATCGTGGGCTCTCTCCGTGGCGGATCCACTTCGACCAGATCGGTTCGATCCTGATCGCCGACTTCGGGCTCTCCGCTGCAATGCAGGACCGGCTCACCGGGACGACGGCCATCGAGGTCGACGCGACTCCGTATCTCCCGGTGCGCGTTCTGCGGAGCCCCGCCTCCTATGACGAACGGGCCGACAGGTACGGCGTGGCGGCGCTCATCGTCGAGGTACTCACCGGTGCGGTCCCGGAGTCCGGTCGCATCGACACGTCATCTGCCGACGGGGACGTGCCAGCGTACATCGTCACTGCCCTCGAGGCGCTCTTGACCGGCGTGGCGACGACCGGAGACCTGGAGTCTGCGACCGATGCCTTCAAACGGTGGGTCCATGGGTCCAGCCCGAGCGCCCCGCCGTCCGTGGCTGCGCCTATCGAGGCCGAGTCCGGCGACAGCGCGCCCCGGCGCTCGACGCCGCCACCGCCGACCCCCAGTCAGCGAAAACGTTCGGCCAAGCGCCGGAAGCCGGCCCCGGTCGCCGCTGAGGAGGTCGAGCCCCCGGCCGAGGTCGTCGCCGCTGACGAAGTCGAGCCCCCGGCCGAGATCGAGGCCGTCGAGGAGCTCGAGCCGTTGGAGGAGATCGAGCCCGAAGGAGCGGCCGCCGCTTCCGATGAAGTCGAGGCGGCCGGAGACTCCGGCGCCGGAGAGGCGATCGCGGTCGCATCGGGAGATGGCCCCCCAGCCGACGAATCGAACGCGGCTGCCGGTCGCGGCATCGCGGCGGTGGCGGCAGACCTGGACATCGGCATCGCCGACCGGGCGCAGGAGAAACTCGACCGGTACGCGCACCTCTTCGACTGAACTTCGTTCCCCCTGCCCACCCGGCTTTGTGCTTTCGGCGGGCTCCCGAGTATTCGCGTGGTCGTGGTTGGTCGCTCTTCTCACTTGCGGTTGCGGCGCCGACACGTCCGGGTCCGCCGCCGGGGGGTCTCCGCCCGACGGCGACGCGTCTCTCGACTCGCGTGCACTCGACGCCGACCAGGACATCCGCGGCGCCGACTTGCCGGCCATCGGAGCGCCGGATGGCGACGATGATGGAGACGGGCTCCGCAACGATCTCGAAGACCTGAACCGCAACGGGCGCTACGACGGCGACAACGAGACGGATTTCAGAAACGCCGACACGGACGGCGACGGGATCGACGACGGGGATGAGGATACGAACCGCAACGGGCGGGTGGACCCCGGCGAGACCGACCCGCGCCTCGCAGACACCGACGGAGACGGCATCGACGACGCCACGGAGCCAGGGCTCGGCACCGACCCCCTCGACCCGGATACCGACGACGACGGCCTCCTTGACGGGGACGAAGACCGGGACATGGACGGGGAAGTCGACATATCGGAGACCTCGCCCCGCGTCGTGGACACGGACTCCGACGGGACGCCCGACGGAGCGGAGACCCTCGCGATCGCTTGCGCGACGGCCTCGGAGCCGGAGACACGGGTCATCGAAGACCAACTCGGCGACTGGCATCTCGTGGTGTCCGACGCCTTTGGTGAGGCGACCCGCTATACCCAGCGTTCTCCCGACGATCGACTCCTGCTGGGCGCCTGGTTCGACGCCGCTATCTGGGACGTGTACGCATTTGCGTTGTCCAAGCGCCCGGATTCGAGCGTGCGGGACGGCGTGCGCCAGGCCCAAGCGGAGGTGACCAGGCTGGCCCGGGAGCTCCGCGTGACGGACGTCGAGCTGACCCCGGCCGGCAACTGGGACGGAACGTCGGGGGCGGTCGTTCGCGTCGGGGTTCGCTTCCCGCTCGAGGTCACTGCCTCCGAGGCCCGCGACCGCGTCGCAGCACGCCTGATGGGGGTCGATCGGACAGTGCCGTTGGGGGCCCCGGAGCCCACGGGGCCTGTCGGACAGGAGTTCATCGCCGTCCTCTCGCTTTCGTGGCGCTCCGGGGAGCGGGTCGTGACCGCAGGAGCGTTGACCACACCGGAGTTGGCGGACACCCCCAGGGTGGCCCGGTTGTTGGCAGATGTCGGCAACGGTTCGGCCCTCAGCCAGTTCGGAGACGGCACGATGAGGCACTGCGAGCCGATCCCGGTGCAGTTCGATGCCGTCGCAGTGGACTTTCTCTGGGTGGTCGACGATTCCGAGTCGATGCTCGACGACCGGGAGACGGTGGCAGCGGCCGCGGACATCTTCTTCACCACACTCGACCGGAGTTTCCTCGACTTCCGCATCGGCGTCGTCTCGACGAACCTTCGCAACAACGAGTGGCTGCTGGTCGAACCCGGATTCAGCTCGGATCTGGACGACTTCCGGCGCCAGGTGCGACGGCCCCCGGTTCAGTTCAGCGAGGTCCCGTTCGAATTCGGTCTCGAGACCGCCGCCAACGTCATCCACTGGGCGAACAGCCACTTCGCCGACGTACACACCGCGTTCCGGCGCGACGCGAAGAAGATCCTGATCTTCCTCACCGACGAGGACGACCAGACGGTGGAGGATCTGGGCGCTGGCGGGCTCGAGTCATGTGACCGGGCCCTGAACCCGGACCTCGAGGAGTGCGAGTTCGTGACCGAATTCGTCGCGCTATTGAACGAACACGAGATGACAGCGTATGCGATCACCGGTGACCTCCCGGGCGGCTGCTCGTCAGTCGGCGGCCCGGGGTTTGCCGAAGAGCCGGGAGCGTCGTACATCAGGGCCGCCTATGAGTCGGGCGGTGGGTTCGCCTCGATTTGTTCCGAGTCGCTCGGCGACGCCGTCGATCGCGTCGTCCGCTCCGCGTTTGCTGCCGTCAGCGTCTACGAACTCCGACGGCCCCCGATCTCGAGCACGATCCGGGTCGTGAACAACGGGGTTCTGCTGGAGCGGTCGGTTGAGGATGGTTGGGACTACGACCCGGTCGCGAACCAGCTCACTTTCTACGGTGCTGCCCGACCCGAGATCGACGACGAGCTCGCGATCGGGTACCGATACTTCCTCGACGAGACTCCGGATCCGACAGGGTACGTTCCGCCGGAGTAGCCAACCGGGGTAGCCCCTGGCATCGTCGACATGTTCGCAGGAGCACCACTTGCCATTGCCCTTTCTCGACAAGTCGCCCGCGCTGGATCCCTCGGTGTTCATCGCGGACGGTGCCGTTGTCATCGGCGACGTGACGTGCGGTTCCGACTCGTCGTTCTGGTACAACACGGTCGTGCGCGGCGACGTGGCATCGATCTGCGTCGGCGCTCGCGTGAATGTCCAGGACCTGTCGGTGGTCCACGTAACCGCGGACCGATTCCCGACATCGATCGGCGACGACGTCACCATCGGCCATCGCGCCGTGGTCCACGGCTGCGAGATCGGCAACGCGTGTCTGATCGGGATGGGCGCGATCGTGATGGACGGCGCCGTCATCGGCGACGAGTCCATGGTCGGTGCGGGCGCGCTCGTGACTCCCGGCACCCGGGTTCCGCCGCGCTCGCTCGTGGTCGGGGCCCCGGCGAGGGTCAGACGCGAGCTGACGGACGACGAGGTAGCCGAGCTCTACGCCTCTGCCGAGCGTTACGTGGAGAACGCGCGGAATCACGCCCGGTCTCGTGCGGGAGGTGGGCAATGACGGAGATGGACTTCGTCGGGCTGGCCAGCAAGTCGGCGCTCTTCAACGGATTCGGTCCCGAAGCGCTCAACGTCCTCCTCGGGTACTTCACGGTCATGGAGGGGTCGCGGGGTGACCGGCTCTTCGAGCAGGGAGACGACAGCGTCGGTCTCTATGTCGTGGCGAAGGGATCCGTGACCGGGAAGGTCCGCGACCGCGAGGGGCACGAACGGGTCGTGCAACAATTCAAGGCTCCCGAGTCTTTCGGCGAACTCTCGTTGCTTCTTCGCGGCCAACGACTCGTCACGGTCGAGGCGGATGCCGACGTATGTCTTCTCGAGCTGACCTACGAGTCGTTCCGGCGTCTCAAGTCGAGGAACCCCGATCTCTGCCTGATGTTGATCATGGCCATCGTTCGGCGGTTCGGCCGCGTGCTGGACGATTCCCGGGATCTTCTCCAACGACTCCTCCTGCGGCAGCTGAGCGGAATCGACGCTCCATGAGGATGGCGCGCATCGCGGTCGCGTCCCTGTCCGCCGCCGCGGTGCTTCGATGCGGTGGACCGGCGGCCGACGACGCGCGCCGCACCTTGCCGCCGGAGCGCGTGCAGGCATGCGACACCCTGCTCGACGAGCTCGCCGCCGCGAATCTCACCGAGGGTGCCGAGGATGAACTCGTCAGGCTGATGGAGGCGGCGGATGCGAACGCGGCTCCGTGCACCGAGGTCTACGTCGCGCAGGCGCGTTCACCCGGTGAGCGTGCGCTGGCGGCCCACCGCGGCCGCGACTTCCTCTTCCATGCCCTGGCCCTCGAGGCGAGCCTCAGTCGACGCTTCGACGCCATGAGCGGGTATTGCGAGATCGTCGCCGACACCGTGACACTGCTCTTCGAAGGCATCGCCGATCTCGAGGTCACGCTGACGGACCCGACCCTGCCGGATTCGCCTCGAAGGCGGCTCGTCGAGTTGCGCGATCTCGATCTCGAGGCGCTCGATGTCTTCGTCGCCGCGAATGAGCGGGAGTGCCTCTCGCCGGTCGGCGACTGACGCGACTCCCCGCTCGGGACTCGAACCGCCCCTCCGGGCGGACTCGGTGATGCTCGCCGACGGCGCCGAGTGGAGGCCCCTCGGGCCGCGCGCCGCTCAGTCGCTGTCGCGCACCAGTTTTCTTGCCCGTTTCTGAAGGCCGTATAGCAAGTTGAGGGCCTCTAGCGGCGAGAGCGTGTCCACCGGCATCGTGGCGATCTCGCGCAGGATCCGGGGCGGCCCCGGCTCGCTCGTGGGGGGCGACCTGTCGCCGAACAGCAGCAACTGCGGTGACTTCCGCACGACCGGCACGCCGCCGTCGTACTCCCGCGCGATCGTCGGATCCTCGTCGGTGTAGTCTTGGCTCTCCAGGTTCGCGAGCACTTCTCGCGCCCGCTTCACGACCGGCTCGGGCACCCCCGCCAAGCGGGCCACCTGAATGCCGTACGAACGATTGGCGGGTCCCTCGACGAGTTTGTGGAGGAAGATGATCTCTTCGTTCCACTCCTTCGCGGCGATGTTGAAGTTCCGCACCCGCTCCTTGACCCGCGCGAGCGTGGTGACCTCGTGGTAATGCGTCGCAAATAGCGTGAATGCACCGAGCTCGTCGTGCAGGAACTCGGCCACGGCCCACGCGATGGAGAGGCCGTCGTAGGTCGCGGTGCCGCGGCCGATCTCGTCGAGCACCACGAGGCTACGGTCGGTGGCGTTCGCCAGAATGTGGGCCGCCTCGGTCATCTCGAC
>PVBE011794600.1_pt1 | contig 15709 bp, 10 predicted proteins | sample 1631181 | NCBI WGS metagenome assembly PVBE01 (sample SAMN08397723, study PRJNA350692) | Marine metagenome, whole genome shotgun sequencing project. | isolation source: water | place: Pacific Ocean | collected 2012-04 | reverse complement strand
CCTGTAGAAACAGATAATCCAATTCCATCGATATAAACAGGTTTATGTTTTGTTTTGTCAACATCCTCAGCTCTTACCATAATAACACAAGCAGCTCCATCGGTAGTAGGACAGCTATCCATAACAGTTAGTGGGTCAGCAACCATCGGTGACCCCAACACCTGTTCAGTGGAACAGGTTATTCTATGATGTGCCTTATCATTAAGAGAACCATGATAATGGTTTTTTACAGAAATATTTGCAATATCTTCTCGTGTAACACCAAACTCATGCATTATCCTTTTTGCATAAATAGCAAATGTACCAGCTGCTGTAAATCCTTTTTGATAATAAGGATGAGACAGCTCTACCATCATCTTAACAATACTATCCTGAGGAGATCGATCTCTTAATTTCTCAACACCTAAGGCCATTGCAACATCACATTCTCCGGCAGCTAAAGCATTAGCAGCATTTCTAACTGCATCTGCTCCAGAGGCACAAAAATTTGAAACACGTGTTACAGGGATTCCATACAGATTTAATGGTTCAACCATATCCATTCCACTTCTACCTTTAAACACACCTATTTCCGGAAACGCTGTTGAAAGCCAGCCCGCCTGTACTTCATCTAAACCAATACCGGCATCTTTGGTTGCTTGAAGGGCTGATTCACGTACAAGGTCATCATAACTTTGATTGAATAACTCACCGAATTTGGTAACCCCCAACCCTATTATTGCTATATCTCTTTTTTTGCTCATTGTTTTATGCATTTCCAGAAATAATTCGGTTTCTTATCATTCTCCATCATTTTTCTAAAGACCAGCTGCACCTTATCTCCTATCCTAATGACATTGGATTCTGATGGATACATATCATCTGTTTGCTGAACAGTAACTCTTCCACCTTCAACTAAATCAATGACCACCATGTTTGTAGGGGCAAATGAATTTGGAAAATAATATTCACTTGTAACTGAATACACAGTTCCACTCTTTGAGAGTTGAACTTGTAAGAATTGATCACTTTTACATGCATTGCATCTTGATGCTTTCATGAAATAAATGGTGCCGCAGGATTGGCACTTGTTCCCTTTTAATCGAAGCAGCATTTCTTTATCTCTTTCACTTATCATCTCAGAAGAGAACATTTCAACACTTTTATATCCACGTGCAGTAAATTTCCCTTTTTTTCTTAAGGTCAGATAATCCTGATAATGAGTTATCTCACTAGCTTTTGAGCTAAAAGAACTTTGATCTGATCCTTTCGATTCAACTTCTATTAAATTTGTTCCATTATGATAATCTAGTAGTAAAGAAGTTCCTTTATTTTTTTCTATCGAATTAATTAATGTCATTAAACCATGTGCTGATCCTGTGTGTCCTAATATTTTTCCAACTTCATCAGTGCCAAGTTGAGATTCTAGCTCAAAACCAGTCTTTTTTAATTGACCAAATCCAATTTTAGCATATGGAGAATTAAGGTATATCTTATTAATTGATTTACAGTTTAGTTCTTCTGACTTAAGAACCATAGCTAAATTGTTTTTAAACCCTTTGGTTCTTGCAAAGCGAGAATCATACTGTGTTTTTTCACCCTTATAAATAAACTCCTCTGACATTGCACTGGAATATGTTTTGGCTTTAGTGATTTCCGCAATTCCCTCATTGTTAGACAATACCATTGCAACTGCACCATGTCCAAAAGCAGTTCGCGTTTCATTACCAATAGCTGGATAATACACTTCAGCTGCTACAATTAGAATATTTTCATTCGATCCGCTTTTTAGCAACCTATCAGCAAGTACTATTGCATCCGTTCCTGCGCGACTTGTAGCTCCCAGGTCTAGGGCAAGAATTCCTTCTTTTAAACCAAGTAGATCTGCCAAATAAGATGAATGGTATCGATCTTTAAAAACAGGACTTGTTGTGGCGAACAAAATAGCATCTATGTCACTTTTAATTTTTTCACATGCTTGAAAGGCAAGGGTAATAATATCTTCATCCGTATAACAGATCGCATATTGCCCTTTTCTTCCACGTGGACTTAACACCTTGTCGCTAATGCGAAAATGTGGTAATGCTACTCTATATTCTTTAATAAAACTCATAACCCTATCTCTCTGCCTATATTTATTTTTAATATCTCTGAAGTTCCTCCGCCAATAAGAGTAAATCTGGCATCTCGTAAATATCTCTGAAGAGGATATTCTGTAGCATAACCATAAGAAGCCAAAACTCTTGATGCCTGATCACAAATAGTATTTGCACATTCTGATGCATATAATTTAGCGATCATCGATTCTTTATGACGTGGTAAATTCTTATCACTCAGTGTTGCAGCATAGAACACGTAATGCTTTGCCGTTTGCAGCTGCACTTCCATTTCTGCAAATTTCATTTTTACTGCCTGAAATTTTCCAATTGGTTTTCCAAACTGTTCTCGTTCCTTTGCATATTGTAAAGCGTCTTCAAATGCAGCTGTAGCCACACCTATAGAAAGAGCGGCAGTCATGATCCTGATTTCTGCTAATATTTCCATTAAACATTTAGTACCTCCTCCAATTTCACCTAATAAATAGTTCTTCGGCAGCTTTACATTATCAAAAGAAACCTCACTTGTAACAGAACCACAAGCACCCAGCTTGTCTATTTTTTTTCCTACAACAACGCCTTCCAAACTAACCGGCACAAAAAAGATCGACAATTTTTCATGATTATCAGTTTTTGAAAGAACAGTGAAAAAATCTGCTACCGGAGCAGATGTAACCCATGTTTTTTGTCCACTAAGCAAGAAATGATCTTCCTTAACCTGTGCTTTGGTTTTTATAGCAAAAAGATCACTTCCAGCATTGGGCTCAGTCATGCATATGCCGCCAATTTCTTCACCACGCATTGCTGCATCAAAATGACTCCTTACTTCATCATCACCAAAACGATATAAAAAATAAGTTGCCATTAAAGACTGCATAGTAACTGCTGCAGCCAATGACATTGACCCTCTGGCTAATTCTATTACTGCTGTACAATATGAAACTACATCTAGATTTGTCCCCCCTACATCTTCAGGATATCTCATCCCAAAAAATCCTAATTCTCCAACTTCTCTAAAAAGTTCCATTGGGAATTCAGCATTCTCATCAATTGCAGCTGCCTGAGGCATAACTCGATTATCTACAAAATCCTTAAAAGTTTGTTGTACTAATTTTTGTATGTCGTTTAACTCAAAATCCATCTTAATCTGGTATAACAGCCATTGCTTCAATTTCTATTAATGCAGGATGATCCAATAGATCAACCACGAATATCATGCTCATACAAGGATAGTGTCTCCCCATAATGTTTTTCCATATTGCTCCTAAGTCTCGTCTGGAAGCCAAATACTGATCTCTGTCTTTACAAAAGCAGGTCATCTTGCATATATCTGTTGGCTTACCTCCTGCTTTCTCAACTATTGCAACAATATTCTTAAGAGCCTGCTCAAACTGTGGGGTTAATTTTTCACTGGCAAATTTCTCTTCCGATGTCCATCCAACCTGTCCAGCAAGAAAAAGAGTTCTGCCTTTAGCAGCTAAAATTCCATTGGAATATCCTTTTGGTTGAGGCCACCCCTCAGGCAGTATGTTCGTATGCTGATTCATTCTTTATTTTTATAATCCGTATTCTTCTTTCGCTTGTTCACTTGTAATTACTTCATTTAGCAGATCTCTCTTAACCACCTCTCGATCTCTTTCTTTTGGATCTCCATATCCTCCTCCTCCTCCGGCAATTTGTCTATAGATAGTCCCTTCAGGAATACCTTCAACAATATCTTTACTTAGTGGCACATGATCTTGACCTCCAGGATATGTAAGGGTGATACTATTCAGCACACTACCCTTTCCACCAAAAAGCCCATAATTAGGTTCAACATCACCATCACCAAATACAACCATTGTTGTGTTTTCACCTCCCATTTTAATTACAGTCTCAACACCCAGTCCGCCTCTCCATTTTCCAACTCCTCCTGAATTAGTGAGGTATTCGTGTTTTAATATAAGATGAGGTGTTTGCTGTTCGTACATTTCATAATCTTGATCTAGTAATCCGCCAGAAGCATCAATCATTCCTATATGATCATAACCATCATCTCCTTCAAGCGCTCCTGATCCACCTTTTAATCCCATAAAGCATATGTCAACATATTTTTCTCCTGTTCTTGGATGATCTCCTGTAAAAAGTGAGCAAAGCAGATGATTCCATCCGGCAGTTACTCTATGAGGCATTGCGGGGCCCAATGCTTTAAAAATAGAATCTGCAACTTGAGGGCACAGATGATTCCCAAATGTTGTGGCTTTTGGATAAGAAGCGTTTAGTATTGTTCCTTCGGGTACAATATATTTAAGTGGTTTTATCATCCCTTGATTGTGCGGGATATTAGGATTAACCATTTGTAAAAAGGTTAATGTAATTGCTGAACAAGTTGAAGTGAAAGTGCCGTTCACAAAACCATTTGTCTGATCTGAGGTTTCAGAAAAATCAAATATAATATCCTTATCTTCTACTGTTATTTTTGCCTTGATCTCAAATTTGGAACCAAGATGTTTACCATCATAATAAACCATACTGCTACCTTCATATGTTCCATTAGGAACTGAAGCTATCTCAGCCCGCATCATTTTTTCAGTACTATTAAAAAGTTCAAGCTTATGTGCCAAATAACAATCTATTCCATACTTGGAAACCAAAGAATTTAATCTTCTTTCACCCAAACTACAAGCACCTATCTGTGCTTTAATATCCTCCTGAACTATTGATAATCTGATATTTGCAAATATCAAATTCCAAACATCCTCCCTGAATTTTCCTTTTTCATAAAGCTTTACTGCTGGAATCCTAAGTGCTTCCTGCCATACCTCAGTGGCATTTGGGTTATAACCTCCTTGAACAGCCCCTCCAATATCTGCCTGATGTCCTTTAGCTGCTGCCCAGCCTACTAAGGTGCCTTTACAAAAAATTGGTTTAAAAATGGCTACATCATTGTTCTGATTCCCCATTGAGAAAACATCGTTATGAATAATCACATCACCTTCATGAATATCTTTTCCATATTGATCAAGAATAACCTTACAAACCGGTCCTAAAGAAAAACTTAGAATTGGAAGATTCTCTGTTTGTTCAAGCATATTTCCATCAGCATCATACAGACCTGTAACAAAATCTTTTGCTTCACATAAAATTGGAGAACGGGTAGTTTTTGTTAATGAGATGCTCATCTCATCTGTAATAGACTTAAAAGCCCTACGGAATATTGAAAGAAGTATCTTATCTATTTTCTCCATTTATATTTTTTAATTAATAATAGCACTTTCTTTTCCTTTAACTATTGAATTAACTCCTTCAGGCATTAATTCCTTATTGTAAACAATGAATGCTCCACCGATTCCGGTTTCACAGTTATAGCTTTTGCCTAAAAACACAGTAGTGTTAACCTGTTCGATTATGGCGGGTCCTTCTATATTGAAGTTGCTTTTTAGTATATCTCCATTATAAACGGGGACCTCTTTCATTTCATCAATTTCAGGAACATATGCCTGTCTTTTACCTTTGAGTGCTTCTTCAAGTGAGTCTGCACCCACATCAATATTACCGGTTAAAGAATGTGGTTTTTCAGTAACACCAACGGCTCTCATCCTGATATTAATCACTTCTAGCTCAGTCCCTTCATCCCTTAACTCATATCCAAATTGACGATTATGTTCATTATGAAAAGCATCTTTAATTCCTTCTAAGTTAAATCCATAAATATCATCCATAGTAACTTCTAATGGTACTTCATGATATTGACCGACATATCTAAGGTCCAAAGATGGAATATATTGGATCTTATCCTCTTTAATTCCTTCTTCTACAAGAGTTTCTATAGCTTCTTCTTTCATTTTATCATATAGCTCTAAAAATTCTGGTTTGACCAAACCAGAAAATTTAGTCATATATGACCTGACATAATCATGCTTTAAATCTCCTAAGAGCATTCCAGCTGCACAAAAAATTGGAGCAACACTAGGGACTACAAACATTGGAATCTCTAATTCACGACATATCTCACCTGCGTGTATAGACCCTGCCCCTCCTGCACAAATCATTAAAAATTCCCTTGGATCATAGCCTCTTTCAACAGAAACCTGACGAACACCCTGTGCCATGTTCATGTTAATGACACGATACATTCCAGCAGCAGCTTGCTGTGAAGTTAAACCAAGTGGTTTACCTAATACTTCTTCAGTAACTTCAATTGTTTTGTCCTTATTTAATTGATATTTACCTCCGGCAAAATAATTTGGATCCAAATATCCAAGTATCAAGTCAGCATCTGTGCAAGCTGGTTTTTCTCCGCCTCTGTCATAAGAAATAGGTCCGGGCAAGGACCCTGCACTTTTTGGCCCCATTTGAAGTAATCCTCCTTTATCTACCCATCCAATACTGCCTCCACCAGCACCAATAGTTATGATGTCTAATGTAGGAAGTGCAACTCTATACCTGTCAATATCAGCATCTGTACTGGTAACGCATTGCTTATTTACAACCAAAGAAGCATCAAAACTTGTGCCTCCCATATCCATAGTTATGCAGTTATCATACCCGAGTAAATCAGCATAATATGCTCCGGCAATAGGAGCTGCAGCAGGACCTGAAAGAACTGTAACAGCAGCTATTTTTCTTGCAACATCAGGAGTAACTACTCCTCCATTTGATTGCATTATCATAAGCTTCCCAGTGAAGTTAAGATCATCTAATTTAGCTAAAAGAGATTTTAAATATGAATCTACAACAACTCCTATATATGCATTTACAACTGTTGTACTTACTCTTTCATAAAATCTTACTGAAGGTAAAACTTCATATGATGAAGAAATAAACACATCAGGCAATGCCTTTCTTAAATATTCAGTAGCTATTTTTTCGTTTTTATTATTCAAATATGAATTCATAAAACAAACTGCAGCTGCTTTTACTTCATGCTCTTTTAAATCTTTAATAATAATATCTAGCTCCTTTGTTTCTAAAGCTGACAACACAGACCCTTCAGCATCAATTCTCTCATCAACGGTAAACCTAAGATGTCTCGGAACAAGAGGAGTAACATTCTTGTAATGATTATCATAACGCTCTTCTCTAACACCTCTTCTCATCTCCAATGCATCACGAAACCCTTTTGTAGTAATTAAAGCAGTTTTAGCTCCACCCATTGTCAGTAAAGCATTGGTGGCTACTGTTGTTCCATGAACAATAGTTTCTATATTATCAATAAAGTTACTTTCAGAAAGATTTAAAATCGAAGCAATCTCTTTAAGGCCTGTAATAAAACCTATAGAAGAATCTTCTGGTGTTGAAAGAGTTTTATGCATTATAGAATTACCATTATCTGCTACAAGAAAGAAATCAGTAAAAGTGCCTCCAACATCTATGCCTATTTTATACTTCATATTTAGATTACTTTTCAATTCATTTTAGAGTATGATAACATCTTCCAAATAATTATTTATGCGTAAACTCAGCTTTCACTCTAGGCCCGTTCTTTTTGAAATTTTCCAGACCAATTTTCATGTCACTAGTAAGAATACATTCACCAAATAATTTAGACTCAAGTTCAAGTGCTTCGTTCAATGGTAATCTGATACCCTCATATATAGCTTTATTCATGATCTCATCTATCTTCTTACTAAGATGTCCAATGTTCACATCCTTTGGAACCATAGTTTCTGCTATTCCGTCTTTAATGAATTTTTTTGGTTGAACATCGCCATTGACAATCTGTTTAGCAAAATCTACGGCATCCTCAACCAGATTACCTTCCGTCTCTTTATCTATAAGACCTATTTTCAATGCCTCCTCTCCTGAAACAGGTCTTGCTGTTCGCAGGATCTCAGCAGCTACGTCAACACCTACTAACCTTGGCAAACGTTGGGTGCCCCCCGATCCAGGAATGAATCCTAAATTTACTTCAGGTTGACAAGCTACAATAGGTAATCCTTTTTTTGCGATTCTTGCTGTACATGTAATAGCAAGCTCATTTCCACCACCAAAAGCAAAACCATTTAATGCACAAATTGTTGGCTTGGAACAATTCTGTACAGAATTTACCAATTGCTGAAATGTATGAGAATTTTCATATCCTTCATCTGGAGTTGTTAATGCTGCTAGCATATTTATATCTGCTCCTGAAACAAAAGCTTTAGTTCCAAATCCTGTAATAACAATTCCATCTACCTCAGCATCCTTTTCTGCATTTTCAATTTCAGCTTTGAGTTCATTTAAAACATCAAGATTCAAGGCATTTAAAACTTTTGGCCTTCTGATAGTAAGGACAGAGATATTATCTTTTTTCTTAGCAACTATCCTGGATATTTCCCATCCACCATTTTCTTTAGCTTTATTAAGGGAATCTGGAAATGGAAATTCAGTATGCTCCTCACACCATTCTTTGACTAATGAATGTGCTGTATCGACACCTATTTTATTCATCATTGTAAATGGTGCAGAAATCACTAAGGAAATTTCAGTTGCCATATCAAGATCATCTACACTAACTATTCCTAGATCAATAATATATGAGGCGAGAGCAAAATATCCACCAAGAAATTGTTTTCTTAAAACTTCGGCTTTTTGCGGGTCAACATCAACCAGCTCATCCCTTTTTGCTGTATCCCAAATTGTATTGTTGATAACCGCATCCTGTAATGTTTTTGGAGATCTAAACCACTGAATATGTGTATCTCTCATTTCCTCCAAGCCATGATCCGTAATTGGATTACCTCCTGTTAAATTCAAAGCAGTAAATGGCCCCACCCCTTGTCTTAAAGTTTTTTGGGCCATTTTATCTATTTCTTTGATTGAGCCATATCCCTTTTCTAAACAAAGAATTGCCAATTCACAAAGGCCTTCAAAAATAGGATCTATGGCATAACCATAAGAACTCTTAACTTCAATCGGCACTTTGCCAATAAATTCATAAAAACTCATTAAAGTTTCTGTAATTATTGGGTCAGTATCTTTCCCAGGAACCACTTCGACTATTGGATTTCTTTCTGCTGGAAAGAAATAATGAGTCACAAGACATCTTTTTTTATTTGTAATATTCCTAAAGATAACCTCAGGCTGCATGTGGGAAGAATTAGATAAAAACAAACAATTTCTATCAGTTAACTCCTCTACTTGTTTAAATATAGCATCTTTAATATTACCATCTTCTGTTGCAGCCTCTAATACAATATTAGATCCAGTTATATTATTATAATCAGTAGTATACATGATACTATTTTTTATAGTATCAGCCATTTTTGACTTGAATGCTCCAGATTCTCTTCCCCTTTCTATTTTCTTTTCAACCTTTACTTTTGCTGAAGCTAATGCTTGGTCAGAAATATCTACTAAAACAAGCTGAACATTGTTTTTCCAAAAAACTTTTGCAAAATGCAGACAAATATCTGGCCCAATCTGACCAGCACCAACAACTGATAATTTATTAATTTTTAAATTCTTTATAGAGTAAGCCATAATTTTATTTTAATGTTTTATTAGTTTCCTTTTTCTTTGTTTTAATATCCTGATTTTTCAAATACTGCTTTTGAGCAATGATCGCAGCTCCAAGAGAAACAGTATGCTGAGGTTCTTCTAAAATTTTAATATCTGTATTAAACTTTTCATTCAACAACGATTGTAGATATGGATGATTTGCAATAACTCCACCTATCATTACAGTAGGAACATCTGGCAAAAGCCTCATTTTTGCCACTTTATTTGCAATGGACAGGTATATACCTCTAGCAATATCCTCTATAGAAATGCCATCAAATATCCAATTCATGATTTCCGTTTTAGCAAACACTGTGCAGAAACTATTTAATTCCTTTTCATAATTAGATCTTGCAGCTAGGTGACTCATCTCCGAAATGTCAATCTCTGCTCGTTCAGCTATTTCTGATAAAAAAGAGCCAGTACCAGCAGCACATTTATCATTCATGAAAAAATTTGAAACAGTATTACCTTCACCACAATGGATTACTTTTATATCCTCTCCTCCAATATCAATTACATTCTTCACCCCATTAAAATCTCTAGAAACTCCAGCTGCTGCGCAATTAATCTCCGTCTTAATAATATCTGATTCAATAAAATGTTTTCTTCCATATCCTGTTGCGCAACTATGTTTAATATCAAAATCAGATTGAATAGCCTGCATTACTTGCCGATGAGCAAGGCGTTCTTTGTTAAGTGTTTGGAGAGTGTATCTAAAAACAACATTTTGTTTATCATTGATGACGGTGAACTTAATGTAAGCTGACCCCAGATCAACCCCCAAAAAACAATCTCCTCCTTGATATACAATAGACGATTTTTTATCCTTTACAATTCCTTTTTTTATTATTCCACGATGAAAAGATCCAACAACGCCTGGTATTCTAGATGATATATTTTTATTAGTCATTGCTTTCACCATATTTGTAAAAGCTAAATTCAATGAGGTTCTTAAATAATGCTTCCTTCCATATTCTACAATTTTACCATTGAAATAATCGATCTCCGTTTGTCGATTATTAATCACATCACCAGCAAGAGAAGGGAAATGATCCCCTCCTTTTTTGAGATATCTCATGCATTGACGTATGAAATTATCTGAGAACATTATTTTTTCGGCTTCAGCTACAACAACAGCTTCATTTATAATCTGTTCTATTAGCTCTACAGTATCCGCATCTGCCATAGCTTCAGCCATGGTTAATCTACCAACACCACATAAGGCACTTAAAGAAGAATTTAAAATTGTTTTTTCCCAACTCCTTTTTAAAATTTCGAATGAATCAACATTCTTAGTTTCTAACCCCACACCGGATAAACAGGAAGAAAACTCTATTGCCTCTTCAGCTCTATTATCATCTATTGATCCCACATAATTTGGAGGAGTAAAAAATGTAACATTCACTACATTTGGAGCACTAAGATTACCCGCGTAATTAATGATCATTCGAAGTACTTTGTCACTCCCAAATATAGGAATCAGCATCTCCTCTACGTCAATACCATTCTGAGCTGAAATAATTGTAAGATTATCATTTTTAAACTTCAATGCATCTTTAGCTGCCTTTTTAATTTGATACGATTTAAGTGCAAATACTAAATAGTCTAATTCAAGTTCAGTATGAGTCATTTCTTCTATTGAAGAATAGATCTTATCAAAAAAAGTAATTGAATCCATTTCCCCTTCAAGCTTAATTCCTTCATTCTTTATTTGATTTAACTTGATTTTATTTCTAATACATAAAACCACATCACACCCTGCCTCTTTCAATTTAACTGCCATGATCATTCCAACTGGTCCTAAACCAATAATTGCAACCTTTATGTTCTTAGGATCTTTCATCTTAACCCAATGCTTTTGACTCTTGAATTTGTTCTATAAATGTTTCAATCTTTGTAATTGATTGGCCTTCAGAAAAAAACCTCAGATCGCACAAATCACCTTCAATAATTAATGATGGTACTCCTGTATCATTTTTTAATCTCTGAGGCATTCCAAATTTTGCATTTGAATTATTAAAACAGGTCTTAGAATCATGATAAATTATTCCATCAATCTTGTATTCTTTCAACCAATGTTCCAGCATTTTCATTTTAGATTTTTCACTTCTATTGATGAAAATCTCAGTATATGCTCTTGCTGTTGATTCCCAAGGGTTATGCTCATCGAAATTATCGAATACCCAACTACTACAATAAGTTGATGCAACCACTGCTGCCTTATTCTGTTTGAATAAATCACTCATCATTCTAAGCTTCCCCCAGATAGGCATCCCTTCCCAAAAAATTCGCATTCTTGTTTCAGGTAAAAAACCTTTTCCTTTAGAGACATTATCTTCCAATTCATTTAATAATTCTTGATAATAGTCTTTTGCTACCTGGGTGCCTCTCAATACTACAATAGGTCCCATATGAATCGTACCATCAAAAAAGCTTAGAGGTGCATTATCAGCAATAGATGTCTTTAATACCTTTTGCCATAACAAAGTAGCTTCCTTGCTTAACCTAACAACATCCTTAAATTTTTTTAAATCAAATTTTTGACCACTTACTTTCTCACAAGTTGGAATCATTTTTTTAAATTGTTTAACAACTAAATCAACTTCATCCTGTGTTACTTCATCTAGATAACGAGGAGGCTGAACCCCTACAATTGGACAATTAAAATGATCAGCATAAAACGTAAACCAGTCTTCCACTTCTCTACACTGGTTGGTATTGTAAGCAATTAGATCGGGCTCTGGAATACCCTTCATTCCATAATGCTTTTGAAGAGGTGTTTGCTTTTTTACAAATGAACCTATATCGGCTGTAGTGTAAGAACAGATGTGTCCAGAATATCCACATTTTATAGCATCTGGAATAAAATCTATTGCTGTTCTTGTTGCACCTAATAATGCTCCATGGTTTTCAGGAAAATAAACTTCAAAACCAAATGATCTCAGCAATTCTGCAGGTCCTACACTAGTGCACCAAGCAATTTTCTTTTTCCCTGTCTCTAATGAAAGAAAATATTCTTTCATTAATTTCTTCATACTATTTATTGCTTCTAATTTATACACTTTTTATAGCTATTATTTATTAACTTTCAATTCAACTACATAAACTTCTTCATCTGTAGGGGCATTATTCCCATACATATTAAAAAGATGAGCTTTGTATTTTTCTATAACATTTTTAGGAGCTACTTTCAAAGAAGGTGTAAGTGTATTGTCTTCCAACGACAATTCACTATCAATAATAGCAGCTGCTTTTATTTTAGAAAATTTCTGTTTTATTTTCATATTTGAGTCGTGTAAACAACCATGTAAGCATTTCCCTAACTCTTTTATATTTTTAGGACAAAAACAACCGTTAATTGGTGTACTTTGATAGTCTGGGTTTACAAACATCTTTTTATTAGGGAAAATTAACGCCACAGGGTAATCCTCTCCATTTCCATAAATAATTACATATTGAATGTAATGGCATTTCAACTCAATTATTTTTTCTAAATCTGTGGGAACTACTTTTTCTCCATTTGATAATTTGAATATTCTATCTTTTCGACAAATTAATTTTAAACCCGTTTTTGTTAATTCACCAACATCTCCTGTTTTATACCAACCATCTTTAGTAAAAGCTCCATCATTGGCTTCATCATTCTTATAATATTCTAACATTACATTAGATCCTTTTACTTGAATTTCATCATCGTCTTCAATACGAATTTGAACCCCTGGAATTGGATCCCCTACAACTCCTGACACTCTCTTTAAATTAGGGTTAGTAAGCGTACAGCATGGAGAAGTCTCGGTTAATCCCCAACCTTCAATCACAAGAATATTTCTTTTTTGAAATTCTAATGATAATTTTTCAGGTAATGCAGCAGCAGCAGTAAAGATGAATTTCAACCCTGAATTAAAGAATGCATCTTCAGCTGCCTTACTCGCTACAGTTTTTTCATATAGAGATTGATATACTTTAGGTACACTAAAAAATACAGTAGGTTTAACTATTTTCCAATTCTCAAAAATAGAATCAACATCTTTTCCATAACTACTTTCCAGTGAATATGTAGCACCAAAATATAGAGCAGCAAATAATTCAAATATCCCACCAAAGCTATGATGCCATGGTAAGTATGATAAAAATCTGTCATTTTCATCAACTTCCCAAAGTTGACTAATTGCTGCTTGTTGAGATAAAATGTTTTTATGCATTAATTGCACACATTTTGGCACCCCCATAGTTCCAGAAGTATACATGTTTAAACAAACTGTATCAGCAGAAATAGAATCATCTAAACAAGATTCTTCATTAACTGGAATGTCTTTTTTAAGCTCTTGAAATGACAATAGGTTATTATATCTTTCATCAACAACCTTATCAAAATGAATTATGTTTTTAAGTTGTTTTAAATCACCGCTTATATTAAACATTTGACTCTGGCCCGCTACAGCCATCCATGTTGCGTCAGAGTGATTTATTAATAATTCTGCTGTATCAATTTTAAAATGAGCAAATATGGGTACAGCTATACCTCCATAAGCCATAACAGCAAGTTCCAATTCTAGCATTTCTAGGCAATTTCTAGAAAAAAGGATCATTTTGTCTCTTTTTTGAAAACCTGATTTTTTAAGATTATAAGTGATCTTTTCTATGTTCTGATAAAAGTCACTCCATGTGATCCCTTCAAAAACTCCTTCAGAATTCTTTTCTTGATAAACAATTTTATCATTAAACTTCTTAACATTTCGTTTTAACAAAACTGTTATGTTAGGAAGAACTTTGCCTAATTTGTATTTTGAATTGAGTTCTTTCATCTTCTCAATTGACTACATCAGCCATTTTATTGTCTTTCAATTTATAGTATCTAAAACCTCCCCAAAGAGCAGCCCCAACAGCACCAGAATAAATCGCATCAGGATGTGAAGAAAAAATCATATCTATTTTTTTCTTTTCTTTAGATAGTTCTTCAATTGCCTGAACCATTCCTTCATTCATCCCCATTCCACCAACTAAAGCTATTGGAGATTCAGCTTTAAGAGATCCTAATAATTTCACCACTCTAGCAGCAATAGAAAGGTTAATACCTTTTACAATATTTGCTGTAGAAAGCCCCTTGGAAACCAAGTTAATTACATCTGTCTCTGCTAGTACTGCACAAATTCCAGATGGAACTTCAGGGTTATCTGCTTGTAATGACATTGGACCAACTTCTTCAACAGCTAATCCTAAATAACGAGAGATGTTCTCAATAAACTGCCCTGAACCAGAAGCGCATTGACCCGTCATTTTATAATCCATTACTTTCCCTCTGTTGTCAATTTTTATTGCACGAACATAAAGTCCGCCTAAATCAACAACCGTTTTAGCTTCAGGAACAAAAAATTTCCCTCCACGAGCGTGAGTAGTCATGCTGTAAAAATGACCTGTTTTTTTCTTTACCATCTCACCTTCTCCCGTAGATGCTAAGTATGCGATATCATTTTCATAATTTAAATTCTTCCTTTCTAAAATGACATCAATTGCTTCAATAGCAACATCCTTAGGGTCTCTTTTTCTTATTTTTTCAGTTTGCTTATCTATTAATTTATGCTCTCCATTGTTGTTGTCGTATGACATTAAAACTGCTTTCACATAGCTGCCTCCAACGTCAATTCCCATTGTATAAATCGTATTACTCATTTCTAATTAATTTAAATCGTTAAAGGTTAAGTTACTTTTTTCATTTTCTTTTGCTTAGCTGGTAAATCTACATCCAGGTTTCTTCTAGCAAACATTGCTCCTCCTAGAGCACCCATGAAAATAGAATCTGTATGGATGTTCATAGTTACTTCTCCATAAGATTCAGTAACCATTTGTTTTACATATTTAATTACTGCTTGATTACGAGCTACACCACCAGTAAAAGTGAACTCATTTCTAACCCCACCAGATCTAGCAATTAGAGACATTGCTCTTTGAATAATTGCTTTGTGCAAACCAGCTAAGATGTTTGGCCTTTTTTCACCATTATGCAATAATTCTTTTACTTCAGCACCAGCAAATACAGTACAGGTAGAACAAATTGTTGTTTCTTTATCTGCCTTCATTGCTTCTGGTCCCAATTCATTTAGTGAAATACCAAACTCATCAGCAATGTATCCTAAATACCGACCACAACCTGCAGCACATCTGTCATTCAT
>PVBE012178184.1_pt1 | contig 15711 bp, 15 predicted proteins | sample 1631181 | NCBI WGS metagenome assembly PVBE01 (sample SAMN08397723, study PRJNA350692) | Marine metagenome, whole genome shotgun sequencing project. | isolation source: water | place: Pacific Ocean | collected 2012-04 | reverse complement strand
GAAGCCAACAACGTTGTGGTCGTCAAACACGTATAAAAAATTAAAATAAAGGAAGAGTCGTGTTTTGTCTTTTGTGATGATCCGAAGATGGTCGTCCTCCACAGTTACACTTTGGATTTTATCGGTGAGGAGGTTGTTGTTGGAGAGGGAGAGGGAAAAGAGAAGTTTCCTCCACAACTCTTGCTTCTCTGGCTGGAACTTGTGTGGAGGAATGAATCGGGTTGCGATGAAGGGTAGGTCGTTCTTGAATGCGAAGGATAGAGCGTCTATGCTTGACCCAAGAACAATCTTATCTTTTGTGATCTTCATAGGCTTGGACTGTGAGTGGGTAGAGTTCTTTGGCGAATGAGACACGCGCTGCGTTACAGACGGTGATGTCGATGCCCATATGAGAAATATAATGAACTTTGCCTATTCCGTCATTATATGGGAAAATAGTATCATTCTTCATCAACAACCCCTAGTGCTAGATTTTCAAGAACAAGTGAATAAGTTTTGCCTTCAATCTCAATACTTATAATGGTGTGAGTTGGCACAATAGTCAGTTTTCCTATGTCCTCTGACGAGAACGAGGAACAGTTTTTTGCAACATCTAAGATCTCTACTACTTTATAAGGAGAGGATTTTTTATAATCTTCAGGTAAGAGGATGGCAGATTCTTCCTGGACTTCTTCTTCTACTCTTATAAGAAGATTCCTATTCTTCGGTGTTAGCTTCAACTTCTCCTCCTGTGACCAATGGACTTTCTTCGTCCGTAAATAACATTTCAAGTGTATCTGCCAGTTCATCAATAGGCACATCAGACTTCATTAATGTATATGCCTTTTTAGCAACTCTGATTTCTTCGGGAGTAAGCAAATCATTTTGTTTATAAAATTTTGTTAGATCAGAAATCTTATCCTTGTAGGGACGTAGCATTTTCTGATATTTGTCGTAGAGGACCAAGAAATTTTGCATATTCTTTTGCCTCACCGGATCATCGCTTAAATCTGATCGTGACTTAGAAAGCCTCAATCTTTGTCCCAAAGTATCTTTTAAATCGTCAGCCATTTTTTATCTCCACTATCTTATTTATTATAAATAGTGCTTAAATACCTTTCAGTTTATCATAATATTCCATTAGTTCATCAAAGTCAACTTCTGTTTTCATTAATCGATAGGCTTTTACAGCCATACTGATTTCTTCTTTCGTTAACCACTGGTTTTCAATGTAGTTTGCTTTTAAGTCTCGCTTGTGATCTTTGAAAGGTTCCATCTCATCTTCAACTGCTTTTAGTGCTCTAATGTAGTTTACAACATATTCTTGCTTTTCGTCACTCATTTCTTCTCCTACTGTTTGTTATCCGCATTTTGAATGTCCACAAGATGGACATAGGGCACAACCATCCTGGTAAATAAGACCCTCCTGGTTACACTCTTGGCAAACCTTTTCACTGCATACCTTTTCTCCGTTTTGAATATAAATTTTTAATACCCTCGCGATACACTTGGAAAATGAAAAATAGTCACTTTCCTTATCTTTCTGAAGTTGTTCCACGAGAAATGCTGGCTTTGCTCCGTGTCGTAGAGAAAGGGAAAGCATCCTGGTGAAAGCCGAGTTGTTGGGGTTATTGAAAACTGATACAATATCCCGAACAATAACTTCATTGTCGTCTTCTCCGAATCTCAAATCATATCGGTTCCTCACTGTTTTAAAAGAGTGCTTTGAAATATATCCTTTATCATATTTCTTTGGAATTTCAATTAGATTGGCTAATCCCCCAATAATCTCATATGGTTTATTATCGTAGAGACCCACCAAGAAGGTCCACTTCTCTCCCTGGATTGTGGTATTGTGAATATCACATTCAATTTCAGAAGGACGTTTTGGGGCATTATGGAAAGGAAACTCTTTCCTCTGAGACTCTGTAATTAGCACTCCACTTCTGGAGCCCTCAACATAGACAGTAATGCCTTTCAAGCCCCTCTTCCATCCCTCCAGGTATAAGTTTCCAACGACCTCTGGAGTCGTTTCTCTCGGGAGGTTAATGGTGGAAGAAATGGCGTGATCAATATATTTTTGGATTGTTGCCTGAATGAGAATGCGTTGTGTCCAATCAATCTCATCACTCTGAACAAAGAAGGCTGGCAAATTCTCCTCGCTTCCTCCCGTTTTATTAATCCACTCTCGGACATTGTGGTGAAAAACTCTAAACTCTTTCCACTTGTCGCCCAGGTCATCTACAAAATCTGCTTCGACATCTTCATTGTGGGAGATTTTTCTCCTCCTCGTGTAAAAGTTTCGGAAGACAGGTTCTAAACCTGAAGAGGTTTGGGACATAATGGAGACGCTTCCTGTGGGGGCATTTGTAAGAATGCTGATGTTTCGTCTGCCGTGCTTTTGGATGAGCTTTTGGATAGCCTCTGGGAGATTCTTGATGAAGGCGTTTTCTTTTTCTATTTCCCAATCAAAAACCTCGAATGCTCCTCGCTCTTTTGCAAGTTCTACACTCTCGCGGTACGATTCATCTCTCAGGGTTTGATAAATCTTATCAATCGTGCCAATGGCTTCTTCAGAATCGTATGCCTGATTGAGGCAAGCAAGTGCGTCTGCCAAGCCGTGAGTTCCCAGACCAGTTCTTCTTCCGTTCAGGCAAGCAGACAGAAGTTTGCCCCACATTTCTTTTTCGTGTAGTGTGTCTGATTTGTCTTGAATGTTTGAAAGTTTTTCTGCTTCCAGTTCCACCAAATCATCCGACAATCTCATTCCCGCAGAGACAACTTTTTTAAAATGTTCAAAATCAAAATAGGCATTCTCCTCGAACGGATTAATGATAAAATGCTTAAGGTTGATGGAGATGAGACGACAACTATCATAAGCAGATAGGGGGATTTCGGCACAAGGATTGGTAGAAATGGTTTTAAACTGGGGATATGAATGTGCTGGGAGATTATTAATGATATTATCCCACATTAGAAGACCAGGTTCTGCTGTTTTAGTGGCGCTCTCCACAATAGAGGTCCACAGTTCTTTCGCAGAGATAGTCTTTTTAAACTTGGGATTGGGGCTTCCCACTGGGAAAGATAAAATATAATCTTCGTCTTTCTCTACTGCCTCCATAAAATCATCAGAAATCTTTACCGATACATTCGCACCTGTGACCTTTGTAAGATCGTGCTTCATCGTTACAAACTTCTCAATATCGGGATGGCGCACGTCCATAGAGATCATGAGAGCGCCTCGACGACCGTTTTGACCAATCATTCGGCACACATAAGAATAGAAGTCTGCGAAACTCCAAGCGCCTGTGGTTGTTCCGGCTGAGTTATTAACGAATGCTCCATCGGGTCGTAGATTGGAAATGTCTAGACCAACCCCACAGCGACGTTTAAAGAGGTTTGCAAGCTCCTTTCCTGAATCTACGATTGATGAAATATTATCTTGAGGGGAATCTACGACGACGCAGTTGGATAATGATACATTAACAAAATTATTTCCAATCCCCATCATTGGAGATCCTTGTGGGACTATGTATTTAAAATTTTTAAAAAGGGAATAAATTTCTTCTTCGGAGAGGCTTCTATTAGTTTTAAACTTTTCCTCGATTCTTGCGAACTCTGAAGAAAGTCTGTGGTGCATATCATCGGGAGTTGATTCCAACAGGCGAGATTCACTATTCTTAAGGCAATATTTTGTAATAAAAACATTAGTGGCTAACTCATCGTTATTAAAATATTTTAATGTCTCCGCTCTCACCTCTGGTTCATCAAACATCCTTAGCTCCGTTTCTCTTGTTTTTCACAAAAGACTTATACTTTTCTTGTAGTGCTTCTTGCTGGGTCTTTACCACGTTTTTCCTTTCTTCACCAACTGTTTCAGCAAAGACCTTAATTTTTACGCTAGAGGTGTCCATAAAGATGGGATAAACCATTCCATCTTGTCCATTGCGATTCTTTGCGATAAAAATTCTACCTTCATTTGAGATTTTGTCTTCCGGCGTGCGAGAAACAGAAAAGATGAAATCCGCAACAAAACACTTATTAAATGCCTCACTAATCGACTCCATTGTAATGATCTCGGCATTCAATCCTGAACGATTTGTCTGGGATGCGGTCCAAACGGGACATTCCAACTCCATAGCCATTGCTCTTAGTTCTTCATAAATAGATTCCAGTTCATTTCTTTTTTCTCTTTCCCGATGAATCGGCTTTAAAAGATCAGCATAATCAACAATGATGAGATCAGGGCTAATACCGCGTCGTTTAAGCTTTTCCAAATGAGTTCTTAATGTTACAGTAGACGCTGATTTGGTGGGATATTGTTTTACAATGAGTTTGCCGGGGATGTCTTCAATGATTTTTCTCACCTTCTCCTTACTAACCATAACAGTGGAGAGATCTATCTCCGTTATGCAACTATCATAACGACGGCATATCACCGAGTCTAACAGTTCAAAGGAATAATGAATCACTGTCTTCCCTGCCTGGATCGCTGCTGCGCCGATGTGAGTTAAAACCATAGATTTCCCCCCTCCTGTGGGGGCTACACAGACACCCAATTCGCCTTTGCCGAGACCACCTCCGGTAATATTATCTATATACTTCCACCCTGTGGAGACCGGATTGCGAGCGATGATTTCAAATCTCTTTTCGAAATCAACCATGTAATCATAACCAATATCATTATCACATCCCAGATTAAGCGCATTATTAATTTTGGTGGATATCTCATCATAGGACGATCTCTGCATAAGACCGACGCACTCCAACATTGCTTCCTTTAGTTTCTGCTTCTTACAGAAATCAAGAGCAACCTCCTTGACGTGCTCCAAGCCATCTGTGTCTGCGGCACTTGCCAACACTTTAGCGTAATACTCTCTCACCTGATTCTTCAAGAGATCGGAAACATTTTCCAACTCAGTTCTCAAGATAATCGTCATACTATCTCTAGAGGGATGGGAAGTATACTTTTCCCGATAATCAAAAATCTTTTCAACAAAAACCTGTAGATATTTAAGTTCAAGAAAATTAATATCCAACACTTCCAGCATTTGATCGGCAAAGACCCTATCTTCCATAATAAGGCGTACCAGGTTCTCTTGAAACTTCTTTCCGTATTTACCTAAGTCTTCTTGTCTACTTTCCATCATTTGTTTTCCTTTACTATTTCTTGGCACGCTCGAAACAGATTTTCAAAAGAATATTGTCCAAAACCATCCTGAACCATCATCTGTTGAAATGCTTCTCTGTCGTAGTCATACTCAAAGTTAGAAATAACATAATCGATCTTACCCTTACTCTGAACTGAAATAGATGGAGCATATAGCTGCATCATTTTGTAGTTTAACTCAACAACACCCTCGTTGTCAAGGATATTATTGTAAGCTTTTATGTTTTTTATTTTGTTGTCCTCGCAATGGTCTATAATCTCTTGGATTGTGTAAGACTTTTCCTCAACCAAGAATGGGAACCTCTTGGCGACGGTGGGGAGACCAATACCTGTAATACCTGGGAGATTATCTGTCTTATCCCCGACAATGGAACGAGCGAGGGCAAAGTTATTTGGATGAATCTTAAACTCTTCCAAAATGTTATTTTTATTAACAATCTTCTTCTGGATGGGACGAATAAGGATAGTGCTATCGTTAAGGAGTTGATAGAAGTCCTTGTCGCTGGACACAATAACCTTTTGCCAATCCCAATAAACGGGATGCTGCGCCACCTGCGAAATGATGTCGTCTGCCTCAATATCGTCAATAATAAGTTGAATGACGGGGAGTTCATTGAGATACGAAAACAATCTAGTTAGTTGCCAGTTCTTATTCTCAATCTCCTGTTCCCTCGTCATTTGACGAATGGAACGATTCAGGCGGATTGGACTTCTACCTTCCTTGTAGGTCTTAACGAGGGTTTTTCTTTTTTTAGATCCTCCTCCTCCATCCCAACAAATAATAATCTCACTTGGATTGACATCTTTTATATTTTTTTGAAGGGATTGGAGAAACCCCTTTAAACCGCCAATAGGATTACCGTTGGTGGAGATGGAGGGGTTGATGATATAGTTGCGGAAATACATATTCATCGCATCAATGATTAAAACTCTGTTCATATTTTCATACTCTCTATCTCTTCACCATTGACGGTATATACTGCTTTCTTAACACCAACGAATTTTAACACATCTTGACACAAAGAGCAAGGCTTACTTAAATCTGATTTTCCTGCCTTGTTTATCCTTGCGACATATATTGTTGCTCCCTTGGTTACCGATCTATCTAGTCCCTTGATACAGGATATTTCAGCATGTTCGAGACAAGTTTGCCACTCTTCCTGCCTGAAGCGAGAAGCAAAGGAGCAGTAGTTGTAGCTGTTGGTAGCGAGATTAATAATAGAGCCGCCCTTTGTTAGGACGGCTCCGTGTTTCGCCTTCTTATGATTGGAGGTTTTTGCCACTTTAAGGGCTAGGTTGATTGCTCTTTGATCCCGATTCATCATCAGCCTCGTAAAAGTCCTCGGCACTGCCCTTCCTTTCATCGAACTTCATTATAACCTCTTCGTCGATCAATTGCAAGACACTATTTTTAAATTTTTCATCTTGCAACATCTCGGTCCACCTACCAGGCTGGAACTTTGTTTCGGTTCCATCCAGGTGGACAAGGGTATACCAGGCACCTCGCTGGACCATTCGGTCAGAGGATTTGACGGCATCAAACCAACTTTCCTCATCCATAACACCAATATTTTCTGATTCTCCCCACAGGATTCTAAAAGTGCAAGTTCTACCTTGCGATCCGAAGCGAGACTTCTTAAGAGTAACCTTGACCTCGGAACCAATACGGAAACCCTTATCGTCGACCACAAAAGAGTTCTTTGCTTTTCGAGAAGTGAGCCAAATACGCAATGAATAGGCGTATGAAAGTGATTTACCGCCAGGAGTTACCAGGGGTTCCATCATCGCTTCTGCGGTATTTCTAGTGATATTGGTCTTCAACTGATTCAAAGCAAGAAGAGTTGAGTTCGCATTAGCCAGAGGAAGAGTTAATTTTTGGAGTCCCTTGGATAAAACTCTTGCTTTTACTGCCATTGAGCTTTGAGGATTATAATCCCCCTCAATGTCTGAGTTACAGGGCGTGAGGGCAATAGAATCCCAGATAAATAACAGGCTCTCCCCAACAGACCCAATGAACTCCTCTATTGTTTCGAGAACAAATTCCACAGATTCTGCCTGAATATAAATCAGTGTTTCGAGATTACATCCAGCGTTTTCCAAAAACTTAGGGTCAATTGCAGATTCTGAGTCAAAATAAACAACATTAATTCCTTGACCTTGAGCATTTGCAGCAATCTGTGCAGCCAGAAAGGACTTCCCTGTTGACTCTAGCCCAGCAATCTCTGTGATTTTACCGATGGGGATGCCTGCGTATTTACCCCTGCAAGCAATAGCGTCCAACCAGCGAGAGCCAGTTGGAATCCATCCTGTAACTTCTGTTGGGTTTTCTTGTGTTAGATCGTAGGCAATATTTTGCCCGTGTTTCTTATTAATAACCTTTCGCATATCCGAGAAAGATACTTTACCTGGTTTTGATTTCTTTGCCATTTAAACTCCTTAAAAAAGAGGGGGGGTTGCCCCCCCACTCTTATCCCATAAGTTCTTTAAAGGCGTTCTCAACCGAAGAGTTACCCTTATTTCCGTATTCCGTTTCAGAACTAAGTTCTTCCGCGTCGCCAGATGCGAGATACTCATCTAGCATACGTTGAACATCTTCCGGGGACTTCCGCTCAAAAAGACTTGCAAAGTCTGGGATATTTTCGAGCATCTCGGAGCATTGCTGCTCCCCCACCTCCACACACAGTGATGTTTCCTTTCGTGCGGGAGTTAGTTGCGTCTTGGGGAAAGACGCACCAGGAGGCTTACCATAGTTTAGGTGAAGATCGGTGCCTCCATCAACATCAGTAATGTCACCGTAGTCGGGATTAAGAACAAGGTTGAGAAGTTGCTCATACACTTGTTTGCCATACCCCCAAATACGCACACCCTTTTCCTCTTCACCTCGGACGAGGACAGGACTAAAAAAGCGTTGCTTTGCCATTAGTTTTTTGGCAAGATCGACACTTTCAGTCGTCCCCTCTTGAAAAAGAGAAGATACAAAATCATTTAGCGGGTCATCCTCACCAAAGTTCTTCTTTGGGGAGAGAAATCCAGCATTTCTTCCAAGATTGTAGTGAAAGAAAAATGATTTAAAGGGATCTCCGTCCGCAGTAGGCAGAATACGGATTGTTTGATCTCCATCCTCGGGTCGCCAGAATTGGGAACGATTCCCCCCGCCGCCTCGATTTTGAAGTTTATCCATTTTCGCCTTCATCTTGCTCATGTCCAACGCCATATTTTATCTCCTTTGTTTGGGGAGGGTCTTTGGCTTGACCCTCATGTTACGATTGATGCCATTATAACACAATGGGACCAGATGTCAAGTGCTTTTTTATATTTTTTCATATTGTTGAATCTGGGATGAGTAGGTGACGAGATAACAATAATTTTTTTCATACTTCGATGAGTGGATGGAATAAGATGCTTTGATTTTAGCAGATGTTTGTGATAATACTTGTTTTTTGATGTTTTTAAGCAAATTTTTGTCCTCGTCCAGATCTTTCTCAACGATGGAGTAATAATAACACTTGTTGGCAATGTTGTCAAGAGGAAAAAACAGATTTTCTGTATTTGTTTCGATGTCTAGGACACCAAATGTTGCAATTCTGCAAATATCAGACACTTCTGGGGTGCTATTGATGACCGCATCCGTATTTTTAAAGATATTGGTCATATGAATGGAGGACAGAAGATATTCATTGATGGTTTTGTAATATTTCTTAATGGGGATGCCTCCCACCATCTCCTCGATGTGTTTATTTGACACCAAATAGAGACAGTTGATCATTCCAGATCGAGCATACTCTTGGAGGATATGAAACGTTACCCTGTCTTGTAAATACTTAATATCGGTGAGGAGGGAGGGATCAGCACAAACATATAAAACATTTACTCTTGATTCTTTAAAATATTTTAAAATTTTGAGGGAGGCACCAGAAATGTTTCCTGATCCCCCAATAATAAACAAAATATCCCGATCCACATACTTTTTAGATATTTCTTCAAACTTTTTATATTCTGATGCGTTATATTCCTCGTGGGTGGTCTTCTTGATTACGGAGATACAGTTGTTCCCTCGCTTATTGACGTCAATCTTATAAACATCGTATTGTGAATACTGTTCAAAGCATTTTGCGATATTGCATCCTGCCTTTCCAAGTCCGAGTATTACGTCCATACCAAATCCTTTAAAGATCCAAAGTCTCTTCCTGCTTTAACGTTTGTTTTGAAATCTCCAAAATCTGTGGAGGAAAAAATTTCTTTTATCCTCGGAATTAAGTTGATTTCACTTTTTCGCAAGTCAATCACGAGACTATCGTGAATGCAGAAAGCAATGTGGGAAGTTGCGTTCTCTTTGAGAAACTTATTGACTGCGATCATCCTTCGGAGGAAGAGATCCGATGTTGTGCTTTGTATCAAGTAGTTCAGGCACTTCTTATCATCGCAGGGAATCTTTCTACCAAAGGGAGTGTGGATGAAACCATCCCTATAATATTTCTTGATTGCTTCTTGTCGGTTATAAATTGCTTCTGCTGATTTGTGAATGGCGTTGGGGTTGTAGAGCCAAGCAAATATTCTCTTCTTTGCCTCGTCTCTTGTGGTGCCTTTGCGGAAAATGTTTTCTGCGTTCCAATCGTGAATATCTTCTTGGGGCTGTTCTCTTCCACAGAGGTAAACAAAGGTTCTTAATTCGGCGGCATTAAAGTCTAGTTCGACGAAGAAATCGTTGGACGGTGTAAGAACCGTGCGATGGTCTTGGTGGAGTGTGAGGATGGGAAACCCCTCTTTTAGGGTAGTTAAGCGCCCTGTGACGGTGCCGTATGGATTGTATTTTATGTAGGGCTCGTTGTTCTTCAACCAGTTCCACAAACTGCGTGCTTTGGGGCTTCCAAGGTGAGCTTTTAGTGCCTGGTGGTTGATGTTTAGTTTGTGATTTGAGATGTCTTCGAGGGCACCGTAGAGGTCCACCATAAAGTCATAGTTGGGAGGTTTTGGGTAGCCTTTAAGAACTGCCTGTGTTATACTGTTTTTCACATCGCAGTACTCTAACAGGAATGGTTCTGGAATGAGGTCATAGAAGCAGTAATCGCTTGGAGTTATTTTTGCTTCGTAGAAGGATGCAAAGAATGCTTTTATTTTATTTGAAATATAGTCCCACTGTCTTCTGGTTGCTTCTGGACAGACCTCATCAAGGGATTTGCCCTCGCAGTAAAGTTGAGCGAACTCTACTTCTCCGTTGTAAAAGCGATTGGAGAAGCGCCAAGTCTTGGTGAGCTTATCATAGGGGATATCCTTGTGGATCTCACCATCGAGATAAACACCGATACATTCTTTCTTGTTGTCTAAATTTTGGAAGAGCAATGGTTAGCCTTTGATTCTGAACGTGTTGGGAACAAACCTTCCTTCAAGTGCGTTAATGGTGTTCCTCTCGGAGAACGCCTTAACTTGCTTATTAATATACCCCAAAGAAGCAAAGAAGTCAAGCCCATTTTTCAAATCAAATGCTTTTGTTACAAGTTCATCGAACTGAACCTGGTTTAAACCGCACTTCATTTCTTTTGCTCGAAGAAAAGTATACACCCTAATCCAATAGAGGTCGTCTATTTTTGAAAACTGGGCGTTGGTTATTGGCTCTCTTGTGATAAGTGATGCCCTTGTATGACCATCTCGATTCACTATTTTGGTAGCAGTAGGTGCGTTAGTAACATAAATATTATAATAGTTGAAAAACATATTCTTAATAATTTCTATTTCATTAAGATAAGTCCTAAAAAAACACTTATCAAACATGTCCTGAGAATCAATTATCCCATTTTTGCTCATATAAAATTGCATGGGTTTAGATTCAATGTCAGCAATGAGTCTCCAAGGGACATTGATATCCACAACAAAGCCGAACCGTGCTGCCGCATTTTTAAAAGCATTAAAGTTCTTGTTATAAATAAAATCACGCAACTTGGGAAGGTCATTTGATGGATTCTTTTGAGCAATCTCGATAGCAAGACCACTATTGAGAGGGGATACGAGAAACTCCTCACTTAGGGTAAATCCAGATCTTGTTACCTTTGTAGATTTGAGTGCCTCATCTATAAATTTTATAAATTCTACCACAAAAGAATCAAAATCTGTTATTTTGTTGTTTATCCTCTTGTTATTTAGATATACACCGAAAGTGTCATAAACGTTGACAATGTGATTTTTATATGATACGTCTGTGCTTTGCCAAGCAAGAGACGGAACTATGGGAGAATAAGGGGTGGGGACTGGTGAGATGTCAGTTACGCCGATCTTGGGATTATAAAATTCACTAAAATCATTGAAAGCGTCCGCAACAAAGTCAAGCAAAAAAATATATTATCATTATTTGTTTTTATCTGTTTTAGTCTTGATGTGGAAACATAAACAGGATTATTGGAATAATCTACCCTACCAAACTTAATTTTATTAAACCAAATATTGATTTTTTTATCCCTTACCTCCTGAGAGGTGATAAATTCATACCTATCCCTCTCTTTAAAGAGGGCTTTGGTGGTTAAAGTATTTTTTCCAAATGAAAAAAATGGCATTTTATGGTTCTACTCCCACGGGTTGCTCCACACTCCCATCGCACGGTAGGTATCAACAATCTTGTTAATGTGCCTGTCCTGACACGTTCCTCGTTGGTCTTCAATTTTAACCCCACTTGATTCCCACCTGGCATCAACGGAAGTTTCATATACTCCCCTTTCTATCTTATGACTTGCTTGAATCACAATATAATATCCACTATACCCCAATTGTTGAACGTGTGTAGCCTCTAAGACTGGATCGTCTAAGCCAAACGAGACCGGTTCAATGTAAATATATTGACCAGGTAAAATATTTGGTATACCAAAAAAAGTTAATGTTGAATTATACTTCTCTTTGAGAAATTTAACATCATCTATATTACCCTCGTTATTTGAAGTTCGATTCGTCCCACCTTGTGTAATCAAATACTCCCTATAAAAAGGTATATCATTTCTTGCAAAGTTAATTTCCTTTAAAGCTCCGACATCTTGACCTCCTCGAATCCAATAAATGCCCCGCGCTTTATCACGTTCCTCTGCCTCGACGGAATTTCCTTGGCGAAAAAGACGACTTTGGCGAGATGAGGCGTAAATAATATAATAAGTAAAGGGTATTGAAGCATCAGTGTGGGTTGAAAGGTTTGGCTCCCCATATGAACTTCCTGCAAAGTTGTATCTGGGTGTGGCTTTTGTTGTCTTTGCAAAGCCAGAATATTGTTGATCATTTTCAACAAATAGTTCATTTACTGGATCTTTCCCCCCTCTAGGAGCACTAATAATGTTAGCAGCAAGAGAAAGTGGGCTTGCATTTTTCCTTCTGTTTTCGTAAGTACTGTTTAAAATGGGAAATAAAAACCCCTCAAGAAGGTTTTGTAAAAATGTGTCTAGCATATACCTATCCACCTTTGGATCTACCCACTGTCTTTTTAAGAAAAGATTAAAATAATTTAAAGAAATCGGCAAATCAGCCAAGTTAATCAAAATCTTTTCCCCACCCTTATTATAATATTCAAAATTTCCGACGAGTGGTCTTATTTCATTAAAAGATGTAACACCAGATTTATAAAGGACTTTGTAGAGGTTATCAAGCAAATCACCAAGAAAAAAATAATGAACAGAATATTTTTTATTCCTCTCCCCTGCGGCAGCGATGGTACGCCTGGCACCAAAATTAATCGCTCGGTCAACTGCGAGGGGTCGAAGAACTTTAACTGGGAGGAAGAACCCATCGTCTTTTAATGGATCAGCGCGCTTGTGGATGCCGGTAGCGGGGTCGTACACTATATCAAGACTATATACTGTCTGGGATTTGATTAGTGCCTCAATTGTTGAGTTGTAAAGTTGGACTTTGTGGCTATCAAACTTTTCCTGGGCTTTTTCAAGTTCTTTCTCGATCTTACCAATCTCGCTGTCATTGAACCCCTGTGATTCGGGGTGTTGATTACTGAGTTCTTGAAGATCAGCGACCTGTTTATCTTTTTCTTCCCTTTCTTCTGCGAACTTTTGCCGCTTTTTTATGAACTCGTCATATCTATCGGACAACCTAAATACATCAACGCTCGGATCTCCCATAACCCTGTTAATAGAAGCCACATATTCGACTGCAATATCAACACTACCATCTTGGTTATAGTTTATCTGGTGACGTGGAGAAGTTAAAAACATTTTAATACGCAACTGCTTTACAGCTTCACGTATATCCTTTGGAGTAATCTTTAATGATTTTCCCTCCGATCTGTTATAGTTCTTAATAATATCAAATATTTTGTTATCATCAACGCCAGGAGGAATAGCCCACCCGACGTCAACCATTATTCTATAATATTTGGTATTGAATGTCTCCCCAGAACATGAATCAGTTAAGGTTTTTAAAGATGGGACAATCAATTCAGAATATTTATAAGTTTTTATAGCAGAGGAGTTCATGATGAACTGGTTATTAAAAATAATATTTGTGGCTTCCCTTTCCTCCGAAAAATCCTTGATACTTTGAAAATGTAAGTTTAGATCTGCCTTGATTAATTTATCAGCCTCAAAGGGGTTAGTCCCTAATGTATCCCATGTGAAAGAAGTAATGCCTGCTCCCGAGCCTCGGTTCCGGCGTGATGTTGTTATAGCCTCTACTTCGCTTCTCTTAAAGTGGTCATCGAAAACAAATTCAACCAATGCAGGTTCTCTTACAGATGAGCTTTCGTACCTTGCTTTGTAAATTCTTACCCTGGGGACTAAAAATGATAAGATTGGTGCTGGAATGTTTAAAAACCCATAAACTCCAGGGTTTTCAGTTAGCTCACTTACAAAAGTTTGAGGACTCTCGTTATTCATTCTCACAAAATGTTTATAGGGTTTAAAAGTTTGTGAAACATATGTCTTATTATTTATCGCCATCGTATTCCTTCGCTCAGAATCTTCCCAACCCAGTACTTTTGAACTATTAAGATTTTGAACAATAAAATCATATTCTGACATGCTTTCCCTGATAAGAGTCTCCATTCCAAGGAATAAGATGTCCTGGTCCTTTTTCCACTCGTTAGAGGCGCGATTAAGTTGGTCTTCGGAGATAGGTGACGCACCAAGGGGCTCCAAGCCTGGAGAGAAATCCAGTGGCTCGGAATCGGGGTCACGTTGGGTGCCGCGACTGGTCGCTTGTGATCGCTGCTCATTTACACTTTTTGGCTTTTTAGACATTTTAAATCTCGCTCCTCATTAACCCCACAACTTTTGAAAGTGGAAGTGGGACTCTTATAGTGTCGCCAAGACTAACATGACTTTCTGTTGGAGTAAAGTTATACCAAGCAATAATCCACCAAAGTGTAGAATCGCCATAGTGTTTATACGCTAGTTTGTAAAACCTATCTCCGAGCTTCCAGTTGTGGTTAATAACCGTCAGAGCACTATTTTCAGTTATATTAATGTGGTGCATCGTATATGTCCTATATTGCTCTATAAAATTAACCCTTCTATCATAAAATAAATTTTCATATAGGTCGTTGTTATTTATAAATTTTGCTTTATTTTTATATCTTGATGGCATTGATTTTTCCTCTATATTGGCGTATTTATAATCATGGGTTCGTAATACCGCGTTTGCCAGTCTCCACTTGCCGGAGAGCCGCATTTTTCGGAGGATTTTTAATACCACCCTGTGCCTGTCCTTCATCACTTTCCAAGACAGGAGCACCATCCCAAGTAGGTTTATTATATGGAAACTTTTCAACAAATAGTTTTTGGGTTTCTCCATTCCAGCCCATTGCGTGTTGGTGGAGAACAGTAAAATCAAAGCCTATTGATATCAACTTGGTGAATGCGCCCACATTATTATTTATGAATGCTCCATATTGAAAATCATGATTAATCGAAAGTCCAGATAAAGTTCCAAGTAGCCCTGCTTCTTCGGCTGTTGCTCCCCCTCCTCCTTTCACATCCATAATGAGATTTAAAAACTTAATCTTGAGTAGTGGTCCAGCACTTATGGTTGTAGCGTTACCAGCTTTTTCATACGCTGGATAAAGAAAAGAAGCAAGTGTTCCGACCTTTTGTAAATTAATTTCAGCCTCGTCATATGAATAAGCAGGTATAACCAACTCAAAAGATATATTTCTTGTGGTGCCCTGGAACGTTTGTATCGCATCCATTCTACCATACACTGGGGTTTTATTCCACTCACTCGAATATGTGTCAGTTATATTTTCCACAAACGCCTTAAAATAAACATTTTTACCTGACGGGACATGAAAGATATCAACCCATGAGCCCTGTTTGTTGGCAAAGCCATCAGTTTCGTCGTTTCCGCCCTTTCCGCCCTTGGTTGATTTAAAGAATGGTACTGCCACTTTCCTCTCCTCCCTTATCCATAACTATATCCAAATTCCTTATCTAGATAGCGTAAAGCAGCCCTTCCTATCTCCTTCCCATCAATTTTTATAACGAGATCTCGTTCTCGCATTGCGGGTGCCCTAGATTGAGATCCGTTATTGGTAGTATTATTGATATTGTTGTTAACATTATTTGATACGCTGCTATATTCTCTAGATT
>PVBE012852677.1_pt1 | contig 15713 bp, 12 predicted proteins | sample 1631181 | NCBI WGS metagenome assembly PVBE01 (sample SAMN08397723, study PRJNA350692) | Marine metagenome, whole genome shotgun sequencing project. | isolation source: water | place: Pacific Ocean | collected 2012-04 | reverse complement strand
TTACTGGGATAAGCTGACCGTTTCAAGGAACGATTGGACTTCTTTTTCCAGAGGAAACCACGCTTTTTACAGTGCCTTACGAAAGGACCGGACCATGGGACTGCTCAGCAGCCTGTTTGGCAAGAAAACACGCACACTCAGCGATCTGAAACTGGACGACTTGAACCGTGAACGGATCACTCTGCAGCAGGAGCAGCGCAAGCTCGATACGGAAGCGGATCGTCTTCACACGGACGAGATCCAGATGAAGAGCGAATACGGGGAAGCGCAAACCCCAACCCAGAAAAAAATCGTGGCTCGCAAGATCCAGAATACGCGACTGCGAGCACGTGCCGTGGATGCCAAGTCCTCGCACTGTCACAAGTTGATGCAGACGGTCAACAACTTCATCCTCATCAAGGACAACATGGAATTCTTTGATCGCATGGGTGTGGCCACCATGTTAACCGACATGGACATGGGAGAAATGGAAGTCTTCATCAACGAGGCAACCATTGAAGGAACCCTGCAACAGGAAAAACTGGCCACCATGCTGCAACAGGTCAGTGAAGGCGCGGAAACCATTATCCAGGGTACCAGTGACGAAGGCCTGGATGAACTCATGGCGGAACTGGACGGGGAAGGTGGTGGTACCGTGCCCGAATCCGGTGGTGGATTACAGGATGTCATGAAAGACCTTGACGCTGCCATAGCCAAGGGTGAACAGGCGGCCCGCAAGGCGCAGACCCCGGCAACTCCCGAACCAGCCGAACCTTCTCCACCGGCAGCTGAACCCGACCAGGAGAACTAGCATGGCGGCCACGGGCGTGAAGGACGGCCAGCAGATCCTCGATCTGATCGATGCCGGTACCGGTGCGCTGGGACGCAATGATCGCGGATCGGCAGCCCAGAAATATGCCCAGGCCTCGGAAATCCTCTTTCACCGCGCCAAGAAATGCCAGGACACCAAGGAAAAAGTAACGCTGGCACGACGTGCCCAGCAATTACTACACACGGTTCGCAGTATCCGGAACCTGGCCGATGGCGAAGTGGACCAGACAGGTCCAGGCAATGAATCAACCGGGACACCTGCTGTCGGTGACGGCCCGCGACTCAAGAGTGGTTTAACCTTTGACGATGTAGCCGGGCTGGACGACGTCAAGGAGACCCTGCGACTGCGACTAATCTACCCCTTGCGTCACCCGGAAAAAATGGCCCAGTACGGCTTGCGGGCCGGTGGTGGCCTGTTGCTGTACGGCCCTCCTGGAACCGGTAAAACCATGATTGCCAAGGCACTAGCCGGCGAGCTCGATCTACCATTCATGGCCATCAAACCCTCGGAAGTTCTCAGCAAGTGGTTCGGAGAAAGTGCTCAGAAACTGGCTTCCCTTTTCGAGGAAGCTCGCCAGTATCCTTCCGGGGCCATTATTTTTATCGACGAGATCGATTCGATTGGCTCCTCGCGTAACCAATCCAATGCCAGCGAGGGTTCACGGCGACTACTGACCCAACTCTTGCAGGAACTGGACGGCGTCCAGGGCCATGACCAGGGCTTGTTGTTCCTGGCAGCCACCAATGAACCGTGGCTACTGGACACGGCATTACTGCGGCCTGGTCGTTTTGATGAACGGTGCCTGGTTCCGTTACCCGACCTGCCCGCGAGGGAAGTGCTGCTGCAACTACAACTCAAGGACTGCTGGCTGGCAGACGACGTGGACCTGGCTTACCTGGCTCGCCAGACGGATCGTTACAGCGGTGCCGACCTGATGTGCCTGTGTGAGCGTGCCAAGCAGGTGCCCTTCCGTGAAGCGGTCCTGCAAGGAACCGACCGTCCCATCAGCCAGGATGATTTTCGGCTGGCGTTGGAATCAGTCCAGCCATCCATCTCGACCGACGTGGTACGAAAATTCGAGCAATACGCATCCAGTGACTAGTGTCAAGGTTTCCAGCCCCAATAACCGACTTACCAAGCGAGTATTTCATGCATAGCCTGATCACAGAACTTGCTGACCGGTTTCGGCGAAGACCGACCGAGCACAAGAGCCAGGATTCGGAAGTCGTAGCGCAACAGGCCCAGGGAATCTCACCCAACAGTTCCCTGCCAGCCGAACAAATCCTGTGTGCTTTTAACGATGAGCGCTTGGTCAACTACTACCGGGACCGAGCCCCGGACAGCAAGCCCGGTGGGGAAAACTGGTGGTTGATTCCCCGTGACGACGTACCCGTCACCTTGACCTTGCAGATCGACCAGGAACTGATGGAAGTCGATATCCTGGTACGACTGGAAGCCGAATCCGAATTGATGGACCTGCTGGCCGATCGCAAGGTCTTAACGATGGATAATCTGACGCCGTTGCTGGCCGAGGAACTCACGTCACTGGCAGACATACCGGACGAGGCTGATGCCGAGCGACTGATCGACCTGGGCAAATTGGACCGGGAGCGACTACGGGCACGCTACAGCCTGCGGCTACAGAAAAAAGGATTGCGTTGCACGGACATTAGTCGCTTTGAGCTATTGCTGCCGGCTGCCGACTCAGTACGGCTATCGGCCGCGGATCTACCCACTGAGAAAACGGATGAGGGTGAACTCCATCCCCTGCTGGCACGACAGCAACTGCAGGAGCAACTGGACGAGGCCAACGGTTACGTGCGGCGTTTTATCAACCGGTTACTGGTGGTTTATGTCATCGGATGCGTCGCCATTTTCGGCAGCACGTTGGCGTCCAGGACTACGATTGATGCGTTGGCCTACGTGATGGCATTCCTGGTGGCGATGTTTTTTATCCGGCTGGTGGTTTCTCCAGCAACTCGCTTTACCGAATCCTACATCAAGGGCCTGAAACAGCTGGCCCGACAGGCGGGCATTTCATTCCATCGTTTACAGACGCTGGTTGCCCGGGACTACAAGGACCTGGACCGCGTGATCGAATGGGACCGTTGATCTCAACTACCGGCAGCAATCGTTAACGAACTGACTCAAAACCAAGTAAATCATCTAGCCGAAAGTCAAAAATGACCGTACAGAGAAAGCAATTATTCGAGGAAAACACCATGCCCGCCACCAATTCAGTAATCCAGGTAGCACCCGTTCCTGAAACGGACCAAGAACTGATGACAACGCGTGACCTGATGGCTTTTCTGAATTTCTCTCGCACCAAGATCTGGGCGCTGGTACAGCATGAACAACTGCCGGCATTCAAGCTCGGTGGCGACTATCGCTATCGTCGATCGGAAGTCATCCAATGGCTTGAGCGCTACCGGGTCAATCAATAGTCATCAGTACCAGCCACCACCAACCTTTTCATCCCCTCGCAGCAAACCTCGTTAAGTCAGAACGGGGACCCTCCGGTAACCCGCACAACTCCTTTAATTCGTTTTAACGATGCGCAGCGAGTGGTGAAGCCATCCCTGTCAGGTTATGATGAAACTGTACGGCCTGGCCGTTAGCAAAACCGTATTTCCAATCCTGATACTGCCTTTTCTTTTCCATATCCCTACAGGTGCCACATGTTTTATCGTTTTCTCTTGTCGAGTTTAGTCCTTGCTTCCGTGGTTGGTTGCGGCGAGAAAAACCCCCTGACCGAAGAACAACAAAAAATCAAGCAAGAATTGAAAGACGAGGGCATCACCGTCCACGGCACCGAGGTCCTGGACGTTGACCTGCGTGGCAGCAAAAAGGTAACCCCGGAATTACTGCAAAAAATCATTTCCTTCGGCAAGATTTCCTACCTCAACCTGAGTGACTCCAATATCACGGATGAAGGCATGGCAATCCTTAAAGATGCCTCGTCGGTGGAAACTCTCTTTTTAACTGGCACCAAGATCACGGACGCAGGACTGGAACCACTTGTTGGTCTTTCCGGTTTGATCATCCTACACCTGCCAGACACCATTACAGACGAAGGGTTCAAGCACGTTGGTGAAATCACAACACTAAAAACACTCAGTGCCGAGCGTTGCCAGATCACGGATGACGGAATGGCTCACCTGGCCAACATGTCGGAACTAAGTTGGTTGAAACTGAACCATACCGCGGTCAGCGATAAAGGTCTCGACGCCATCAAGGATCTAACGACCCTGCACACGCTGGAGCTTATGAATACCAAGATCACCGACAGGGGGCTGCTGTCCCTATCCGGGCTAAGCAAGTTAAACTCCCTGGAAATGACCGGCTGCGATCTGTCCGATGAGGCAGTACAGGCTCTTCGGAAAGAGTTACCGGATACAGAAATCGTGAACGGGATCGAACTTACCAATACCGGTGCCCTCTAACTTGGCGTCCTGGTTGATAGCCTTATCGCATGGAACCGCCACCTATGACCGGCACACGATTCGCCTCCAGCCTGTCAACCGATCACGACTGGAAAGCTGCTGTTACCGACGTCTGCAGTGAGATCACCAACCAACTGCCGGAACCGGCCAGCCTGGTTTTCATCTTTCTTTCCCAGCAACACGCCGAGCACGCCTCCAGCATTGCCCAGCAGATCCAGGAAGCAACCGCGTGCAATTGCATCCTGGGTTGCACGGGTGAATCGATCATTGGCCGGCGCCAGGAGGTTGAAAGGGATCCTGCAATATCGATGTGGGCGGCCTGCCTGCCAGACGTCGAAACCATTCCCATGCATTTAACCTTCGAGGAAACCTCCGAGGGAGGCAGCATCCTGGGATGGCCCGATGAAACGATGGAATCCTGGCCAGCTGGCTCTGTGCTCTTTCTACTGGCTGATCCTTTCAGTTTCCCCACTGATGCTCTGGTCAACCAGCTCAACCAGAAAGAGCCCGGCATCCCGGTGATCGGCGGTAATGCCAGTGGTGGCCAGGCCCCCCAGCAGAATCGTTTATTACTGGCAGACCAGGCGATGTCCGAGGGTGCCGTGGCCGTCCTGGCGCGTGGAAACACCGGGATTCGAACGCTGGTATCCCAGGGTTGTCGTCCTATCGGGGATCCCTTTGTAATCACGCGTGCGGAAAAAAATGTGATCTACGAACTGGGTGGAAAATCCGCGTTACTCCAGTTGAAGCAAATCTTTGACACGCTACCCACGCACGAACAGGCACTCGTGCAACAGGGACTTCACGTGGGTCGCGTCGTCAGTGAATACCAGCAGCAGTTCGAGCAGGGAGATTTCCTGATCCGTAACGTCATGGGTATCGATCCCGATGAAGGAACCATTGCCGTGGCCGACTTCCTGCGACCGGGGCAAACCATGCAGTTCCAGATTCGCGACCACCAGACCGCCGATGCCGACCTGGCCCAGTTGCTGCAAAAGATGGTCGAGGAAAAAGACTTCTCTGCGGGTGGAGGCGTCATCTTTTCATGTAACGGACGAGGAACCCGCTTATTCCCCAACCCACACCATGATGCCCTGGCCATCGAGGAGGCGCTGGGCTCGATACCCCTGGCAGGATTCTTTGCTGCCGGCGAAATCGGCCCGGTGGGCAACGAGAATTTCATTCATGGCTTCACGGCGAGCCTGGCCCTCTTTCCAGCCTGACCAGATAACCTCACGGCGTCTCCCATTGCCCGCTCTCTGCACTACGGAAGATCGCCTCGATCACCTTCATGTTACCCACGGCGTCGGCAATCGGTGTGGGCACCGGTGTGTCCTGGCGAATAGCCTGTGAGAACAAGTCCCCCTGGATGCCGTACTGGTCACATACGTCAAATTCAATTTCATGAATTTCACCATTTTCAACCTGGTGCCATAAGCGGCAACGTTGATCGTTCGGAGCGTTGAAAGGAATCTCGATTTCGATCCTTCCCTGGTCCCCGACGATGTGTACGCGCTGGTAGGGAGCCAACTGCGTCGAGCAGGTGAACGAGGCCGTTCCACCAGCAAAATCCATGATTGCCGAGGCAATACGATCTGTCTTGAACTCGGGATCAAATTCGGCGGCACCCACCACGCGGGCAGGTTCAGCGTCAAAAATAAACCGTGACAGCGAGATCGGGTAACAGCCGATATCCATCAGGCCACCGCCACCAATATCAGCCATGTTACGAATGTTGCCCGGATCCACATTGTAGTAAGAGAAAAGCGACTGGATCGTTTTGAGCGTACCAATTTCTCCATCGCGAACCAGCTGACGGGCCTTTTGCCATTGTGGATGATGCCGATACATAAAGGCTTCCATGACCTTTAACTCGGGATGCGCGTTGGCTGCATCAACCAATTCCTGGCCTTCTGCAGAAGTCAGGGCAATCGGCTTTTCGCACAAAACATGTTTACCTGCTTCCAACGCCTGGATCGAAACCGGCACATGCAAGTGGTTGGGAAGCGGGTTGTAGACTGCCTCGATCTCCGGATCAGCCAGTAATTCCTCGTAGGATCCGTAGGCCTTGGGAATTCCCAGCGCTTCGGCTGCTTGCTGGGCCTTTCCCAGGTCACGTGACGCAATCGCCTGGATATCACACAGATCTCCAGCTTGCATACCCGGAATCACCTTCTCGGTACCAATCAGAGCCGTACTGATCACACCCCAACGAACTTTACTCGTGTCTGCTGTCATCGTCTCTATCTTCTCCCGGATCACTGAAATTATCGGCACGTCACAGAATCACGTGACGAACTCTATCCTGCCATAACGCTCGGACAGGTCGTTGAACGAGAATACCATAGGGAGTTAGTACTCAAAAGCCATGCGAGTTTTCCCTGAACTCCTTCAAATAAAGTGCGTACTCAATATTCTTGCTGTGCCGCCCTTGAACATAAGTCAAACAAGTTAAAAATAGAGGCATCACCCAAGAATTTCCTAATCAGCATCCCGGTCTACCATGTCTTCCAATCAACCTGCCAACGACAATCCGGTCCTGGCCAAAATCACCGAGGAGCCCTCGGGGACTTTTGGTTGGAAGCGTGTGACGCTACTGGTATTACTCGTGGCCGCCATGATCTGGGGAGTTCGACAATGGAATGTCATGCAGGCAGCTCGGCAACGGATCACGGAACTCGAACAGGAAGAACTAGAAGCTGCCAAGGCGCAGGCAGTAAAGCCGATCCCCCAGGCCAGCGAGCCGGTCCATCCTCTCGACGCGGCCCTGGAAATTGCTTACCAATCCCTCCTGGAAATCCAAGAAAATGTCATCGACTACCGGGCCACGATCGTAAGCCGTGAACGCAGTTCCGGCGAACTGAGCGAACCCAAAACAATGGAGGTCCAGGTTCGCAATCGCAAGCTGGTCGATAACAAGGTCCAGGTACCCTTTGCCGTTTACGTGAAGTTCACGCAACCGAAAAACGTCAACGGTCGCGAGGTAATCTGGGTCGAGGGGGCCAACGACGACAAGATGATTGCACACGAACCGGGATTCCGGAACATCCTGCGAATCAAGCTCAAACCGACCAGCCTGCTGGCCATGATGGGCAATCGTTATCCCATCACGGAAATCGGCATCGAGAAACTGGTCGCCAAGTTGATCCAGAAGGGAGAACGGGACCGTCAACATGGCGAGTGCACGGTCGAGATCAGCGATCGTGCTGAAGTCGACGGGATTGCCTGCACCATGATCCGGGTTATCCACCCGGAAGAACGGGAACACTTCGATTTTCATATTGCGGAGATTTACGTCGATACGAAGCGACAGGTTCCCCTGCGATACTGCGCCTATGACTGGCCTGAGAAAGCAGGAGATGATCCCCTGATGACCGAGGAATACATCTACCGGGATCTGGAACTGAATGTGAAACTGGCGGATGATGTCTTTGACCCTGACAATCCCGCCTATAACTATCCCTGATCGCTCCAGTATCAAGCCACGCGGTGCAGAAGCGGTTTGCCATCCAGGCCTGCCCAGAGGTTTTCCACTGAAATCTCTGCCATCCGCTGTCGGGTTTGCTCCGTGGCACTGCCCAGGTGGGGCGCGATAGTGACGTTGTCCAGTTTCAACAGGGGATGATCTCGTGGCAATGGTTCCGGATCCGTAACATCCAGCCCCGCTGCATAGATCTCTCCCTGCTGCAGGGCGCTGGTGAGCGCATCGGTATCCACCACACCACCACGGGCCACGTTCACCAGGATGGCTGTCGACTTCATCAACTGCAATTCATTCGCGCCAATCAACTTCTCGGTAACCGCTGATAACGGCAGGCTTAAAACCACGTAATCCGACTGCTTCAACAGCGACTCGAAATCGACATAGCTGACATCCACGTCGGCTGGCAAATCAGTCCGCTCATTGCGATTGTGGTAAAGCACCTTCATATCAAAACCCAGTGCCCGCCGTGCAATCTGCCAACCGATCCGTCCCAGTCCCACGATCCCCATCACGGTACTGTGCGCCTCGCGTCCCAGCATGTATCCCGGATCATAGTGCGTGAATTCAGGACTGCGGGAAAACCGATCTCCTTCGATTAATCGTCGTGCAGCGGCCAACAACAGGGTCATGGCCATATCCGCGGTCGCCCCGTTCAGCACGTCCGGCGTGTTACCAACTGGAATCCCTCGCTCCTGGGCATCCGCCAGGTTGATATGATCGACTCCCACTCCATAGTTGCTAATGATTTTCAAGCCAGGAAGGCCGTCCATCATGGCCCCGGTCACTGCCTCGTGACCATAGGTATAAATACCATCCACTGGCGTATCGCTGCCCGCGACGGCTACATCCCAGGGCAATAATTCCAGTCGGTCTCCCATGAGTTGCTCGATCGCTTCGGCCAGCGGACCATCCGCTACGACACGCGGTTTCCCGGTCGTTGTTGCACTCATCGTTTTTCCCCTGCTTCATTTCTAAACATGATCAATCTCTCGCAAGTAGGCCGCGGCCTTGACGATTTCCGGGTCGACCTGCCTGTCCGGATCCAGGCTCTTGAACATCGTAATCTCTTGAGGTCGAGACTCAAAATCCATCTCCAGCGAAACCTCTTCCAGGAAGGGCAACCAACCACGAATACAACTTACTGGCTGCTGGCCAGCCGCTTGCAGGATGGCAGCTAACATATCCTCCAGGTTCGTCGCTCCCGGCTGAGCAAGTCCCCAGTCCTGGATCACCCAGCTGTCTCCCTCGACCTGTAACCGGACATAACCATGCAATTGACCCTCTGGATCCGCCAGTACAAAAAAACTGTCCGTGGCAAACTTTTTCAAAATGTATTGCCAATAAGCATCATCACGAACTAACCATACCGACAGATTGCGTTGGGAGTCCTCGTACCATTGTCGCAGGCTGGATAGATGCTGATGCGGGTCGATCGGCTGCAAGCTCCAACGTGTTCCTTTGATTTCGCGGGCCGCCAGGACCGGGATTGTTAGTTCCCAGCTGTCACAGCGTTGATAGCCGAAACGCCCATAGTAATCCGCATCGATATCAGAGAATAAACCGCTTACGCAAACACCCTGTTGACGCTCTTGCTCTTCGACCCAGGCCAGTAATCGAGGTGCATACCCATGTCCTCGATAATCGGGCAACGTATGCACGGCACCGATCAGGATCGCCGCAACCTGTTCACCCTGCCAGCACAGCTGGATCGGGTAACAACCAAGCGAAACAACGACCTTCCCATCCAGGCAACCAACACACCAGCGAGCCCGGTTATGTTGTGGCGACGACCGCCGCCACTCCAGGTGTTCCTCCAACGTGCGACCACCACTCCAGAATTCATGCACATTGCGGTAAGCCGCCTGTTGTTGATCCGGGTTGGCATAGGTACAGACCAGTTGCTCGGTCATAGTCGCAGTTCCATCTCACTTGGTTTTCCAGGATTCATCAAAGAATCCATTGGCAACAATCTTCCCCGGCAAAAGGGCGTCGGGCAACTGTCTCAGATCGACAATAGACCAGTCTGGTAACTTGGGATTCTGCAGCGAGTTCGTCCGATCATGTCCCTCACGATGCGTGGGGCCACTGTTGAGTACCACGTATTTATTAGGACTCCAGGGGCTGGGATAGACCAGGACCGGGACATGGTGACTGGCTGGATAGTCCTTTCCATTCCAGCTTACGTTCTTGTTGTTCCAGCGAAACGATTTGCGGGAACCACCGACAGCCAGTTCCTGGCTGCCATCACCCAGGGCCCGGATCCATCGGTTCGAGGAGGGATCGCCCCAAAGGATCACATGGTTGTCCTGGAAATCTTCCACGCTCACTTCCCTGTCTGATTTTACCCGCAGTTCCCCCCGGTAGAGCGCCCGCCACCGTTGCTGAAAATGCTGCAACTCGAAATCAACCCAACGTTGTACGGCAGGGTGAGACGACTTGCCGGATGGAGTTACCACCAGGAACCGCTCGTAGAAAACATCATCAATAGGACCCTGTAATCCTGGCTGCTTGCGCAGGCCCGTGGCCGCAGCTTCCCTGGCAGACCAGGCCCATTTTCCCCCGTTATTCTCCAGGTAGATGGTTTTGGTAACACCCGCTGGCGCCTGCAACTGCTGCCCGTCCACCTGGACCAGCAGGTCTCCGGTGGCAACGCCAGGTGTTAACTGCAGTCGGGTTACATTGCGTGTTTTCACATCGAGCTGCTTGTCACCTTCCTGCAGTACAGCGTCGACCCGGGTATCGACCCAGTGTCGCTTCAACCCGGTCACCTGGACCCAGTACTGGCGACTATAACGCAATGTCCGTGTCTGCAAATGAACCTCGCGACGCAATCTTGGAGAACCATCCTGGACTGCCTGGCCCATGCGTTTCATGATTTCCTTGAGAGAATCGGGATGATACCTGTGTCCCATCTTGGGTCCGATGATATGCGGCAGAGTCCGGCCCTGGTCCAGGAACGCTTTTTCCATGACCCGGGCGGCCTGGATTTGCTTATCGACTTCCCCGCTATAGGCCACGACCGGAATATTGAACAGGTTACGCACGTAATTCGGCACATCGTACAAGCCCCACAATTGTTGAACGTATGCCGGAGGATAGTTCTCCGGTTTCATCTTGTTGTACTGGGCCGTTTCCGCGAACCCGGCACCTGGGCTCATGGCAACCCACTGGTCTGCATAGTGAGCACCCACGTGCCAGGCACCAGCACCTCCCATGGAAAATCCCATCAACACCACGCGTTCCGGGTCAATCGGATAGTTTTTGAGTACGTGTCGTGTCGCCTCCAGCACATCGATTTCACCCGCCGACTTGAAACCCATGCAGTGTCTTCCAAACGGGTGTAGAACGATGGCACCAGGCGGAACCACCTTGCCTGCGCGATTCTGTCGCTGGTCCACGAAATGCAGATCCGTCGTCTTATCACCGCGCCCGTGTAACCAGACGTACAGCGGGACACGTTTACCCGCGGGCAGGTCCACAGGAATTTCCAGGCCATACGGCTGGACCGAGTCATCGATACTGGAAACATAACCCCGCACGACCAGCCCCGTCTGCGACGTCCATGGATGCTTGTTCTTTTCCAGTTGCTGCAATCGTTCCCTGGCATGTTTCAGTGCTTTCTCGGCCTTGGCACCATCCTTGGGAGAATAGAACTCACCATGCGCCAGGGCCAACGCAACAGCCTTGGTAAACACCTCCACGTCAGCGGACCAGGCCCCGGGTCCGCGGGCCCCATGGCTAGCCTGGAAATCTGCCAGTTGCTGTTGGATCTCCTTCAGTTGCCGGGCCAATGCCGACCGTTGATCCTGGTCCAGCTTGATTCCGGCCGGGGGGATCCGTCGTGCAACCGGCGGGATAGCTTGCAGTACGGCCGCCTTCTTCTTGAGTCGGGCACCCGTCTGGCGATGAAAACCATCAGGACGAATTGCATCAGCAACAACATCACCCGTTCGTTTTACCCACTGATCCAGCTCTCCCTGTAATCTCTTGAGAATCGCCTGGTGCGAAGAGGAGGCCGCGATGTTTTTCAGGCAATGCGGATCCGCCTGGGTATCATAGAGTTCCTCGCGAGGTCTCGGCTTGATAAAGCAGCCTTGTTGATCTGCGTTCAGCGTCCCGGCAGGATTCATCTTTAACATCGCCCGGTAAGTCAGGCTCCGAACCGCATCGGCCGGAGGTGTCCCGGGAAACTGGGGATAGGAATTACGGATGTAAAGGTAACGCGTATCCCGAGCACTCCGTTCATGGGCCGAGTAATCGTGCCAGTTGTGTTCCGAGAAGACATGATCTCGCACCTTCCGCGTGACATCATCCAGCGTTGGCACGAAGGACTTCCCCTGGAAGGTTGCCGATTTACCCCCCGCCAGTTCCATGATCGTGCTCGCAATATCCACCGAGCTGACCAGGTTGGCATTAATCGACCCGGCTTTCACGCGAGCAGGCCAACGAACGATAAAGGGTGTTTTGACACCACTGTCATAGATGGTTGTCTTGCAGCGCGGAAAGGGGCGTCCGTTGTCCGACATATAGAGAACGAACGTGTTCTTATCGACACCCTGTTTCCTGAGCTCTGCCATGACCTTCCCCACGTAACTGTCCAGGCGACTCACCTCGTCGTAATACAATGCAAGGTCCTTGCGCGTGTCAGGAACATCCGGAAGGTACGGAGGCACAATCACATCTTTGTTCTTATGTGGCCGGGGGATCGCACCCGCCTGGTAATCGCGGTGCGCATCGCTGGCAGCCAACCAGAGAAAGAACGGTTTGTCCCTCGGTCTTTCCTTGAGAACCGTGACCCATTTTTCACAACCACTGGGCCGTCCCCCTTCAATCCGATCAAAGGCAGCCTTGGCGGTATTGCCCAGGTGCCACTTGCCAGCAGCAGCCGTGTAATACCCGCGCTTTTTCAGCAAACCAGGGAACATCACCTGGCTGGCCGGCAACGGCTGATGAAGCTCACCAGCACCCGTGCTGTGTGGATAGCGGCCCGTCATAATGCTGCAACGACTGGGACTGCACGAACTGATCGAAAGGAAAGCCGCATCAAATCGCATACCCTCACGAGCCAGCTGATCCGTGTGGGGCGTTTGAATGTGAGGATGACCATAGGATCCGTGATCATTCCAGGCAACATCATCACCAATCATGATGATAAAATTGGGCGCTGCGGCTACCGCGACCTGGCTGACCATGGCCCCGATCAAAATGATCGTACCCAGGACTTGTCGTGCAACTCGCCTGTTTTTCCATCCACTGCTACCCATCTTCGCTCTCCCCTGCAACAAAGTACCTCGACCTGGCTCCCTTTCCTTTCAGGTAAAGCGAGCCCTCTAGTCGACCAGTATAGGCCAAGCTGATTCCCTGATTCCACCAGTGGGATAGATTATCCCTGTCCCCGGCAGGAAGCAGCGAGTTGATTCGCATCAAAAAACCGCCATACTATCGATGCTGCTCGACCGCAGCGATATTTCCACCCAGGTCGTCAACCATGGAGAATCCCTCATGTTTCGCCTCACCTCGATCCTGCTCGCCTGTTGTTTTTCCGCCACGGTCATCCAGGCTGCTGAGCCCTTGCCTGGCACCAGCCCGCTAAAATGGGATGGCGACATTGCTTCTCGCATGATCGACGGCGTCGATAAGTTCCTGTTAAACGAACTGGCCAAATCCGCCGGCACACGTGGTAAACACTGGCAACGCGATCTGTCCTCAGCGGATGCCTATGAAAAGTCCGTTCAACCCAACCGGGATCGCCTGGCTCACATCCTGGGTGTGCGTGATCAACGCAAGGCATTCAAGGGCCTGGAATTCGTCGCCAGTACAGCTCAACCCGCCCTGGTAGGTACTGGCCCAGGATACAAGATATTTCACGTGCGTTGGCCCACGATTCGTGATCTCCACGGGGAAGGGTTGCTGCTGGTCCCAGCCAAGCCAAACGGTGCAGACATCATCGCCATCCCGGACGCCGATCACTCCCCGGAGATGATCGCCGGCCTGGTCGAGGGAGTACCTGCGGAGGCCCAGTATGCACGACGACTGGTCGAAACCGGCTGTCGCGTACTGGTTCCCACGTTGATCAGCCGCAAGCTCGAGAAACGCAATGGACGTGCCCTGCTGAGCAGCCGCGAATTTATTTACCGCAGTGCCTACGAACTGGGGCGACATCTGATCGGATACGAGATCCAACAGGTTCTCGCCGGGGTCGACTGGTTCAGCCAGGAGGCTGGAGAAAAAGATGCGCACATTGGCGTTATCGGCTGGGGTGAAGGAGCCTTGATTGGTTTTTACAGCGCGGCTATCGACCGTCGCATTGATGCCGTTTGTGTCAGTGGTTATTTCGACTCGCGCGACAACATCTGGCAGGAACCGCTGTCACGTAATGTTTTTGGGTTACTGGACCAGTTCGGGGATGCCGAGATTGCCACGCTCGTGGCACCGCGAACCTGCATCGTGGAAATGTGTCGCGGTCCGGAAGTAACATTACCCAGTAGTGGCGGAGGACCGGCCAAGCTGAGCAGCCCCTCGGTTTACAGTGCCGGGCCAGAGCTGGAACGCGCCAGCAACCTGCTGGAAAGCAAGAAAGAACTGGCTCGCTTCTCCAGCGTGGTCAGTGGTGGCGGCGCAGGCCTTGCAGGCTCACCCGCGGCATTAAAAGCATTACTCCAGGCACTGGGAGTCGATCGCGAGTTGGTCGCGAACCAGGAAGGTCCAAAACACCTGGTAGCGGAGTTTGATCCCGAGGATCGGCAACACCGACTGATGCATGAAATGGATCGTCATAACCAATGGTTGCTGCGGGAGAGTCCTTTCGTACGCAACGAGTTGTTCAAGAAACGTGATACATCATCCGTGGAAAAGTATGAAGCCAGCAACAAGTCGTATCGTGATATGTTCCGTCACGAGGTGATCGGACACTATGACCAACCTTTACTGCCGTTCAAAACACGATCTCGGCAAATCGCCGAATCAGATCAGTGGACGCGCTACGAGGTTGTACTCGATGTTTTCCCGGATGTTTTTGCCTACGGTATCTACACGGTTCCCAAGGGGATCAAGCCGAACGATGAACGACCCGTGGTAGTCTGCCAGCATGGCCTGGAAGGACGCCCACAGAGTGTCATCGGCGAGGAACAATTCCAGTACTACAGTGCGTTTGCCACCAAGTTAGCCGAACGTGGGTTCATTACCTTTGCCCCTCAGAACATTTACATTTTCAAGGATCGTTTCCGAACCCTGCAACGGAAAAGTTATGCCATCAAGAAAACGCTGTTTTCAATCATGGTTCCCCAACACCAGCAGATCGTAAACTGGCTCAAGTCGCAGCCACAGGTGGACGGATCACGGATCGCCTTTTATGGCCTCAGCTATGGGGGTAAATCCGCGATGCGAATTCCCGCACTGGTCACCGATTACTGTCTTTCGATCTGCTCCGCTGATTTCAACGAATGGGTTCGAAAGAATGCCTCTACCCGGCACAACTTCAGCTACGTCTGGACAGGTGAATACGAGATCTTTGAGTGGGACCTCGGGAGTACGTTCAACTACGCCGAAATGGCATCACTGATCTGCCCACGACCCTTCATGGTAGAACGAGGTCACTTTGACGGAGTGGGCAAGGATGAATGGGTGGCCTACGAGTTTGCCAAGGTACGACACCTCTACCAGGCCCAACTAAAGATCGGCAGTCAGTGTGAAATCGAGTGGTTTGACGGCCCCCACAAGATTAACGGCAAGGAGACCTTCACGTTCCTGCACAAGCATCTCAACTGGCCCGCACCTGGCAACTAGTTCCGGCCTGTCAACGATCAATTAGAACAGCCCGGCTGCGATCCTAAATATCGCAACCGGGCTTTTCTATTCTTAAAAAAACGACTTGGCTGTTGCTGGCTATTTCTTCTCAACAACCCAGATGTTGCGAAAAACAACCGGGTTTCCATGACCCTGCAGGTAAAGCAGGCCGGGGCTATCGGCTTCCGGA
>PVBE012176631.1_pt1 | contig 15717 bp, 15 predicted proteins | sample 1631181 | NCBI WGS metagenome assembly PVBE01 (sample SAMN08397723, study PRJNA350692) | Marine metagenome, whole genome shotgun sequencing project. | isolation source: water | place: Pacific Ocean | collected 2012-04 | reverse complement strand
TTAACAACAATTAATGTTTAATTAAAATTCTGTTTTTGTTGAATCATCATGCTAAATCATGATTTATGTCATGTTTGAGTAGTTATTGAAATAATCATAAAACATCAAAAATGTGTTTTTAATTTATATAGAAACCTTAATAAAAGTAATAAATAATTAAAATTTCCAACCCAATCTTATAACACCAACACCTGAAGCTCCTAATGATTTTATATGATTTTCTGGAATTGATGTAACAACATCAGAAGATGTTGAAGAGCTGGCATCCATAACTCTAAATTCACCTCTAGAATATTTAGTGGATACATATTGTATTCCTATTTCTGTACCAACATAAAGACCATCAACTACAGAAAAATCAAATCCAGAAAAAACCCCCAATCCAATCTGAGCTAAAGGTACCTTTGAAGAATAATTAAGATCACTTACAAATAATATTGAATCTGTCCTTGAACCGTATTGTTCATTTTTACCCCAACCAGTTATTAACTCAAATCCTAAATAAGGTGCAATTCTATCTTTTTTAAACAGATATTCATAACCTAAAGTAATCTGATATTGCTGATTCAAAGTCTCAACTGAGCCAACTCCATTTCCATTCTGCTCCAGAACTTCTCGCTTATCATTATTATACAGAAAGGTTAAATTTGACCTTAACACATGAACAGAAGAAAAAACAATTCTTGCTTTTAAATTGGGTTCAAAAATACCTGTATTAGCTCTAGGATAAAATTGACTTTCAAGAATAAAATCTGCTTGCTGTTCATTATTTTCAGTAAGCTGTTCCTGCCCAAAAACACCTTGGTACATCATCAACAAAGTGATTGAGAATAATAATTGATTTAACTTCATGTTATTGTTTAATTAAATGTTAATAAATTACTGAACATTAGTGATTTACGTTTTATCTTTAAGCATCGGGACAAAGCTAAATGCTCCAAGATCTTCTTCTGAAAACTCATTTTCATCTAAACGCACAATCAACTTCATTTGTTGTGTATCTCCTTCTCCAACAGGAATCACCAACCTACCATTGACCTTTAATTGCAACTTCAATGATTCTGGAACATAAGGGGCACCACAAGTAACCAAAATACCATCGTAGGGAGCAAAGACTTCTTTTCCTTTAAAACCATCTCCAAAAAAACATTTTGGATTGTATCCCATTTTCATAAGAAATTGATTTGAAATATTAAATAACTCACGCTGCCTTTCAATGGTAAAAACATTGGCTCCTAATTCACATAGAATTGCAGTTTGATAACCAGAACCTGTACCAATTTCGAGAATTTTAGATCTTTTTTTTATCTGAAGTAATGAAGTTTGAAATGCAACAGTATAAGGCTGACTGATGGTTTGATCTGCCCCAATAGGAAAGGCAATATCATCATATGCAAATTTATGATGAAATACCTTATCAAAAAACAAGTGCCTTGGCACCTTTCCAATTGCATCCAATACTTTTTGATCGGAAATTCCCTTGTCAACCAACACCTTAACAAGCTTTGACCTTAATCCCTGATATAAATAATTATCATTCACAAATACAAAAAAAACAGATATTTAGCTTAAACAAGCATTAAATTGCAATAATATGCTAACATCGATTGTTTATAAATGAATATTGAATGATCACACATATTTAATTCTAATGCTAATTTTGCACCAACTTAAAGATCAAAAATGATAAAAACAGGAGTATTAGGAGCTGGACATTTGGGTAAAATACATCTTGATATTTTACAATCATCTGAACTAACAGAGCTCACAGGATTTTTTGACAGCGACTCTTCCACTAGAGAAGAAGTATCATCCACTAAAGGGTTTCATGCGTTTAACAGCATGGAAGAGCTTATATCCAACTCAGACATCATTGATATTGTAACCCCTACTCCATGTCATTTTGAATGTGCTAAAGCTGCTCTTCAAGCATCCAAACATGTATTTATAGAAAAACCTGTTACTCAAACAGTTGAAGAATCCAAAAAGCTAATAAAGCTAGCTGAAGAATCTGGCACTAAAATACAGGTTGGGCATGTTGAAAGGTTTAATCCAGCATTTCAAAAAGCAAATCAATATTTAAAAGATCCTATGTTTATTGAAACACATAGATTGGCTCAATTCAACCCAAGAGGAACTGATGTTTCTGTTGTTTTAGATTTAATGATACATGACTTAGACATCTTATTAAGCATAGTAGATAGCCACATAAATAATGTTAGCGCAAGTGGTGTTTCCATTATAAGTGATCTTCCAGATATAGCCAATGCAAGAATAGAATTCAATAATGGATGTGTTGCCAACCTTACTGCAAGTAGATTTTCCATGAAAAACATGAGGAAATCCAGATTCTTTCAAAAAGACGCATACATATCAGTTGATTTTCTAAAAAAGAAATTTGAAGTAATTCAAATGAAAGACACTAAAAACCCTGACCCCTTTGCGCCAATAATTGACCTAGGAGATCAAGGCAAAAAACAGATCAACATCATCTCTGAGAACCCTACAGACCACAATGCTATTGAACAAGAATTAAATTCATTTATAAATTCAATTCATAATAATTCTGAACCTGTTGTCGACCTGTATTCAGCCCAACAAGCATTACAACTTGCTACCGACATTTCGAAAAAGATCATTAAATCTTAAAATATCATCTAGCTACATTATATGCATAAGATCCAAAATTCATGATAAATGATGCAATAATAATTCTAATTTTGCGTTGAATTTTTGAAAAAAGATGCAGAGACTTTATTTAATATTCACCTTACTTACTCTTTTTAGTTATGGCTGCAAGGTTATCGATCAACCTGAAACCATACCATCGTTCATTAGCATCAATAATATTGATCTCCAAATCAACAACAGTCAAGAAGGCACTTCTAGTCACGCTATTACTGACGCATGGGTTTATGTAGATGGTAATTTAGAAGGCGTATATGAATTACCTGCAAACAAGATACCCCTACATTATCAAGGAGAACATGAAATAAAAATATATGCTGGGATTAAAAGAAATGGAATTTCTGCTGACAGAAAAAAATATAACTTTTTTCTTCCTTATTCTCAATTCACAAACTTAGTACCTGATAGTATTATTCAAATAGAACCTGTAGTTGAATATGAAGATGACCTTTTTATATGGATTGAAGACTTTGAAGATCCTCAACCTCGTTTTGATAAAGAAAGTACAAGTGATACCAACATCTACATTATAAGCTCACCTACATCTGAACTTTTTGAAGGGAATTGCGGAGCAATAAGCTTAACTTCATCAAATTACTTTTGCGAAGTAAGAACAAATGAACTGGAATTTAATAACATGCCAACCAACCTAAACATCCCTGCTTATATGGAGATGAATTACAAATGCAATTATGAATTTGTTGTTGGAATTCTACATAAAGGAAATGGAATACCTTCCTTTATGAAACAACCCTTGATCACACTTATCCCAACTACTGACGAAAATGGAACCGACCAATGGAATAAAACTTATTTATATCTACCTGACGCTACAAATTTTTATACTAGCGCCACTGAATTTGATCTTTACATATCTGTTTTGAATAGCAATAATTTAGATGATTTAGAAATTAGACTAGATAACATAAAAGTAATTTACAGGAATTAATGTCAAAAAGAAAGATCTTATCTATAAAATATGTACTGATTGATTTAATATCAGCCATTACTTCATGGATCTGTTTTTTTTATTTTAGAAAATCATTCATCGAATCATCTGAATTTACAATTGATCAAAATTTTTACCTAGGACTTATCTTTGTTCCAATTTTCTGGTTTCTTTTTTACATTTCTATAGGATCCTATAAAAATGTCTATAAAAAACACCGTATTAAAGAAATTAGCCAAACCATTCTCACCTCTCTAATAGGTAATATATTTTTGTTTTTTATCCTCATATTAGATGATGAGATAAATCAATATCAGGATTACTACACCTCTTTTAGCGCATTGCTATTATTACACAGCACAGTTACTCTTTTACCAAGATTTGCACTTACATCATATACTGTTAAAAAAATTCACAGAAGAGAGATAGGATTTTCAACGCTTATTGTTGGTGGAAATGAAAAAGCACTTAACATTTATAAAGAGATAGAAGGGATTAAAAATTCACCTGGTTATATTTTTAAAGGATTTGTTAGCACCAATGGAGTTGACAGAGCTCTTATAGATGCTCCCATAGAATACTATGGCAACTACAGCGTACTGAAAGAAACCATCATACAAGAAGAAATAGAAGAGGTTATTATTGCTATAGAACCATCTGAACATGAAAACATCAATAAAATCATTAATGACTTAAGTGATCTTCAAGTAAGAATAAAGGTGATTCCTGATATGTATAATATACTAACAGGCTCTGTTAAAATGACATCCATTTTTGGAGCCTTGCTAATTGAAGTGAACCCTGAAATAATGCCAGCATGGCAAAAATCAACAAAACGGGTTTTAGATATCGCATTTTCAATAATTGCGATTACATTACTTTCCCCCTTATATGCCTTTTTAGCTGTAGCCGTAAAATATTCTTCTAAAGGACCTATCCTATATAAACAAAAAAGAATAGGTAGACACCGTAAAGAATTTAATATCTACAAATTTAGGTCCATGATCGATCATGCTGAAAAAAGTGGCCCTCAATTATCTAGTTCTTCAGACCCTAGGATTACTCCAATTGGCAAATTTATGCGTAAGACAAGACTAGACGAAATCCCTCAATTTATCAATGTACTTAAAGGAGAAATGTCCATAGTTGGTCCCAGACCAGAACGCCAATTCTACATTGACCAGATAATAAAAAAAGCACCTCATTACAGACATCTAGAAAAAGTCAAACCAGGAATTACAAGCTGGGGACAAGTGAAATATGGTTATGCAGAAAATGTTGACCAAATGATCTCGAGATTAAAATATGATGTTCTATATGTAGAAAACATGTCACTTACTTTAGACTTTAAGATTATGTTCTATACATTGATCATTATTTTAAAAGGAACTGGAAAATAAATCAATTTGATTTCAAATATTAACTTTAACCACAAATTATATTACTTATGGAAAATATTACTGTTATAGGAGCTGGAACAATGGGGAACGGAATTGCCCATGTGTTTGCGCAAAGTGGATTCAAAGTAACTCTAGTAGATGTTTCAGAAAATGCTTTAGAAAAAGCAATTTCTACAATTACTAAAAACCTTGATAGAATGATCAAAAAAGAAAAGATCTCAACTCAAGACAAAGAGAATACTTTAAATAATATTTCAACTAGCAATTCCATTGAATCAGGAGTGAAAAATGCAGAATTGGCTGTAGAGGCTGCAACTGAAAATATTGAATTAAAACTTTCAATATTTAAAGAAATGGACTCTTGTTCGCCTAAAGACTGCATACTTGCTACCAACACATCTTCAATTTCAATTACTAAGATTGCTTCTGTGACCAACAAACCAGAAAAAGTAATAGGAATGCATTTCATGAATCCAGTCCCTGTAATGAAGCTAGTTGAGGTAATCAAAGGATATTCTACATCAAGTGAAGTGTTAACCTGCATTATGAATCTTTCAAAAAAATTAGGAAAAACACCTGTAGAAGTAAATGATTATCCAGGCTTTGTTGCTAATAAGATTTTAATGCCAATGATTAACGAAGCCATCATTACACTTTATGAAGGAGTTGCAGGCGTTGAAGAGATTGATACTGTAATGAAGCTAGGAATGGCTCATCCTATGGGACCTCTTCAATTAGCTGACTTTATTGGTCTTGATGTGTGTCTGGCTATTTTAAAGGTACTTCAAGATGGTTTTGGAAATCCAAAATATGCTCCTTGCCCTTTACTTGTTAATATGGTAACCGCAGGCAAATTAGGAGTTAAATCAGGAGAAGGGTTTTACTCATGGTCTCATGGAACCAAAGATTTAATAGTAGCATCACATTTCAAAAACTAAAATAAAAGAGCTAATTGCTCCCTTATATATTAATTGATATTATATTCAACTTCAGATATTAAACCTGAACAAAGAACCTTATATGATCTTGAAAAACCAAGAATACTTTTAATGGTTCCCTTCTTTAATTGATTTTCTTTTTTTTCTTTTGTTTTTATTAATTCATTAGAATTAAATTGAGTAGATGATTTTGGCATAGGCACATAATATTTGATTATACATGCGTCTATAACGATTTTAAATACAAGATATTGTATTTAAAATAAAATCATCAGAAAATTCATTAATCCAAATCAATAAGCAGTTAGCATAATTTCATGATCATTAATCAGCTTCCTTAAATTAATAAGAGCATATCTCATTCTCCCCAAAGCCGTATTAATACTAACACCAGTTGACTCAGCAATATCCTTAAAGCTCATACCCATATAGTGTCGCATTTTAACAACCTCTTTTTGTTCATTAGGGAGTTTTTCAACGAGATCTCTAACATCTTGAAAGATTTGCTCAAGTACCAATTCATCTTCAATTGTACACTCCTCTAATCTTAAGATTTTAAATATATCAAAATCATCATTATCTGTATTGTGTTTTCTTCCAACGATAGGCATCTTGGATGAATTCCTAAAGTGATCAATTACTAAATTATGAGCAATACGCATAACCCAAGGAAGAAATTTCCCTTCTTCATTATACATTCCTCTTTTTAAGGTCGAAATCACCTTAATAAAAGTTTCCTGAAAAATATCATTTGCTTCATCAGCATTCTTAACCATCTTCATGATATAATTAAACACTCTTTCCTGATGTCTTCTCAGTAAAATTTCAAATGCGTAATCATTGCCTCGGATGTAATTTCGGATCAATACACGATCCTCTAGTTTATCAAGTACCATAACATCTACTTTTAGTAGTCTAAAAAGACTTATATTAATAATGAGTAGATGTTTAAACTATAGGCAATTTTTATTAGGAGTTAACTATTATATAACTACAATTATGATAAAAAGTTTCCTTTACTTCATAATTTATATGTGTCAAATATAAAAAAAGAAGATTACCCCTTCATGAATTTTAACTTAATTTAGCATTTTTTTATTTGAAAGAAGCTATTTTAATGACAAAGCTCATTATTTTAAAACATGGATAAGATATCACCTGAAACACATATTATAATAAAAGGAGCCAGAGTTCACAACCTTAAGAACATAGATGTTGCTATTCTAAGAAATAAAATTACTGTAATAACAGGTGTTTCAGGATCAGGTAAATCATCATTGGCTTTTGACACTCTTTTTAATGAAGGGCAAAGAAGATATGTAGAAAGCTTAAGCTCTTATGCTAGATTGTTTTTAGGGAAACTTGACAAACCAGATGTTGATAATATCAAAGGAATTTCACCAGCTATAGCCATAGAACAAAAAGTTAAAACAAATAACCCAAGGAGTACTGTAGGAACTAGCACAGAAATTTACGACTATTTAAAATTACTTTTCGCAAGAACAGGCACAACTATCTCTCCAATTTCTGGAAAAAAAATCAAAAAAGATCAAACAAAAGATATCCTAAACTTAGTACATAAACAAGATGAAAAAACTAAAGCTCTAATACTATCTCCATTAATTACACCTAGAGGTCGAACATTAAAAAATCATTTACAAATAATCAAAGATCAGGGTTTTGATAGACTGTTTTATAAAGAAAAACTACACCTAATTGACAGCCTATACAACGAAGAAATAAATGAAGAAAACTTACACCTTGTCATAGATAGGATCGCTTGTAATAAAAACAATGAAAATTCTTCTAGAATTAATGAATCTACTGAAACTGCTTTTATGGAAGGAAATGGAGAGTGCTCTGTTTACCTTTATTCTGAAATAAATCAATGGCATCATTTTAATAATCGATTTGAAGAAAATGGCATTTTATTTGAAGAGCCATCATTAGATTTCTTCTCTTTCAACAACCCCTTAGGCGCCTGTCCAACCTGTGAAGGATTTGGGAAAATAATGGGAATAGATAAGGACTTAGTTATACCTAACCCCACCCTTTCTGTTTATGAAAATGGCATAGCTTGTTGGAGAGGCGAAAAAATGAAAAAATGGAAAGATGAGCTCATCTTACATGCTCAAAAGTTCAACTTTCCTATTCATAAGCCAATCAAAGACCTAACAAAAACACAACAAGAATTAATCTGGAATGGAAATGAATATTTTAAAGGTCTAAATGCTTTTTTTACATACCTCGAAAAGAAAAATTACAAAATACAATACAGAGTAATGATGGCTAGATACAGAGGGAAAACAAATTGTCCTGACTGTAACGGCAATAAGCTCAGAAAAGATGCCAACTATGTAAAAATCAACAACACATCAATCTCTGATATATCAAATATGTCTATTGACAAAGCAATTCATTTTTTTGACGCTCTGAAATTTTCAAAAAATAAAATGATCATTGCTAAAAGGATTCTACTGGAAATCAAATCAAGATTAAATTATTTATCTGATGTAGGATTAGGATATTTAACTTTAAATAGACTCTCTAACACCCTTTCTGGAGGAGAATCTCAAAGAATTAACCTAGCAACTTCACTTGGCAGCAGCCTCATTGGATCTATGTATATTCTTGATGAACCATCTATAGGCCTTCATCCAAGAGACACTAATAGGTTAATTAAAATCCTTGAAAAGCTTCGTAACATAGGTAACACTGTAATCATTGTAGAACATGAAGAAGAGATCATGCGATCTGCTGATGAGATAATTGATATTGGACCTATGGCTGGCACAAATGGAGGAGAAATAGTTTTCCAAGGAAAAAATATTTATAAAAACTCCTCAGAAAATAGCCTTACAGCTCAATACCTTTCTAATAAAATGCAAATACCTATTCCTGAAAAAAGAAGAAAATGGAATAACTATATTTTTCTAGAAAGTGTCTCACAAAATAATCTAAAAGAAATAGACCTTAAAATTCCTTTAAATGTAATGACTGTCATAACAGGGGTTAGTGGTAGCGGAAAGTCATCATTAGTTAATGACGTACTTTTTAATTTCCTTAAAAAACATCTTGAAATATCAAGTGCTAAACCCATAAATTGTAAATCAATTTCTGGGGACCTTCAGCTTATCAACCATGTTGAATACATCAATCAAAATCCCATAGGAAAAAGCTCTAGGTCTAACCCTGTAACCTACATTAAAGCATTTGATGAAATAAGGAATTTATTTGCCAATCAACACACCTCTAAAATCAATGGATATAAACCCAAACATTTTAGTTTTAATGTAGATGGAGGTAGATGTGATGAATGTGAAGGTGAAGGTGCCTTAAAAATTGAAATGCAGTTCATGTCTAATGTAATGCTTACATGTGAAAGCTGTAATGGGAAAAGATATAAAGATGACATACTTGAAGTGCTTTATAAAGAAAAAAGCATATCAGATATACTAAAGATGACCATTGATGAAGCTCTTGTTTTTTTTAACGACCCAAATGATAAATTAGAAAACAAAATAAAAGAAAAAATCACCCCTCTTCAAGATGTAGGCCTAGGCTATGTTCAATTAGGGCAATCTTCCAGCACATTAAGTGGAGGAGAATCTCAAAGAATAAAATTAGCGTCTTTTTTAGGAAAGAAAAATGACCACACGAAAACACTTTTCATCTTTGACGAACCTACTATTGGGCTTCATTTCCATGATATCAAAAAACTATTGCTTGCACTAAATGCTCTAATTGAAAAAGGAAATCACATTATAATTATTGAACACAATACAGAAATAATAAAATCTGCAGACTGGGTAATAGACCTTGGCCCAGAAGGAGGAGATGAAGGTGGACAGGTTATTTTTGAAGGGACTCCAGAAGACCTCATAAGCAATAAGAAATCTTATACTGGAAAATATTTAGCTGAAAAAATCAGCCCTAATTGAATTTACTTAAGGATTCTCTAATGCAAATTGAATCTTATATAGGTTACTATATCTCTCATTAAGATTCAATAATTCTTCATGCGTACCCATCTCTATAATTCTACCTTTATCCATTACTACTATTTGATCAGCATTTCTAATTGTAGATAACCGATGAGCTATAACTATAGAAGTTCTACCCTCTGTAAGCTTCTTAATAGCTAACTGGATAAGCTCTTCTGACTCAGTATCAATGGAAGATGTTGCTTCATCAAGAATCAATATATCTGGCTGATAGACATATGATCTTATAAAGGCAATCAACTGCCTTTGACCCGTAGACAACATACCTCCCCTCTCCTTAACATCAAAATCATATTTTAAAGGCAATTTATCTATAAAATCATGAGCGCCAACAAGCTTAGCAGCATTAATCACTTCTTCTGTAGAAATATCTGGATCACCTAAAGTAATGTTATTCATAATAGTGTCAGAGTATAAAAAAACATCCTGAAGAACTACTGATATCTTATTTCTTAAAAAATCAAGATTGTATTGTCGAATATCAACCCCATCAAACAATATATGACCAGCCTGATATTCATAGAACCTACTAAAAATATTTATAATGGATGACTTACCTGAACCAGTAGCTCCAACAATAGCAATTGTTTTACCTGGCGCAACTTTAAATGAAATATCATTTAAAACAAACTCATTATCATTATAAGCAAAACATACATCTTTAAATTCAATCTCACCTCTAATTTGTTCAGGTTGATAATTTCCTTGTTGCACAATACTTTCATCGGTATCTAGCACTTTAAAAACTCTTGAAGATCCAACCATACCCATTTGCAAAGTGTTAAATCGGTCTGCCAACATCCTTATTGGTCTAAAAAGCATATGAACATATAGAATAAATGCAGTTAGATCTGTACTGATCTTACCATAGTCAGCTCCAGGAAAACTCATTTGATTAACTGAGAATAAAATAAGCAAAGCAATTGATATAGCACTTAAATTCTCTACAACAGGAAAAAAAATTGAATATGCCATAATACTTCGAATGTGTGCTTTTTTATGTTTAGCATTTATTTTCCTAAATTCTTGTGCTTCTTTCTTTTCTCTATTAAAAATCTGAACAACACTCATTCCAGTTATATGTTCTTGCACGAAAGAATTTAACCTTCCCACCTGAGATCTAACATCTTGAAAGGATCTCTTGATTGCTCTTTTAAATATATTAGTTGATATAATAAGTAAAGGAATAGGAATAAGAACAATGAACGTAAGCTCCCAATTCATATAAAACATAAAAGCCAAAACCCCAAATAGCTTTAGTAGATCACCTATTATTACTAAAATACCTTGAGAAAATATTTCAGCAATAGTCTCTATATCACTAATAGCTCTAGTAACAAGCATACCAATTGGGTGCTGATCAAAATATTTAAGCTTTAAATATGTAATATGCCTAAACAACGCTACCCTTATATCTCGAATTACTCTTTGCCCAAGGTCATTAGCTAAATATGTGAGCTTAAATTGACCAAAGGATTCCAAAACTAAAATCCCAATCACCAAAAAAGCACCTGCTAATAAATTTTGCTCCTGACCCAAACGAACATAATCACCGACCATTAGCCCAATAACAAAAGGCTTTAAAGGAGATAAAAAAGCAAGAAAAACAGTTAGAAACAAACCAGAAAGAAGTAATTTCCTATAAGGACGTGAATAGTTGAAAATCCTCCAGAAAAGTTTACCATCCCATGCTTTACCTATTACATCATCCATTTATTACGAAAATAATAGATAATCCTTATTAATGCTGCTTTAATTTAGCTGGATATTTTACAGATTCTAAAAACAAACCTTGAGCAGGAGCTGACTTACCTGCAGAAGATCTATTTTTAGATTGAATTATTCTATGAATCCCATAAGCATCCATTTTATCAGTACCTATATCAATCATTGTACCTACAATAGAGCGTACCATATTCCTTAAAAAACGATCAGCCGTAATTTCAAAAATTAAATTTTCTCCATGAATTTCCCAAGAAGCATGCTTGATCTTACAAAAATTAGTTTTAACATCTGTATGAAGCTTACTAAAAGAAGTAAAGTCCTCATATTGACATAAATAATCACAAGCCTTATTCATTGCTTTTACATCAATATCTTTATTAACATACCAAGAATATTTTACATTAAAAGGATCTTTGATTAGGTTTATATAATATCTATAAGTTCTTTCAGTAGCATCAAATCTGGCATGTGCATTTTCATGTACTTGGTAGATATCTAGCACAACAATATCATTTGAAAGCATATTGTTCAATTTGTATTTTATTTGCTTCAGGTCTAAATCAAGAAACAGGTCTGTATGAAAAAAAAACTGCTTAGCATGAACACCTGTATCTGTTCTACCACACCCTAAAATATCTGTACTTTTATTCTTTGATAATAAACTGAGCTTTTTTGAAATTACTTCTTGAACAGATATAGCATTTTTCTGGATTTGCCAACCATGAAAATTGGTTCCATCATAAGCTATCTCAAAAAAACACCTCATCAAAATATTTATAGCAATTTCTTATTTATAATACCCATCGCTAGATTTAAAGTCTCATTTTTAGACATTACAGTGTTATCTATAATATTTGCTCCCTCAGGCATCATTAAAGGACTTTCAACCCTATTACTATCTTCATAATCCCTCAACTCTATATTAGAAACAACTTCAGGTAAAGTAATTTCAAATCCTTTTTCTAGCATTTCTTTATACCTTCTAGCTGCTCTTATCTCAATACTTGCTGTAATCCACAACTTCACTTCTGCATCAGGAAAAACTACAGTGCCTATATCACGACCATCCATTACTACTCCCCTTTGCTTTCCCATTGTTTTCTGAAATGAAACTAACTTTTCACGGACCTTTTTTAATTTACTTACATGACTTACGTGCTGAGAAACATCCATTGACCTTATTTTATCTTCAACTGAAACTCCGTTAAGATAAACCTCATTTAAAGAAGTAGTCGAATTAAAATTAAAAGAAACATTTATATCAGATAGAGCATTTTCCCACCCAGAACGAATCTGTTGCTTTTCTAAAATATAATCGTTCATTAAGTAATAATAGGTGACTGCTCTGTACATAGCACCCGTATCAACATAAATATATTTTAATTCATTAGCAATTAATTTAGCCAATGTACTCTTTCCGCAAGCAGAATGTCCATCTAATGTTATTATTATCTTTTTCATCTATAAAAAAAGGCTGCCCATAAGAACAGCCTTCAATTTTAATATAATGATATTTTTATAGCTCTTCTACTTCAATCATTTCAAAAGGTAAATCAATAATAGCTTCATAATCTTCTCCTGCTTCAAGCATATCTTCATCATCTTCCTCGTAATACCATTTAACTTTAACTGAAGTACCAGATAAAGATTCTAATTTTTTAAACACATCAAGGATACACTTTGATGAACTAGTATTAAAATATTCCAATTGTATACTTACAGACGTATCTCCTTGTGGTCCACTGCCATAATTAGATATCCAGTCAATAATTGGTTTATAAAATTCAATAGAATTCTCAGGTATAGATCTTCCTTTGATCAATAATTCCCCGTTAGATTTAAAATCTACCGTAGGTGTCTTTGCCGTTCCTTCTAAATTCAGGTTCTCCATTATATATTATTTTTTTTGCGTGATTTTTACTGTTAATGTGAAAAATGAATAGTTGCTATCCAATTCTCTTATACTATACTTTAATTTTTCTCCAGATTTTTTTGCTATATCAATAAAACCTAAACCTCCACCACCTTTATCACTTATCTCCCCATTATTTAAAATACTTTTATAATATTGCTTTAATTCTGCTCGATCTAGCTTATTTATATAGTCAATTCTGCTCTTTAATTTATTAACATTTTCTATAGAAACAAAATTTCCAGTTACTATATAATAACACTCTTGTGTCCTACTGATACTAAAAATTGCAGATTTTTTTTCAGCAACCTCTTCTGCATCACCAACAACTTCAAACTCTTCAATATGGTGATAAAGATTCTGAAGGCATTCAACCAAGACATTGAAAACCTTTTTTCTGGTTTTAGGAGCATCAGCTAAATCCTCCATTTTAGTTTCCATGATCTGCAATACAGATGTCAACAATTCAGATGTAATGGAACCCTTAAATGCAATTAGGACATTATCTTTTTCCATTGTCCTATATAAATCAAAAGTATCCATGTTTTTTTTTAATTAACGAACAAATATAACAAAATGACCATATAAATTAGATTTTATTGCATTTGAATAATATATTGATTTCCATTCAATTCAAATACAGCTTCATTGTCACAATCATTGTCCCCAAAATCAACCACTTGCTTTTGTCCATTTGATAATTCTATTTCCAAAATCCCCTGTGAAATCCATCTACAATCTGCCATTTTAATTAAATTTTCTGAAAAACCAATTCCAATTTCATTATTTCTATCTATCAAAAAACCCTTTGTAGAAATTAAAAACTGATCATCCAATAACATGTCAGGAGTTAATTCTCCATTAACCCTATCATAGACAAGGGTATCTGCGATAATAATATCCTTTTTACTTAATTGCAGCCTTAGGTCTTTGGTTATAACCTGCCAAGTATTAGCATTTAGGTAATTAAGCTCAAAACCGCCCCATAAAAAATAACCACCGATCTGGAAACCATCAAAAACCACTTCACAACCACCATTTACATCATTTAAAAAACCATTTAAATTACATTGCATGATACCTGCTTTATGTACGCCATCTGAATCTGAACATCCTTGATAAAAATCAATATTATAATTTATCTCACCAGTCATAATTGATGTATCACCACTAACATATTGGAATTGAGCACAGGTATTAATCGTATCCATTTGATTGATAAGTTTGGCTTTTAACTCTACAGGATCTAAAGATGACTGAATTACTAAAGGAATAACATGAGAAAGAGAATTATTAATTAGAACATAATCCTTACCAGTTTGTAAATTCCTATCACTTTCATTTCTACAAGATGACAGAAAAATTAAAAAAGAAAAAACAAAAACAATTAACTTTTTCACGAAATAAAATTACTAAGTTATTAGAAATTTCAAAGCATTATATTTGCATCCTATGCAAAAAAATGATTGGTTTAAAAATTGGTTCGACTCACCTTTTTATCATATTCTGTATCAAAATCGTGACCTTAAAGAAGCAAAAGCTTTTATAGCTAACTTAACTAATTATTTAGCATTGGGTTATTCTTCAAACGTTCTAGATTTAGGGTGTGGTAAAGGAAGGCACTCAATTGAGCTTAAAAAATATTACAGCACTGTTAAAGGTATAGACTTATCTCCTAATAGTATTAAAACTGCTAAAGAGCATGAAACAAAAGATTTAACTTTTGAAGTTCATGACATGCGGAATTTCAAAAGCTCAAAAAAGTTTAATGCGATTTTTAACTTATTCACAAGCTTTGGTTATTTCAACACCCATAATGACAACCTAAAAGTTTTACAATCCTGCAACAACTCACTAAATGAAAAAGGCATTCTTGTAATTGATTTTTTAAATGCCCATAAAATCAAAATGAATATCCAACATCATGAAATCAAATTAGTAGAACAAATAAGATTCAAAATAGAAAGGAGTATTAAAAATGAGAGGATTTTCAAAAAAATCAATTTTGAACATGAAAATAATTCCTATAATTTTGAAGAAAAAGTACAACTTTTTTCTTTAAATGACTTTAATGATATGTTTGACCAAACTGGTTTTAAAT
>PVBE011645997.1_pt1 | contig 15717 bp, 10 predicted proteins | sample 1631181 | NCBI WGS metagenome assembly PVBE01 (sample SAMN08397723, study PRJNA350692) | Marine metagenome, whole genome shotgun sequencing project. | isolation source: water | place: Pacific Ocean | collected 2012-04 | reverse complement strand
CTCGCCGTTTCATTTACTTCAGCAACAATCGCCTGTTTCTCTTTAAGTCCTATCGGCACAATCTTGTACTCCTCGACTTGTTACTTATCTCGCCATCCTGCACATGACGAGTCCCTCACGGCGATATGATCCAAGCTTAACTGGATCGGGTTCACCGTCTGCGCAGGCCTATCTTTTGACAACTTAACCAGCAAATTCTTATCTGCTGGACCTGCGGTCTTTGACGAGTCCCAAGTGCAATCTATCCTGAAATATGGCCAGGGATCTGTCTAAGATCCTGCGCTCTCGCGCCAGCTCAATCAGGGTGACCGCACCAGGGTCCCCAAAGTCTTCTCTATTCTTTTTCAGACCTCCAGTGAGGACTGATCAATCTGAATGCCAGCACCCATGGTGGTCGATAAAACTACCTTCTTAAGATATGTACCCTTGGCAGAAGCTGGTTTGACTCTTTTCAGATCAACTATCAACGCCTCTATGTTCTCCTTGATAGCTGCAGACTCAAACCCAATCCTTCCTATTCCACCATGTACGATTCCATTCTTGTCAGTTCGATACCGAACCTGTCCTGCCTTTGCATTCTTGACTGCTTCTGACACATCTGCTGTTACGGTCCCCAGCTTCGGATTCGGCATGAGACCGCGGGGACCAAGGATTTGTCCGAGTTGCCCTACTACCCGCATCGCATCAGGTGATGCAACCACAACATCAAAATCAAGATTCCCGTCTTTAATACTTGCGAAAAGATCATCCATACCAACAATATCTGCCCCGGCCGCTTGAGCCTCCTCAGCCTTGTCGCCCTGTGCAAATACAGCGACACGAACATCTTTCCCGGTCCCATTTGGCAGCACTGCTGCGCCACGGACAACCTGATCAGATTTCCTGGGGTCAACCCCGAGGTTAATACTGATGTCTATGGACTCCGCAAATTTGACCGATGACAATTCGCTGAGAAGCGTGACCGCCTCATCAATTGGGTATAGCTTTCCTTCCTCAATTTTTTCTCTTATTGCACGTACTCTTTTGCTCAACTTGGCCATTACACGCCCTCCGTCTCAATTCCAGCACTTCTTGCGCTACCTGCAATGGTTCTCACTGCAGCATCCATATCTTTGGCAGTAAGGTCGGGGTCCTTCAGAGTGGCAATTTCTTCCAGCTGCGCTCGGTTGACCTTGCCAACCTTTTCTTTATTTGGTTCTCCACTTCCCTTGGCAATTCCAGCCGCTTTACGCAGCAGTACGCTCGCAGGAGGTGTTTTCCTGATGAATGTAAAGCTCTTGTCACTATAAACAGTGATCACAACAGGAACCAGCATGCCCGGTTCAACCGATTGCGTTTCAGCATTGAATGCCTTGCAGAATTCCATGATGTTTACACCATGCTGACCCAATGCGGGGCCTACTGGAGGACTTGGATTCGCTTGACCGGCGGGCACTTGCAGCTTGATGTAAGCATCAATTTTCTTAGCCATTGTATTTACCTCTTGGTGGGTACAAGCCCGGACTCGATCGGATCTGAGCAGAAGAGTGTTTCAACCCTTCGCTCTGTCCGACAGGACGCTTCCGGTCCCCGTAAATAGCAGTATCCGGCTAAAGATGCTGCTAGATTAAATTTCCTGGCTCAGCCTTTCTCGACCTGACCAAAATCCAATTCAACCGGAGTAGACCGGCCAAAAATAGTGACCGCCACATGCAGCCGATTCTTTTCGTAATTGACCTCTTCGACAACGCCATTGAAATCGTTGAAAGGGCCATCAATTACACGAACCAGTTCACCTGGTTCAAATACAGTTTTGGGCATTTCATGTTCGCTACCCGCCTGCACTCGCTGCAGGATCACATCTGCTTCCTTTTCAGAAATCGGTGCAGGCTGATCTGCCTTGCCTCCGATGAAGCCCATAACTCGCGGTGTCTCTTTTATCATGTGCCAGGTCTTGTCGTTTAGCTCCATCTCAACCAGCACATATCCAGGAAAGAACTTCCTCTCGCTTCTTCTTTTCTTTCCTGCACGCATCTCGACAACTTCTTCCGACGGCACCATCACTGTGCCAAAATATTCTTCCAGGCCCGCGAAGGCGACGCGCTCATTTATGGCGCGCATAACCTGCTTCTCGTAACCCGAATAGGCGTGAACTATATACCAACGTTTACTCAATTGCTCTCCCACCTAACCTGCACCTATCCAATCAGACCCTGTATCGCCCAGCTCAAGCTGGAATCCAGCGCCCAGAGTATCAAAGCGACAAATATGACAACTGCGATGACGATCAGCGTCGTTTGTGTCGTTTCCTGCCTGGTAGGCCAAACTACCTTCCTTACTTCTACCCTGGCCTCTTTTGCAAGGTCCCAGGCTGCTTTTCCCTTTTCGGTCTGCAAACCGATAGCCACCACAACGCCTGCCAGCGCAACACCTACCAGCGCCCGATATAGCAAGGTTACGGTTGCATACACGCTATTGGCGTATACACCAGCCACAACAATTGCCAATACCAGCAACCACTTAACCAAATCAAGGCGATAAACCGGATCTTCTACTTTGGTACTCATCTGACCCTTTCTTAATGTATCCCGCCTGTTATCACTTCAATAACAAGCTACCCGGTGCATCCCTTCGCCTTGTCGTCCTGGCAGGCCAGGAGGGAATCGAACCCCCAACCTGCGGTTTTGGAGACCGCCGCTCTGCCAATTGAGCTACTGGCCTATTTTCTCAAATAGTCCCGAACAAACTACGACAACTACATCCTCTATTTTTTACCCGGAGATTTTGGTTACGACACCAGCACCCACGGTCCGTCCACCCTCTCGAATGGCAAATCGCTGACCTTCTTCCATCGCGATCGGCGCTATCAACTCTACCTTCATCAAGACATTGTCACCAGGCATTACCATCTCGGTGCCTTCCGGCAACTCAACGCTTCCTGTCACATCCGTTGTCTCAAAGAAAAACTGTGGCTTATAACCCTTGAAAAATGGGGTATGACGACCGCCCTCATCCTTCGAAAGAACATACACCTCACCCTCAAAATTGGTATGCGGTGTGATCGCTCCCGGTGCAGACAGCACCTGGCCGCGCTCCACTTCCTCTCGCTTGGTTCCACGAAGCAGTACACCAACATTCTCGCCCGCACGGCCCTCATCAAGAAGCTTGCGGAACATCTCTACACCTGTACAGGTCGTCTTCTCAGTATCCTTGATACCAACTATCTCTATCTCTTCGCCGACCTTGATCACACCACGTGCTATACGGCCCGTAACAACCGTGCCACGACCTGAGATCGAAAATACATCCTCAATCGGCATCAAAAATGGCTGGTCTATAGCACGCTCTGGTTCCGGTATGTACGAATCCAGCGTCTCAACCAGCTTTTGAACCGATAAAGAACCAATCTCAGAGGTGTCTCCTTCCAGGGTCTTCAAAGCACTACCAACTACGATCGGCGTGTCATCTCCCGGAAATTCATACTGGTCAAGCAGTTCACGTACTTCCATTTCAACCAGTTCAAGCAATTCTTCATCATCAACCATGTCTGCCTTGTTCAGGTAGACAATGATATAAGGAACACCAACCTGCTTGGACAGCAGGATATGCTCTCGAGTCTGGGGCATCGGGCCATCAGCTGCTGATACAACCAGGATAGCTCCATCCATCTGTGCCGCACCCGTAATCATATTCTTTACGTAGTCAGCGTGACCCGGACAGTCAACGTGGGCATAGTGCCGCGTCGGTGAGTCATACTCAACGTGGGAGGTGGCAATAGTGATACCACGCTCGCGTTCTTCCGGTGCATTATCTATCGCATCAAACGCCTGGAACTCGCCTCCACCATAGGTTTCTGCGCAGACCTTTGTAATCGCCGCAGTCAGCGTCGTCTTACCGTGGTCTACATGACCTATCGTGCCAACATTTACATGCGGCTTAGTCCGCTCAAATTTTTCTTTGGACATTTGTCACCTCATTATCTTGAAAACAATATTAGCCTGCCTTACTAATTACCGCCTCAGCGATACTGTCTGGCACTTCTTTGTACTTTTCGAATTCCATTGAAAAGGTTGCCCGTCCCTGAGTAGCTGAACGCATATCGGTCGCATAACCAAACATTTCAGACATGGGAACCTCAGCTCGCACCGCTTTACCAGCGGCTACATCTTCCATTCCAAGCACTATCCCGCGACGCCTGTTAAGATCGCCAACGATATCTCCGAAATAGTCCTCAGGCGTTACAACTTCAACCTTCATAACGGGTTCCAGCAAAACTGGCCTCGCATCAAGGGCACCTGATCTTAGCGCCATGGAACCTGCGACCTTGAAAGAAACTTCACTCGAGTCCACATCGTGATATGAGCCATCAAAGAGTGTTACCTTCACACCCTGCAGCGGGTACCCAGCAATCACACCACTGGCCATCTGCTCAGAAACCCCCTTGTCCACAGCATTGATGTACTCACGTGGCACTACCCCGCCAACGATTTCATCCACAAACTCATATTCTGCATCTTCCATTGGTTCCAGTTTCAACCAGACGTGTCCATACTGACCGCGGCCACCTGTCTGCCTTACAAACTTTCCTTCTGACTCCACCGTATCTCTGATCGTTTCACGGTAGGCAACCTGGGGTTTACCAATATTGGCTTCTACACTAAATTCACGCTTCATTCTGTCGACCAGAATATCGAGGTGCAACTCACCCATTCCGCCAATTATCGTCTGGCCCGACTCTTCATCTGTCCTGACACTAAATGACGGATCTTCAGCAGCCAGCTTACCTAGTGCGACACCCATCTTTTCCTGATCTGCTTTTGATTTGGGTTCCACCGCGACATGTATCACCGGTTCTGGAAACTCCATCCTCTCGAGGGTGATGACGTTATCTTCGTCTGTGAGCGTATCGCCTGTAGTTGCTCGCTTCAGGCCAATAGCCGCGGCAATATCTCCAGCACAAACTTCCTTTATTTCCTTTCGATCATTGGAATGCATCTGAACCATTCGGCCGATCCTTTCCCGCCGGTCCTTGACCGGGTTGTAGACGAAATCACCGGAATTCAATACACCCGAGTAAACGCGGAAAAACGTCAGTGCTCCCACAAATGGATCTGTTGCTATTTTGAATGCCAGCGCAGCAAACGGTTCGTCATCATTTGCGTTCCGTTCCGCTTCTGTACTTTCTGCGTCATCCAGAAAACCTTTGATGGCCTTCACCTCATCCGGAGCAGGGAGCAATTCAATAACTGCATCCAGCATTGTCTGTACACCCTTGTTCTTGAAGGCTGACCCACACAGTGCCGGTACTATTTCGTTGGCGATCGTTCTAATTCGGATGCCTTTCTTGATCTCCTCTTCGGTTAGTTCATTTTCTTCGAGGTACTTTTCCATCAAGTCGTCATCGGCTTCGGCAGCAGCTTCGAGCAATTTCTCCCGGTACTCTTCCGACAGTTCAACCATATCTTCAGGGATATCCTGCTCTTCAAACGTGAGACCAAGGTCTTCCTCGTTCCAGATGATAGCCTTCATCTTGACTAGGTCGATGACCCCTTTGAAGTTCTCTTCCGCTCCGATTGCCAGTTGGATCGGTACAGGGGTCGATCCAAGGCGCTCCTCAATCTGGTCAACTACCCTTAGGTAGTCAGCGCCTGCACGGTCCATCTTGTTAACAAAAACAATTCTCGGCACTTCGTATTTGTTCGCCTGTCGCCAAACCGTCTCTGACTGGGGTTCAACTCCTGAAGTACCACAGAAAACAACAACTGCACCATCAAGTACTCGCAGGGAACGTTCTACTTCGATAGTGAAATCCACGTGTCCCGGAGTGTCGATAATATTGATGCGATGCTGGTCAAATTGCTGCTTGGTGCCCGCCCAAAAGGTGGTGGTAGCAGCTGAGGTGATCGTTATTCCTCTTTCCTGCTCCTGCTCCATCCAGTCCATGGTTGCCGCGCCATCATGAACCTCTCCAATTTTGTGGGACAACCCAGTATAAAATAGCACTCGCTCAGTTGTTGTTGTTTTCCCCGCATCAACATGCGCAACGATACCGATATTCCTGTATCTTTTAATGGGTGTCGTTCTAGGCACTTTGAAATCCCCGTTTTGTTAACTGGCTCGACGGAACAGTTCTAGCTGGTTTTTGAAAGAGTGTTCTTGAAATGCATCTTAAAAAATTCTTAGAATCGATAGTGAGCAAACGCCCTGTTTGCCTCAGCCATACGGTGTGTATCTTCCCGCTTACGGACTGCTGAGCCTCTTCCTTCCGCCGCATCCATAAGTTCTCCAGCAAGTCGCATCGCCATGGACTTCTCACCACGACTTCTTGCGGAATCAACGAGCCAGCGCATCGCCAGTGCAGTTCGCCTTGATGGGCGGACTTCCACAGGAACCTGATAGGTTGCACCACCAACTCGCCGTGATTTTACTTCCACTGAAGGTGCAATCGTTTCAAGCGCAGTATCAAATATCTCCAATGGGTCACCACTGGTACGCTCCTGTATTCTATCGAGGGCACCGTATACGATTTTCTCCGCTACGGATTTTTTGCCACTGACCATGACATGATTCATGAATTTCGCCAGTGTTTGATTACCGTACTTGGGATCGGGCAATATTTCCCGTTTAGGGGGGACTCTACGTCTAGGCATTTCTATCTCTCTCTTCAGGTTAATCGAGATCTCATTTGAGACTCGGCCTTACTCTGACTACTTATGCAGCCAGCATAAATTTTAGCTGTCGGTTAGGTTTTTGGTCTTTTGGTTCCGTATTTTGACCGACCCTGCGTCCTGTCACTCACCCCGGTTGTATCCAGCGTCCCACGAACCGTGTGATACCGCACACCAGGCAAGTCCTTGACACGTCCGCCACGGATCAGAACAACAGAGTGTTCCTGCAGGTTGTGGCCTTCCCCACCAATGTAGGAGGTCACTTCAAAACCATTTGTAAGTCGAACACGGCATACCTTTCGCAGCGCTGAGTTTGGCTTTTTCGGGGTGGTGGTATACACCCTGGTACATACGCCGCGTTTCTGCGGGCAGGATTGCAAAGCTGGAACACCACTTTTGGTGATTTTCCGTTTTCTCGGCTTGCGAACCAATTGGCTGATTCTTGCCATATTATGTGTGACTCCAGTATTCTTACGAAAGTGTTCTTACGATAATTTACTTACAAAAACTACTTACAATTAAAGCTTATGGCAGCCCTTTGATATGCAAATAATTGGCCTGTTTGCCATTGACGCCACACAAGCGAGGCCGAATTCTAATGACCTCGGTTGGATGAGTCAACGGGGTTTGGGTAAAAATAGTTGAGTTTTTGCCCAAACCTCAATTCCCGGCAACTATGAATCTCCGGAGTTCAATGCTTCACTCAGTGCCTGTTCAACCTCGCTGGCACTCACTACGTGAGTCTCTCCGCCTTCTGCTTTCACCTCTTTCTTCCTTCGCCTGTCATCATGGTATTTGAGACCCGTTCCTGCTGGTATCAAACGCCCGACGATGACATTCTCCTTGAGGCCACGCAGGTAATCACGTTTTCCAGTCACTGCTGCTTCCGTCAAGACCCTTGTGGTCTCCTGGAAAGATGCCGCGGATATAAATGACTCGGTGGCCAATGCAGCCTTGGTGATGCCAAGCAGCACTCGCTGGCCTTTAACCTGCTGTTTATCTTCCTCAGAGAGCCTGTCATTTTCCTCAAGGAACCTGACATGCTCAACCTGCTCACCTTTGATCAGGGTGGACTCACCAGGTTCGGTGATTTCTACCTTGCGCAGCATCTGACAAACAATCACTTCGATGTGCTTGTCATTGATTTTTACACCCTGCAACCGATATACGTCCTGGATTTCCTTGACAATGTAGTTACACAGGGCATAAATACCCTTCAGGCGGAGAATATCGTGTGGGTTTTCAGGTCCATCAGACACGACCTCACCCTTTTCGACATACTCCCCTTCGAATACCGTCATATTACGCCACTTAGGTATCAGCACTTCATAGTGATCTGCGCCCTCCGGTAGATCACTCGTGTCCGTAGGCGTAATCACCAGGCGTCGCTTACCCTTGGTTTCCTTGCCAAAGCTGATTGTTCCTGAAATTTCCGCAAGAACTGCTGCTTCCTTTGGCTTACGTGCTTCAAACAGATCCGCTACACGGGGCAGACCACCGGTAATATCTCTGGTCTTTGACCCTTCCTGCGGAATTCGGGCAATAACATCACCTATAGCTATGTGATCTCCGTCTTCCAGGCTAAGAATAGCGTTAGCCTCAAGAAAATAGTGTGCTGGCACATCCGTCCCTGCCAGCAGCAGGTCTTCGCCTGATTCATCGACAAGGCGAACAGCTGGACGAATATCTTTTCCAGAACTTGGTCGATCCTTGGGATCAATGACTGAAATACTGGATAGACCGGTCAATTCATCAGTCTGACGACGGATGGTAATACCCTCTTCCATCCCTTCAAAAACCACTCTTCCCTCTACCTCAGTAACAATCGGATGAGTATGTGGGTCCCAGTTAGCTATTACTTCACCGGCCTCAATGTTTTCATCTTTGCCCTTCTTAAGAATCGCACCATAGGGTAGCTTGTATCGCTCTCTCTCTCGCCCGGATTCAAGGTCAGCAACTGCTATTTCCCCAGAACGTGATACTGCCACCAACTCACCGCTGGCTTTCTCGATTGTCTTCAGGTTGTGCAACCTGGTCACACCAGCATGCTTAACCTGCACACTATCGATTGCCGTTGCACGCGAAGCAGCACCACCAATATGGAATGTACGCATCGTAAGCTGTGTGCCAGGTTCACCGATTGACTGGGCTGCAATAACACCGATAGCCTCTCCAATATTAACCAGATGACCTCGACCCAGATCCCGGCCATAGCACATGCTGCATATGCCGTATCGGGTCTCACAGGAGATTGCACTTCGAACCTGGATTTCATCAACACTAAGCTCTTCGAGACGCTCAACCCATTTCTCGTCAATCATTGTCCCCCGGGGAATCAACACATCGTCGCCAGCACTGTTAAACACATCAGTGGCAACAACACGTCCAAGGACCCTGTTGCCCAGCGCCTCTACAACATCGCCACCCTCAATAACAGCGGTCACGACAGTTCCGCCTTCTGATCCGCAGTCATGTTCGGTAACCACGAGATCTTGGGCCACATCAACCAGACGTCTTGTCAGGTAACCTGAGTTTGCCGTCTTAAGCGCGGTATCTGCGAGGCCTTTTCGTGCACCGTGAGTAGAAATAAAGTACTGCATCACGGACAAACCTTCACGGAAGTTGGCAGTAATGGGAGTTTCAATAATTGAACCATCCGGCTTGGTCATCAAACCACGCATACCAGAAAGCTGACGTATCTGGGCGGGGGAGCCCCGAGCACCCGAGTCAGAGTACATCCAAACACTGTTAAATGAGGTTTGCTCCTCCTGCTCACCCTCGCGGTTGGTCACTTGCTCCTTACTCAGGGTATCCATCATGGCGGTCCCTACCTGGTCGTTTGCACGAGTCCAGATATCGATAACCTTATTGTACTTTTCACCTTGGGTCACAAGACCAGACGCAAATTGAGACTCTATCTCTCTTATCTCTTCTTCTGCGGCGGCAATAATTTTTGCTTTCTCCCCTGGTATGACGAAATCATCCACACCAATTGAAGAACCTGAACGCGTCGAGTAGTCATAGCCCATATACATTAACTGGTCAGCGAATATGACAGTCTCCTTTAGCCCCACTGTTCGATAGCAGAGGTTGATCAGACGTGAAATATCCTTGTTGCCCATCGTTTCATTCGTATGTTTGTAGGCAATCCCATTCGGTACGACTTCATAAATCAGCGCACGACCAGCAGTCGTATCATACAAACTGGTGGTGGTTTCAAACTCACCATCATCCTGTCGGACGCTCTCCGTGACACGAACCTTGATTCTGGCTTGAAGGCCAATCTTGCCGCACCGATATGCACGACTAACTTCCTCAACATCAGCGAATACCATTCCCTCACCAACATCATTAATTCGTTCCCTGGTCATCCAGTAGACTCCCAGCACAACATCCTGGGAGGGGACAATGATGGGCTCACCATCTGCCGGAAGCAGAACGTTATTGGTCGACATCATCAGGGCGCGCGCTTCAAGCTGCGCCTCTAGTGTAAGCGGGACGTGCACCGCCATCTGGTCACCATCAAAATCCGCGTTGTAGGCGGTACAGACCAGTGGGTGCAATTGGATGGCCTTTCCTTCAATCAATACTGGCTCGAATGCCTGAATGCCCAGCCTGTGCAATGTAGGGGCACGATTTAGCAACACCGGATGTTCCCGGATAACCTCAGCAAGGATATCCCAGACCTCGGCAGTCTCACGCTCCACCATTTTCTTGGCTGCCTTGATAGTAGTTGCCAGGCCTCTGGCCTCCAGCTTGCCAAAAATAAAAGGCTTAAACAGTTCCAGCGCCATTTTCTTTGGCAGACCGCACTGATGCAGGCGTAAAGTTGGGCCTACAACAATGACCGATCGTCCAGAATAATCTACCCTTTTCCCAAGCAGGTTCTGGCGAAAGCGCCCTTGCTTTCCCTTGATCATGTCAGCCAAAGATTTCAAGGGTCGTTTGTTAGTACCGGTAATGGCACGTCCACGTCTGCCATTGTCGAGTAACGCATCAACCGCTTCCTGTAGCATGCGCTTTTCATTGCGCACAATAATATCCGGCGCGGACAAATCCAGTAGTCGCTTGAGGCGGTTGTTCCGGTTAATGACCCGACGGTACAAATCGTTCAGGTCCGATGTGGCAAACCGTCCGCCCTCCAGGGGAACCAGGGGACGCAGATCTGGTGGAAGCACAGGCAATACGGTAAAGATCATCCACTCTGGCTTGTTGCCAGATTTGACAAATGCTTCCATCAGCTTTAACCGCTTAGTCAGCTTTTTAATCTTTGTTTCAGAATTGGTTTTTGGCAGAGCCTCACGGAGGACGGCAATTTCGTCATTAATATCCATGTCCTTCATCAGGTCCTGGATTGCTTCAGCACCCATCTTCGCCTCGAACTCATCCCCGAATTCTTCCAGCGCTTCATAGTACTGCTCATCGGTTAGCAGTTGTCGCTTTTCCAGCGTCGTTAGGCCTGGATCAACGACAACAAATGACTCAAAGTAGAGCACCCGCTCTATATCCCGAAGGGTCATATCCATCAGCAAACCGATACGTGACGGCAGGGACTTGAGAAACCAGATATGTGCAACCGGGCTGGCAAGCTCTATGTGCCCCATTCGCTCACGACGAACCTTGGCCAGCGCCACCTCAACACCACACTTTTCACAAATTACGCCACGATGCTTTAGCCTCTTATACTTGCCACACAAACACTCGTAATCCTTGTTAGGACCGAAAATCTTGGCACAAAAAAGCCCATCACGCTCCGGCTTAAAGGTTCGATAGTTGATGGTTTCCGGCTTCTTAACCTCACCATACGACCAGGATCGCACCATCTCGGGAGATGCGAGTCCAATTCTTAAGGAATCAAATTCTTCTGACTGCCCTTGCGCTTTCAGTATGTTCAGCAAGTCTTTCAAGGCTTCCTCCGCTTCTGGGCTAATACGCCCAGGTAATAATTGAATGCTGTATCATCAGTAAATATCCGCACGGATACCTATTCTGTCTCCAGTTCGATATCGATGCCCAAGGACCTAATCTCCTTGACCAGAACATTAAATGATTCTGGCATCCCGGGCTCCATACGATGATCTCCATCGACGATGTTCTTGTACATTCTGGTACGACCATGAACATCATCAGATTTCACTGTGAGCATTTCCTGAAGTGTGTAGGCCGCCCCGTAGGCTTCCAGTGCCCACACTTCCATTTCTCCAAACCGCTGACCACCAAACTGGGCTTTACCGCCCAGGGGTTGCTGCGTGACCAGGCTATAGGAGCCCGTTGAGCGTGCATGCATCTTGTCATCAACAAGGTGGTTAAGCTTCAGCATATACATAAAGCCAACGGTAACCGGACGATCAAACTGCTCGCCGGTACACCCATCATAAAGTACGGTCTGCCCATTGGTTGGAAGCTCTGCCAGTTCCAGCATTCCTTTGATTTCCTTTTCCGCTGCTCCATCAAACACGGCAGTTGCCATGGGCACACCACTACGCAGGTTGTTGGCCATCTCCACGATTTCCGCATCAGTAAACGATGCCAAATCCTCGGCCCGACCACTGCGATTATAGATCTCTTCAAGGAACTCACGAACTTCAGAGATCTGTCTCTGGGTATCGATCATCGTACCGATTTTCTTGCCAAGACCATCTGCAGCCCAGCCAAGGTGGGTTTCAAGTATCTGACCAACGTTCATACGCTTGGGTACACCCAAGGGGTTCAGCACGATGTCGATGGGTTCACCTTCTTCATCATAAGGCATATCTTCAACCGGTTTAATCACCGAGATCACACCCTTGTTTCCGTGCCGGCCAGCCATCTTGTCGCCCGGCTGAATCCGGCGTTTGATGGCGAGGTAAACCTTCACAATCTTCAACACACCAGGTGCAAGGTCGTCCCCGCTTTCAAGTTTTCCCTTACTCACTGCAAACTGTTCATCGAGCTCTACCCGACGTTCCTTCAAACGCTTGTCAGCCTGTTGCAGTAGCTCATTCAAAGAGTCCGTCTCAAGCCTTAACTTGAACCATCCATCGAAAGACAACTCTTTCAAATAGCCTTTGCTTATCTTGTCGCCTTTATTAAGACCCGGCCCGGCAATTACTTTTTTACCAACAAGTGAATGTTCAAGCCGCTCAAAGGTCGCAGTTTCGATGATTCGGAATTCCTCTTCAATATTCTTGCGAACCTGTTCGAGTTCACGATGCTCGATATCGAGAGAACGCTGATCTTTGTCGAGGCCATCACGAGTAAATACGCGAACATCAATCACAGTTCCGTTGTAACTGCTGGGCACCCTGAGCGATGTATCTTTCACATCTGAGGCCTTTTCACCAAAGATGGCACGCAGCAACTTTTCTTCTGGCGTTAGTTGTGTCTCACCCTTGGGTGTAACCTTCCCGACCAGAATATCGCCAGCTTCCACTTCAGCGCCGATATATACAATCCCGGATTCATCCAGTTTGCCAAGCGCTCCTTCACCAACATTTGGAATATCACAGGTGATTTCCTCTGATCCCAATTTGGTATCCCGAGCAATACAGGTCAGTTCCTGAATGTGGATGGTCGTAAAACGATCTTCCTTCACGACTTTCTCCGAAATCAGGACCGAATCCTCAAAGTTATATCCATTCCAGGTCATAAATGCGATGCGCATATTCTGACCTAAGGCGAGTTCACCCGTGTCAATCGAAGGTCCGTCTGCCAGGATATCATTTCGCCCGATCACATCACCCTGCTTGACCAGTGGTTTCTGGTTTATGCAGGTATTCTGATTAGATCTTGTATATTTGGTCAGGTTATATATGTCGACACCTGCTTCACCACTTTCGGTTTCCGCATCATTGACCCGTATGACGATTCTTCCTGCATCAACGGTCTCAACCACACCACCGCGTTCCGCAACGACACAGACGCCTGAGTCACGGGCAACAACCCGCTCCATTCCAGTACCAACGAGCGGCTTTTCCGCCAACAAAGTCGGAACCGCCTGCCGTTGCATGTTAGATCCCATCAAGGCGCGGTTCGCATCGTCATGCTCGAGAAACGGTATCAGAGATGCGGCGACAGAAACCACCTGTTGGGGGGATACATCCATGAAGTTGACGCTATCCCTTGGCATCTTTGTGAATTCCCCAAGGTGACGAACGTCAACGAGGTCATCCTCTAGTTGACCTTTGCTATCTATCGGAGCACTCGCCTGCGCTATGACATAATCACTTTCAACGATTGCCGACAAATACTCTACGTCATCAGTGACGTTGCCATTGATTACTTTGCGATAGGGACTTTCAAGAAACCCGTATGAATTTGTTCTGGCATAGGTTGCCAGCGAATTAATCAGTCCGATATTTGGCCCCTCAGGGGTCTCGATGGGACAAACCCGACCATAGTGAGTGGGATGTACATCCCGGACTTCAAAGCCAGCACGTTCCCTGGTAAGTCCACCCGGCCCGAGGGCTGATACACGTCGTTTGTGGGTCACTTCCGACAGCGGGTTATTCTGGTCCATGAACTGTGACAACTGTGCTGAGCCGAAAAATTCCTTCACAGCTGCTGCCACAGGTTTTGCATTAATCAGATCCTGGGGCATCAAGCCTTCAGATTCGGCAAGGCTCAGTCTCTCTCTTACTGCCCGCTCAACACGAATCAACCCAAGACGAAATGAGTTCTCCGCCATTTCTCCTACGGACCTGATCCGACGATTTCCAAGGTGATCGATATCGTCAACCGTATCTTTTGCGTTACGGATATTGATCAGGCACTTAAGGACATCAGTAATATCTTCATCACTGAGCGTACCTTCACCTACTTCTTCTTCACGACCCAGTCTACGATTGAATTTCATACGACCAACTGCAGTAAGATCATATCGCTCTGGTGCAAAGAACAAATTGGTAAACAGGTTTTCTGCCGCGTCTTTTGTCGGCGGCTCACCCGGACGCATCATTCGGTAGATTTCTACCAGTGCTTCCAGGCGATTGGACGATGGATCGACATTGAGGGTGTCAGAAATCCAGGGTCCATGATCAAGATCGTTGGTATAGATCGTTTTGAAAGCTTTGATCTTCAGCTCGCGTAGTTGTTCGAGAACCTCTTCGGTAAGTGCCGTGTTACATGCTACGACAATCTCTCCAGTCTCTTCATCGACGATATCATTCGCCAGGACATGACCGCAAACGTATTCCGTTTGCACGGGTAGTTTGGTCAACTTAGCCTTGTCCATATCTCGGATATGTCGCGCTGTTATTCTGGTGCCCTCTTCAATGATAGTGTCACCGGATTTGGTGAGGATATCGAACTGGGCAGTTTCACCGCGAAGCCTGCCTGTAATAAGCTTGAGGCTGTAGCCTTCTGCATCAATCTGAAATGTATCCGTGTCGAAGAATATGGCAAGAATCTCTTCCGCACTGTATCCAAGTGCCCTGAGCAAGATCGTAGCAGGAAGTTTCCGGCGCCGGTCTATACGTACAAACACACAATCCTTTGGATCAAACTCGAAGTCCAGCCATGAACCCCGCATTGGAATTACCCGGGCTGAATACAGCAGTTTTCCGGAGGAGTGCGTCTTGCCTTTATCATGATCAAAGAACACACCGGGAGAACGATGCAACTGTGACACGACCACTCGCTCAATACCGTTGATCACAAAGGTGCCGTTGTCAGTCATCAAGGGAATTTCACCCATATAGACTTCCTGCTCCTTAATGTCCTTAATAGCCTTGTTCGAAGAGTCCTTGTCATAGATGATCAGCCTGACCTTGACCCGTAAAGGTACCGCATAGGTCACACTGCGCAGTTGACATTCTTTCACAGTAAAAGGTGGTTTCCCGAGACGATAACTCACGTACTCCAGTGCAGCATTTCCAGAATAACTTGTGATCGGAAAAACCGACTGAAACGCAGTGTGCAGGCCCTTCTTAATCCGTTTTTTTGGATCAACTTTGTCTTGCAAAAACTGCTTGTATGACTCCACTTGAATCGCGAGCAGGTAAGGAATATCCATGACTTGTGGCAACTTGCCAAAATCCTTACGAATACGCTTCTTCTCTGTGTATGAATAGGCCATTAACGCCTCCAGGCT
>PVBE011242613.1_pt1 | contig 15720 bp, 11 predicted proteins | sample 1631181 | NCBI WGS metagenome assembly PVBE01 (sample SAMN08397723, study PRJNA350692) | Marine metagenome, whole genome shotgun sequencing project. | isolation source: water | place: Pacific Ocean | collected 2012-04 | reverse complement strand
TAGTGCATCATCAGTAGCATCAATTAGATCTACTTTAGTACCAGCAACTGCAGCTGCAGCAGTGGTTCCATTCTGTGCTCTACGTACAGATAGTTTGTTTGGTGAGGTCTTACTCTTGACATAGAATACTTCATTACCAATCTCAATGTAAGATTGAGTAGGAATGTCAGTGTAGTCTTGAACTTCGATAGTAAGATTTCTTGCGGTAATAGCACCTGCAAGTTCTGTAGTACCATCTTTGTTTTTATCTGTAAGTGCTTTTGGCACAACCTGATACTCAACCTGTCTGGTTGCTGTAGCAGAAGGCATAGTAGTATAGATATCTGCTTTTGCTTTCTTGATAGGAGCTGCAGTTCCAACAGGTCCGAAGATGTAAGACTTAACAGTAAACTGCATAGTGATTAAAGTTATCTTCTTATCATCGAAGCTACCTTCATAGTCATCACTATAACTAATACTATTCAATATGATGGGAACATCTCTGTACTCATTCATATCCTCAACTAACTTAAGAGTCATCTGATAAGATGGTTGGAAGACTGGAACAATCTGTTCAGTTATTTCCAATGCCTCATCATTAGTCTTAGATATAATATTCAATTCAAAATCAAGATTGTAAGGAACAGGAGTGAACTGTTTCTTTACAGCATCTGCAGTATTTGCCTTTAGTGTTAAAGTTGTAGGAGCAAGTTTCCTACTTGAATCATATGAGATACCAGTCATCTCAAATGACAAACGAGGAACAGTGATCGCAACCTTCTGGTTAAGATCTGCCTGTTGCTCTAGTCTTGCTAAAAATTTCTGTCGAGGACCATAAGCAAGAGGTACCTTCATTCTGCTATAAACAGAACCATCACTCTTTTCCTTACGGACTTCTATATTATTGAATAGTGTACCAAATCCTATGACGCACTTTCTAATAATTTTATTGTATGTGTATGCACCTAACATGTTATAAGTTACCTGCTAATCCAAATGGGTTTCCTTCGCTGAAGTCAATAATATCGTCAGCAGCTGTCTCAAATGTAACAGCCTCAGAGTATTTAGTATCTGCAGTTGCCATTTCGTCTCTACTATCTAGGACAATTGTTGCCCCAGAAGTTGAACCCATGATAACTTCACCTACTGCAAAAGAAGCAGTTGGAGACTTCAGTTTGATCCAACCTTCTTGAGCTTCCCACTCAACCATCTGAGCAGTTGCTCCAGTAGTACCACCAGTAACTGTTTCGGGAACTTGGAATGTACCTGCTATACCAGCAGGTGCTGCAGTGAATGCAACAGTAGCAGATGTGTATCCAGTACCAGCATTTGTTATATCAACCACCTTAACACTCTTATATCCAGATCCACCATTGACTATATTGATAGCAGTTAATACACCATTAGTAAATGTCGGTGAAAGTGTTGCTGCTCTACCTGGATTATCAGGATCAGCAACTACTAAAGTTACTCTATCTTGATCATACCCAGAACCACCATCAACTATCTGAACAGATCTAATCTCTCCTTCCTTAACAGTACCTCGAATCTGAGCATGAGTTGTTGGTGTACCACCACTAAGTGTAATATTACATAAGTATGCTGTTGCTGTTGCATCACTACCATCACCAGAAATAGTTACTGTGGGAGCCTCATTGTACTTACTTCCATTAGCACTAATGTAAATATTCTCTAGCGTATTAGTACTACTAATAACAGGAGTTCCAGTAGCAGTTGTTCCACTTATAGGAAGGTAGTAGTACTTAACAGTATAACCGTAATCGACGAGATCCTCATCACCCTCGAATAGATCTCCTTGCTCATCGCTGTACTCGAATAATTCTGCCTTAAGTTTATATACGTAACCTTTACCCATCTGATAGAAAGGTTCTTCATGCTCTACAAATTTTATCTCAAAGTAATTACTTGTTAATGGTAGGTATATTAGATCTCCTTCTTGTGGTCTTTCTGGTGCTTTATAATCTTCATCTAGTAAAAGGAACTGAGATATAAGATCTGAAAATCTTTGCTGAGAAATAACCATAGTTATCTCATCAGTCTGTGCCACACCAAACTTAGTTAATAGATCCCCACCACCTTGGAATCCATCATAGTTCTCCATGTATGCTTCTATAATATATGCATCATTAAACTCACCAATCACCTCTTCATTAAACACACCATCAGTTTCCATTATCTGTCTAGGACAATATAGAATATCCATCCCAAACATCTTAAGAAATTCTTCCGTAAGATCCTGCTGTAGGAACTGTTCAGTCCTAGTGCCGTGTGTGAAATAAGTTGTTCTTGCCATTACCCAATCATGTCAAGTGGTGGTGTTTCATAACTACGGATCATTTCTTCTTCTAACTTCTCTACCTTTGATTTACCTTCTTGATATATAAACTCACCATTCATTGTGATGCCACCAGGTAACTGTGCTCCTTGAAACTTAATTAAGTTAGCACCCCATTGTCTCTGTATTAATGCAGACACATACCTCTTCATCCAGAGATCATTATATACAGCAGCGGTACTAGTTGGATCTATTGCACGATAACATTCAATGACTAGATAATCATTCTCTTTAACATCGGTCTTAAAGTCAAGATCCAAGTAAATTCTATCTCCTCTCATCTGGAATCTAGTTTGCTTCTGTCCTTCCAGTAAGAAGTATATGTCTTCCAACCTACGGTTAACCATTTCGTAAGTAAGAATTTCTGTATTAGTTAAATCCCAAAGATCATTTAATCTCCACTGATATCTAACATCAAATAAGTTTGTAACATTCTTAGATACGAAATCAAATACTTTTATAACACTAGTGACATGTTCAGGAACTTTAATATAATTATTTTGCTCTTCCCAATTAACTGATATTGCTGATGAAGTTGCAGCAGATACTGCTGTAGTTGAATCAGTAGTCATGTCATCAATCATGGCTTGAGTGAACTTCACCTTAAGATGAGTTCTAATATAACCGTCCATGTGACGTTCATTATAAAATTGAACAGCATCATCTACGAGATCTGATATCTGATCGTCTTCAATATTAATTTCTAAAACAGGAGCTCCATTCTGACGCAATGCGTAATCAATAAGTCCCTGCCTTGTAGTAGCAATGGCCATGTCTTAAATTGGGTTAACGTTGAATCTAATTCTCACTAGATATGTAGTATTTGCATCAAGATTTACATTACCAGGTAGTGTGTAAGATACTAAGTTAGTTGAGTTACCAAGTGATTGGTGTAGGATAGTTGTGAACTGTGGGTTAGATACAGGAGCTTCTACATTAGGAGCAAACTGCCAGTCACTAGAACTATGCTGATAACCACTCTTCAATGCAATAGCATTAACATCAATCACTGGATTAAATGCTGGTGTTATTGTTTGAATGTCTGGTTGATCGACAATAGGTGTGCTAAAGTTTGCTGCAGCAGAATATGCACTTTCCAATCCATTGTTATCTCTAAATTTAACTTGAACAAAGTATGCTGTATCAAAATCTAAAGTAGATACAGGAACAGTAAAGGTTGTTAAATTACCTGTGTCACCCTGAACAAAAGTACCACTTGTATCATATACAGTGACGTTATCACTAGTTCTTCTTATTCTCCAGAATGTAGAATAATGAGTTGATCCTGCATACTCTTGAATGAAAGCAGAAGTAGTAATAATTGGTTGTCTTGAAAGTGTCTTATTGGTATCACTATCAACAGTTGGAGTTACCGTTGCTGGACCTGATACAAACTCAGATTCATTAACAGTAAGAGTTACAGCATTAGAAGTTACACTTGTTGCCTCAGCATTTGAAAGCGAACAACGGAACTGTTCAGATGGACTGGTTGGAAATGTAGTTACTGGTGTAGTATAACTAGAAGCATTTGCACCATTAATATTAGACCAAGCACCACCACCATTAATTGATATCTGCCATTGGTATGCAATCACATCACTAGTAATTGAAGCAGTAATACTAAATGTTGCAGTCTGTCCTTCAATAACAGATGTATTTACTGGTTGTTGAGTAACATTAATAACTCTTAGTACCGTTAGTAAACCATGGTCTGAGGTTATAGGTGCGGCAGATCCTACAAGAGATACTACACAACGATAACGATCATCATCATCATTTGCATGTACCAGTGTTGGTGTTGTATAAGATGCAGATGTTGCACCACCTACAGATGCATAGTTTGAACCATTATCATCAGATCTTTCCCATTGGTATGTGGGTGTTCCACTACTTGAAGTTGCAGTAATAGAGAACGCTGCAGTTGCACCTTCATTAGCAGTTGGGTTAGAAGGTTGAGCAGTGATTGAGAATGTTCTTTGAACAGTTAGAGCGACAGCATTTGTGTATGCGGAAGCAGCAGCTCCAGTAGCATCTAATTTACAACGATATTCATCTTGATTGTCCGCAGCATATGTTGTTGCAGCAGTTGTATATGATGCACTAGTTGCTCCTGCAACTGTACTCCAGTTAGAACCAGCATCATCTGATTTCTCCCACTGATATGTTACTGAAGGTTCGTGATGTGATTGACCTTCAAATCCTCCACCACCTCCACCACTAGGAGTTGTGAAATTCTCAGTATCAAAGGATGAACTAGCAGCATTACCACCGAAAGGTTGCATAGTAACATCACCCAAAGTGGTAAATGTTGCTGTAGCATTTTCATTAACCGTCTGAGGTGTGGGTTGAGTTGAAACAACAACTGTTACTGTTTCTACCTGCAGAGTTGCAGCATTAGATGGTATGGTTGTTGCTCCTGGACATGCAAGTAAGCAACGATACTGGTATGCATCATATGCTGTAGTTAATGTAGGTGTAGTATATGTTGCTGTTGTACCACCACTACCTTCAGTTACGTCAGACCATGAAGCACCTGATGTAATAGATACCTGCCACTGGAATGTAATATCTCCAGCATCATTATCAGATGTAGTTGCAGCTACACCAAATTGTTCTGTGCCACCAACAGCACCTGTTGTACCCGTAGGTTGTGCGGTGACACTAATTGTTCTTGTTACTAAACTCCTAGCAACAGAACTGATTAAGTTACTCGCACCTGCGGCAGAAAGGACACAACGATAATAGTCTCCATAGCTATCATCATAGGTTGTAGATCCTGTAGTATATGTTGCGCTGGTAGCACCCATTATATATCCATAAATGACTCCATCACCATTCTCTGATTTCTGCCATTGGTATGATAAGGCAGCAGAATCAAGAGTAGATGCAGTAACGCTAAATGATGCAGCTGCTGGTGCTACTGGAGTTGAGTTGACTGGTTGATTACTTATAGTAATTGTTCTGAATACTGTTAATGCTACAGCATTAGTATATGAGGGTGTTACTGCTGTAGTAGTATCTAACTCACAACGATACTGATAAGTGTTCTTAGCAAAATCATCATCAACTACTAAAGTATTTGTAGTTGCTCCACTATATCCACCACCATTAGAAACATTAGACCAACCTACTCCACCGTTACTAGAGAACTGCCATTGGAATGTAATTGTGGATCCATCAGAACTAATACCTGCAACTGGACCAAAGGATGCAGTGTTACCTGAACCTGCTTCAACAGATTGTGCGGTTGGTTGTTGTGTAATATTAACAAGTACACCAGTACCTGAAGTTGTGAAAGAATATGATTGAGCACTACCTGTAATATTCTCAGTTACAGTAAAGTTGAATGTAGTATCAACGTAATCTGCAGTTACTGTACCACTCAATACACCTGTTGATGTATCTAATGCAAGTCCAGATGCTGCAATACTATCTCCACTAAGACTATATGATTCTAAAGTAGGTTCGTTTGCAAATGTTAATCCTACCAAACCAATATCAATACTTACAGAAGCACCATTAGCAAATGGAGTTCCTGTTATTGCACCTGAAGATGCTTGCCAAGTTACACTACTATCAACATATGGGAAGAATACTCCACGTTTAGTTGTGAGAGTATCTGTATTAGCATCATATTTAAAGTCAACACCACTATCTACTGGGTAGTAGATAACATTAGTATATGTTCCAGTACCAGCAGCTTCTTGAACATCGGTCTGGGATCTTAAAGTTGTTGATGTACCTACTACACCATCAGTTCCTTCATGATATTTCTCTTCTGCATTTATCAATGCAAGATAGTTATTATCTCCACCACCAGTTGTACTAGCAGTAGCATTTGAACTAGCTTGAATAGTAATAGTATTATTAACAGCACTCTCTGCTTGAATATTCAACCATCCACTTTGAGATAATGCAGCTAAGTCAACACCACCAACAGTCAACGCACCAGTTGAACCTGTAGTTCTTAACTGAACCTTCTTACCAACATTTCCAATAAAGTGTGCTGCATCTGAGGAGTTGAATGAGACTACGATAAAATCAGATCCGTTTGAGGTTTCAAATGGATTAGATGGAAGTTTCTTATCTTCAATACTATTGATAGGATAGTTAACATGACCACCCTTGGTGATATCACCAGTAGCACCTGTACCTCTAATGAACTCTTTTGCTTGTCCTGCTATATTATTTGTACTCAGTGTAAATCCATTCTTACCACACCATGCAGCAATTATACCACTAACAATAGGACATGAGAATGATGTACCATTAATTGTTGAGTAATTAGCTGAACTTGTATATGGAGTATTAGCAGTCCAATCATATGATGGACTTAAAATTCTAGCACCTGGAGCAACAGTTGTTACACCAGAACCATAGTTAGAGAAGTCTGCCCATCTATCATTATATTCAGTAGCACCAACACAAATCTTTTTCTGATCAGCATCTACAGTGTTGATACCACCAGTTGCGTTGTCAGCATATCCAGCAGTTCTTGAACCAGCAATAGCTTTAGTCTGCATTGGACCTGCAAATACATCACTATAGTTTTTAAAACCATTACCAGCAGATCGACATACAATTATATTATGTGATGAAGAAATTGTTCCTTCAATATCATCTAAGATTTCCTCATCAGTTCCACTATCGTCACCAGCATCATTCAATTCAACATATGGATATGGCTGACTAGGTATAGTAGGACCAAAGGATGCATTGATAATAGCAGGTCTAGTATTACCTTTATAGTTACCATTACCAGAATCATTGTGATCTATAACTGCCTGGTATGCACTTAAGATTGCAGTGAATGATCCAGAGTTAGTTGAACTAAATGCTTTAGCTGCATATATTTTTGCATTCTTAGAAATACCAGCAGTTCTACCAGCAGATAATATAGCACAGTAAGTTCCATGTCCATTATCATCCTCATTGTTAGATCCATAGGATCCAGCATAATGAGACATCTGGAATACTCGATAGTTCTGTTGCTCAGAAGCACCGTTCAAATCTGATACAAAATCAGGATCATATAATTCTGGATGTAAAGCAGCGTTGTTACCTGTAGGTCTACTTGCCCCACGAACCCCAGTATCAATTACATAGATATCAACTCCATCACCTGTTTGATTGTAACTATATGTTCCGTTTAAATATTGTCTGTCTTGTTTTGTGATTCTGTCTAAGTGCCAGAAGTCATGTATATTAACTGTACCATATCTACTAATAGTAGTATATGAATACCTACCCATATTAGGATGAGCAGTACAATAGAAAAATAGAATAGAAGCTGAGGAAGCACTTACTGTTAAAACTGTTGTACCATCTGTACCTGGTGTACCTGTAGTACTAACTCCTGTTGTATATTCTGTACCACCAGTAGTGTGAGTTCCATCTGGTGTTATAGAGAACCTAAATGGATGTCCAGAGTTTGAAGAATCTGATTGATCGAATGTATATGTACCACCTTGAGCAAATCCAGTCTGGTTTGCGTATAAAGAATATGTTCCACTAGGACTACTAGAGAATACATATAAATCATTACCACTAAAGTTCTGTACCTTTACATAGATGGTACCTGAACCACTAGTGGTTAAGTTTCTAGTATTACTTGATGCTGTAGTTTCACCAGTAGTATTAAGATCTAATGGTTGTGAATTATCAACGGTTAAAGTTGCCCCTGTATCAACAGGATCAACAGAGAATTTATCATCAGCATCCCAAGTACACTTCTTGACTGGTCCTAAAGCATTTAATCTCTCAAGCAATCCGCTTGAATACTTATCTGGACAATCAAAAGTGATGATTGAAAAACTTCTAAATTGTTCTACAAAGGTGAGATAACCGTATAATTTTAGAATTGCTGCAGCAGCGGAATCCAAACTATAATTATCAGATACCCTAACGACTACCCTCTTCATTCTGACAGTGCACTATTATCCTTCAGTTGTATTTATACTGAAAAAATTGGATAGTCTATTTTTCATCTCATAAAAGAATTCATCATCCCATAAGAAATTGGCAATGATCCTCATGGACTTATTTCTAGTCTTGGTCAATACTATTCCTGACTCTTGCAATTCCTCTTGACTTAGATCTCTATGAACATCCAATGATAATAGTAAACCCTCAAGTCTATAGTTAGTAATATATTTTTTATCTAAGAATTCTTCTGATATAGATCTAAGTTTATCTTCAATATCCTGACACTTGCTGAACAAATTCTCACGTACAATAATATCATTAACTGCATTCATAGCAGATATACCTGTCATGGTAGGTTGCCAGGTATGCCCCCACGTCCAATCCTTATTCCTTATTACATCCCCAACCTTCTTATTAGCAACAGCACAACCAAGAGGTGTGTATCCAGCAGTTAAAGATTTACCCAATGCAGATATATCAGGTTGTACTCCATACCTTTTATACCCATGGTAATCTCCACCCTTACCCCAACATACTGCACAATCATCACTTACCATAAGGATATCATGCTCGTCACATATACGACGAATCATTCTCCACCAAGATTTTGACCATGGAATACCACCATTAATCCAGGGTAGAGTTTCCATAACTATACATCCAATCTTTCTCCCACAACAATTATATGACTTAATAACAAGATCCAAATACTTAAGTGCCTTCTCCTCAGCCTTTGCTTGATCCTTTACATCTTTCCATATAGGAGTTGGTACCTTCTTAAGTCTCTTACTTAGACTATCAACCTCACTCATATCTCTAGTAAGGAATGTTGTTCCATGATAGCTTGGTGTAAAGGTAACAATGTAGTTACTTTGATTACCCCAATACTGATCATTCATTTTAATTGCAGATTCAACTGCAGATGATCCAGATATAGCCCAAGACAAAACATCCCAGTTGCCTGTTGAGCAAACTAGGTCTGTCATTTTTATACACAATTCAGAGGTCTCTCCTCGATTACCTCTAACAAAATTAACTTCAGGTGCCAAAGCACCCATCACTTCTTTATTACCGTAACCTAATATATACGCAGAATTTCCAGACTGAAGGTCTATGAGGCGAGACCCATCAGAATATTCTATCCAATACTTATTTGTCTTAGTTACAACCTTATCTAAAGGTTCTTTACTCCAAGCTCTAAGTTCATACCCCATCAGGTAAGTATTTTTTAATATCAATTTCAGATGGTCTTTGGATCATCTTCTCTACTGGTTTACTGAATTTCAAATCATGCTTTGCATCAAATTGAAACTTAGTTCTCAAGTGCGATCTATCTCTTTCCACAATAATGTGATAAGAATGTCCATAGGCACTCTCAGTGAATCCAATTGCGATCACCTCTCTAGTATCATAGATATCGCCTACTTTATAAGGACATGTAACCGCAGTTCCATCAAAAGGAATATAGAACTGCGTAGAATTTACATGCTCTTGTTGTCTAGCTTGACTTGCCTTCAGGACCATCTGTTGTCTCCTCTTCTGGTTTCTTAAGTGTCATATTAAGTGCTTCAACTGCACCCTCTAACCGTAGAACCTGATCCTTGCGGGATGATAATTGTTTTTCAAGTTCAACGATTGTTGCCTGTTGTTCTTTAAGTTGATCGGTGAACTCCTTCACCATTTTCTCTGCATCCATGTTTTAAAATTACAAGTGTACTATTTATTATAGCACAAAAAATTATTTGACGAATATCCAACCGTCGTATGTCCATCTTGTAGTTCCATTCCATCGGAAACCTCCACAAGGACAGTTTCTACTACCACTGCTACTCTGGTTATTAGTATAGCAACCTAAACCAATAGCAGAGTCATTTGAGTTACATTCGTTCTCGTTGTTCATAGTATGTCCAAATCTCATAGAACAACTACTTGAATCAGTTCTATTAAAACCGTTTCTATTACAATGAGGTTGGTTGTTCCACTCACTACTACTATTAGGTATCCAGTTGTGGAAATCGGATCTGCTTAAACTTGTATTATATTGTGATCCAGTAAATGCATCTTTGGCAGTAACTCCTGATCTATTGACAGTAAGAACATTAGTAACTGAGCTCATGGCAAATCTAAATCCAACAGTTGTTGAATACTCATAGTATCCTCTGTTTAATGAATCCCCTCCACTGATATTCTGACAAAGACTTTCAGAAACAGGAGATGATGCCGACCATCTACCACCAGTATATGACCAAGCATTAGATGTATCGGCAGGACTACTTGGTATCTTAGCAATTAATATATAACCACCATTAGTCATATCACAGTATGCTTGATAAGCACCACCTCCGTGATTTAACCAATATATTCCATTCGCAGCTGTTGGATCCTCTTGGAGAATTGCACTAGCAGATGAAGCTGCGTTACCAGCATCCAATCCAAGTTGTCCTTTTGTTTTTATTTCCTCCCATTCAGCTCCTGTCCAGACCAGTAATTTATTAATTGAAGAATCGTAAATTAAAAAACCTTTATCACCAGCACCTAAGCCAGATGGATAGTTACCTGTACCATTATGATCTGCAACTTTTACTCCAGTTCCCGATGAGAAGGTACCAGCGTTTATAGTTCCCATGTTACAAAATATAGTTATACAATCTTATTTAGACGAAAAACCTTATAGGAAAAAATTACCCGAAAAATTTTTTCTGTTATTTTGGAATCAAAAAGTAGATTTCAACTAGGGATCTTGTAAGTATCCCCTAGACCTCAGAGAGTTTACTATATCACACACTTCAGTATTTGATATTCTTCTACTCCATGCTGCGAACATTCTTATGTCTCCCCAATGCTGAGATCCACTACTAGGTGTTTGGCTGTTTTGATGATATCCACCGATAGAACCAAAACCTCTATTGTATCTGGCATTTGAATCTCTTCTTGTTCCTAGAACCTCTCCATTTACACTAAACTCATAGGTTGGATCATCAGTGTTTGAAAATCTCCATATCATAGTCATAAAAGTATTGCTTCTATAACCTGACAGATCAGTTTGATCTATTCCTGAATCTCTAAATCCAGTTCCATTATTATCATACATTCCAATGTTCCATGCACCAGACTGAACAATAACATGATGGTCTGCACTATATGATCTAGTAAGTGTTCTCCATTGACTAGTAGAGTTTTTAATTCTAGTTACGCAAGCATAACTAACCTCACCACTTAGGGAAATATCTCCACCATTTTTTGCCATTCCATGACTTCCATTAAAGTCCATGTATGCTTTTTTGCTTCCTGTAGCACCTTGATGTGCACTTGCAACGATATTAAAATTATTACCATTTCCACTAAGGTCTGTCCAAACAGTTCCAGAACCGTTATATGATGCCGTGTCGGTTGCATCTACATGAACTACTAATCCAGTAGTGGGAAAAACACCACCTGGTATATCCATTCTATTCCAAACAAATCCATTCCAAGTTTCTACTCTAAGGGAATCTGTATTCCAAATAGTAGTTCCTGTATCTGGACTAGCTGGTCTTGTAGCACTGCTGTATGACTTTACAGTAACTGCACCACCTAAAGTCTCAAGAGTTAAATTTCCTGTAGCAGTTACATCTCCACCAAAACTTGCCCCTCCATGTGGAAAGGATACTGTTCCACTTCCTGATGTTTTAGTGATTTCATTAACTTTAAGTTTTGATGCCATATTTAAGTAAGACCAAAACGTCCTTTTGTTTTATTGTAATGAGTTAATACTTGAGCAGCAGTCCAAACCTCATTAATTAAAAACAGTTGTGCAATATCACCATCATAGTAAACATTGTTTCTACTACTGTTGTTACTACCTGCTTCTGAACCATCACCAATGAATCCCCAACGTCTAGTTCTTGCACCAAAGTATGAATGACTTACACTACGTGTTCCATCAGCAGTTCCGTCTCCATAAAATATTACTTGGTTGTTAGATGCAGATACTGTACAAACTCCAAAATGCCACTGACCATCATTATATGTCCTGTCACCTGTGATATCCCAATAACCACCTGTGTTAGCATAACCAGAGAACTGTAGTTTACCAGCAGTACCTATGTTCCAAGAAACAACTTCTGATCTATCCCAGTCTAACCATGACCAGTTTCCAGAGTCCCAACCACCGCCTGTACTAGGAGTTCCATATGTAGTTCTAAACCAAACACCCATTGTAAAATTGGATAGTCTTCCATTATTACTAGGACCGTGTTGTCCACCATTAGAATAGTTTAGATCATTGATCCAACCATACTGGTTACTACCATTAAAGTTCCAGTATCCAATAGAACCATCTCCACCTGGCACAGAAGGACTGTAAACAGGATTGTTAATCATTGTGCAGTTAGCATGAGAAACGTTTGGATGTTGTCTTTTAGAGAACCAAAGATTACCACTAACTTGGTCGGCTGCACCATCCCAAAAACATTCAACAGAAGTAGCATCTACATCTGTATATGGATTGTTGAGTTTTACCCAAGCCTCTCCATCCCAAACTTGAACTTCTTGAGAATCAGAATTCCAAACAAGAGTTCCTACTGTATTACCTGATGAGGGTAAATCAGCAGTAGTAAAATTCTTAAGAGCTACACTAGCAGTAACAGTATCAGCAGTAACACCACCTGCTACACTTACATCCCCTTGAAAACTAGCACCGCCACTGGGAAACGAAACTGCTCCACTCTCTGCTAGATTTGTAATTTCATCAACTTTAACTCTTGCCATTTTTAATCAGGTAATTCTTCAATAATTGTGTGGAAATCTAAAGCTTTATATTCTTCTATATCAAAGGGAGCTGCATTTGCATCTTTTCTTGACTTCACTTCACTATAAAAAGTAGATGTCTCTTTACCTACAATAACTCCAGAATCAAGATCTTGCCATAGTTTATCTAGCAAATTTGCAGTATCAGTATAATGATTTTCTTCTTTTTCAAGATACTGAGCCATTTGGAGATTTTTCTCCTCCATCCATTTAGACAGATCAGACTTTGATGTGGTTGGATAATTCATAATAATTAAGGTTTTGCGTTAGTAGATACTAAGTAGTTGCTTCCAGTAGATCTTGTACCAGCATCGTCAAACAACAGGTCTTGACCACTGTAATTATCAGGTGGATAATTACTCCAGAAATACAGGAAGGAATATGGTGTGTAGTTTCCGTTTGGTTCAGAATAAGTATTGTTTCTCAACCACCATCTTCCACCATCTCCAGTTCTCCAAGTGTTTGCGGGAACACCGCTACCATAGTATTGTGGATTTCTCATTACATAACCAGTGTAGTTTCCTGCACTAGTATTCCAGACTTTTCCTGGACATTGGAAATAACTTCTTAGGTTACCACCACTTTGACCAAGTTGATTACGAACAAAGTTTACTTGTGCTCTCCAATGTTCTGTAGATCTTGGATATATCAAGTCTAAACCAAGGGCAGTACCACTGTGACTATTTCTTGCATCATTAACACTAGTACCACCAGTAATAGCATACATGTCATATCCGCCACCCTCTTCAACCATGTCTACCCACATTTCAAGTGCTTGAGGCATAGCTGAGGACTTAATCCAATAGTATCCACTAGACTTTGCTGGATAATCTTGTGCTAATTGATATCCAGATGTTGCAGGATTAGATTGAGTTCCATCAGGTGATGCTTTAGATAAAGCATACCATTCACTCACTCCATTTACAGTAACGTATATCTCTAATATTTGTAATGTTGTATTAAACCCGATTGCTCCAACTTCAGCAGTAGGTCTTCCAGCTGTTGTATGACTAGGAACTTTTAGGTCTCCTGCAATGTCAAGTTTATGACCAGTTGGAATTCTAACAGTATTATTATAAGTGCTAAAACCCTGTACGTCATGTACGCTAATTGTACTCATTTTAAACTACACTCCATGATCCACCATTCGATACAGTGATCGTTACGCCATTATTTATAGTGATTGGACCAGCAGTCATGCAGTTATCAGTAGCCGATACGGTTATGTTTTCCCCAATCGTTTGCCTATTTCTCTTGAATACACCGTAACTATCAATCCATTGTTTATCACCTGATGCTCTTAGAACTGTGCTCTTCTGTCCAGAAGATAGTCCTTCAGACGCATTAAGGTTTAATCCACTATCACCTGTAACTTGCATTCTATATGATGACTGAATGCTATTGCTACCAGGTTCGTGGAAATGACATCTACCACCCTCATCCCATGATGCAAATGTCTGGTCACTATCATTTCTAAAGAAGAAGTCATCACCTGTTCTAAAGTATGTGTGACTATTGTTAGAGAAGTAGAATCTTGATTGGCCACCATCATCAGAAATCCAAGTGTTAACTGTACCTTGTAGATAAGGTAAGCTAAGTGCACTGTAACCATCAAGCATATCTGCGTTAAGGTTACTAACAACAGTTGTAGAACTAACAGCAAGTGGTGCAGTACCAGTTGCAACTGTAGATACCAATTGATTATCTGTGTGTATCTTACCACTAACTGTTAACTGATAAGTGGTTGAATCACTTGGAGTTGTATTAATTCCAAGAACACCCTGAGCAGTTAAAGTCATCCTTCTGGATGCTGTAGGAGATTCACTTCCTGAAGGAGCACTCCAGAAACTTAAACCACCATCTTCCCAACTGTGAGGACCACCAGATCTAGTATGCTCACCACGTATAGCAGCGAAAATATCATCACCCTTCTTAAAGAGAATCTCACCAGCAGCTTCACCACCACTCCAGTTAGTATTGTTAGTCTGCTCAAGCATAATTCTTGCAGGAGCAGAACCGAGGGTGCCAGAGGCAGATGCATTTCTTCCAACATGGAATTCAACTCCAGGATTATCCTGTCCAATACCTAAGCGACTACTACGGAAGTAGACATTATCATAAGAAAGTTTGGTACCGTCATAACCGAAGTTAGTACCATCATTACCAAACTGAATATAACCTTGATTACCATCGTTTCTACCTTTAACAGATAGAGAGTTAGTTGTTGCCTTACCTAAGTCAACACCAGATCCACCAGCAAGTTGTAAAACTGCAGTACCAGTGTTACCAAAGATACCTTGGTCAGCAGTTAAATCATTAACTGTAAGGTGTCCAGAAGCGTCTCTACGGGCAATTGTATTAGCAGTTGCTGCAGTGGCCTGTACAAACCCATCTAAGTAATGAGCATCTAGCTGTGAGGAACTACCATCGTTACCTGCGTGCCACACGGTGTTACCATTAACGGTAATATCACCAGTGTTAATTCTTATAGTACCATTACCATCATTGGTATTACCACCAGAGATGATCATTTGAACATCGTAGTTTGGTGCTTGACCAGATGATCTGAAGTCTATTGTTGGAGTTGTAGAAGTAGCTGCCTTACCAATTTGTAATTTAGCACCTGCAGCAGCATCACGTAATCCAATAACGGTTGTAGAACCACTAGAGAT
>PVBE012959538.1_pt1 | contig 15721 bp, 12 predicted proteins | sample 1631181 | NCBI WGS metagenome assembly PVBE01 (sample SAMN08397723, study PRJNA350692) | Marine metagenome, whole genome shotgun sequencing project. | isolation source: water | place: Pacific Ocean | collected 2012-04 | reverse complement strand
GTCATTCATTACCCCACGGATATTCAACCGATCTTCAATGCCAAATGCGTCTCGTGTCACGGCAAGGCCGAACCTGCAGGAGGGCTGAAGCTGACCGGTGAAGTCACCGCCCACTACAACACTTCCTATGAGGAGCTCGCCCGGAAGGAACTGGCCGGCCCACTCATTTCCGAGTTCACATCATTCCGCCGGGGGGACCAGGGTAACTACAACGGCGGGGTCCTCGCTCCCCGGAGCCTGGGTTGTGCCGAGAGCACCATGATCGACATGTTGACCCGCTCCGCGCATCCCAAGAATACCGAGCACGACCATTCCCAGATGGTCACGGGAACGGAGTTGATGATTCTCTGTCGTTGGGTGGACACGAACTATCAGTTCTACGGCACGTACTACGGCCGGCACCATGCGCGATGGGTCAAACCGGATCCGAAGAAACCCTCGTATGATCCAGCTGATTTCCGTCGCAAGCCAACGTTCGAAGAGGCCATCAACTTCTTCGCTCCAGAATGGCACCGATAGCCGGGTCCGTTTCGATACGACCAGCGGCACGAGCATGCTGACCGCTCTCGCGTGCTCCATCGTCTTGGCCGGTTGCTCGATGCCCGGCACTCCGCAGACTCCCGCCGGCAAGACCTACGTAGTGGACAACCGTGCGGTCAACGCGTCGGACGAGAACCCGGGGACCCCGGCCGATCCGTTGCGGACCATCCAGGCCGGGGCAAACCTCGCGCAGCCCGGGGACACGGTTCTCGTGAAGGCGGGCATCTACCGCGAAGAGGTCGTGCCACCGCGCGGCGGCACGGCGCCGACGAAACCGATCACGTATCTCGCCGCGTCGGGTGAGGAGGTCTCGGTGCGCGGCAGCGAACGGATCACCTCCTGGGTCGACCAGGGTGGTGGCGTCTGGATGGTCGAACTGAAGACCACGTTCTTCAAGGGCTACAACCCATTCGCGATGCCGGTCGCGGGCAAGTGGCTCCACCGCAGGAGCGGGTATCGGCTCGGCGACGTCTACTGCGACGGCGAGGCGCTGCGGCAGACGATGAAGACAGGGGATCTGCGGTCGACGCCGAACACGTGGTACGTCGACCCGCGGTTCGGCTACCGCAACAAGACGGAGTTCCCCGGCGCGCGCAGGTACCCGGACGGGAAGATCGCGATCTGGGCGAACTTCGGCGACATCGATCCAAACGAGCACCTGGCCGAGATCAACGCCCGGGCGGCCTGCTTCTTTCCCGAGAGGACAGGGCTGAAGTACGTCGTCATCGACGGCTTCGACGTCCGTCACGTCGCGCCGCAGTGGGGCGACATCTACACGCTCGAGAAGGGCGCGATCGGCATGAAGTACGGCTACGGCTGGACGATCCGCAACTGCACGATCACGAACTCGCGGAACATCGGCATCTCGATGGGCGTGACCAACGAGGTCCCCTTCCCACGCGTGCTGCACGAGGGTGGTCACAACATCCCACCGATGGACACACTGGGCCATCACGTCATCCGGAACAACGTCATCCGCCGCTGCGGACAGACCGGCATCTACGGATGCTACGGCGCCGTCGGCAGCGTGATCGAGGGGAACGTGATCACCGAGACCAACTACCGATCCGAGTGGTTCGGCAGCAACCAGGCCGCGATCAAGATCCTCTTCCCCATCGACGTCGTCATCCGCGACAACCTTCTGGTCGGCATGCCCGGTGTCAGAACGAATGCCAAGGGGATCTGGCTCGACTGGGGTTCACAGAACACGCGGGTCACCGGCAATGTCCTGTGCGACTTCGGCGACAACCGCGGCCTCTTCCTGGAGGTGAACTTCGGGCCGATCATCGTCGACAACAACATCATCGTCCGATGCGCGATCCCCATCGAATCCAACGGCGTCATCTTCGCCAACAACCTGTTCAGCGATTGCTCGTTCCAGTTCTTCTGCAACCCCAAACGAACGACCCCTTACTACAAGCCTCACTCGACGGTCCGGGCAGGCAAGACGTCCGTGACCCTCGAACACATCCGGATACGCAACAACATCATCAGCGGCGGCGGCGGATTCGGATCCGCCAAGGTGTTGCGCAAGGGCAACGACGCGTCAGGTATCGAGTCCGATCACAACGTCTACCTCGGCGGAGCGTCTGGATTCCCGAAGGAGGACGGCTCGAGCATCGTCCACGAAGCGGCGACCGGCATCACCCTGGAAGAACACCAGGGCACCTGGACGTTGAAGATGAACCTGCCCGACGCCGTCTTCGCTCGTATGCTTCCCCTGGTGACCTCGAAACTCATCGGCCGCATCCCGCTGGCGGCGATGCCGATGGAGAACCCGGACGGCACGCCGCTCGACATCACGACCGACTACTTCGGCAAGAGCATCGATCCGGCGAGGGTCCGGCCCGGTCCGATCCAGGGGCTCACCCAGGGCGAGAACAGCTTCGAGGTCTGGCCGAAGAAGTAGCGGCCGCCGGCTCGTGATCGTCATCCGGTCCGACAGATCACCGCACCGAGCCCGGTCTGATGGGTACCGAAGAACGTCGGCGGAAGGTGCCTTCACTGCACTTACTCAGCCGGCGGGGCCCGCCGCGGCATTGACACGTCCCCGCGGCGCCAGGACAATGTTGGGCGCCCGCCCCGACCCCAACTATCTCGCACACCCTGAGCCGCCGTCCGGTCCCCGTGTACACCCCATCCCTCTGCCATCCCCTGTGGGTGCTAGCCGTGGGCGGCGCCGTCACCGCCAGCCTCGCCGCGCAGTCCGTCCGCTTCGACACCTCGATGCTTCGCGGCCTCAAGGCGGAGGTGAAGAGCGGCTTGATCACCCTCGCGAACCCCAGGCCGCGGGACGACAGCCAGGCCACCCGGCGCAAGCTATTCCGCCGACTGCTCGCCGAGCCCGCGGCACGCGAGCCTCTCGCCGAGATCATCGATCTGAAGTTGGCAGCGCTGGAGCGCAGGTACGCCCTCACCCTGGACGCGCCGATCCGCGCCGCGTATCGCCAACGCCTGATGACTCTCTCGGCCAAGGATCTCGAACAGGTGGCCATGACCCGCCGGGTCTGGCGCAACTACCTGCTCCACACCTCGACCCAGTTCAAGTTCCAGAAGCACTTCCTGCAACCCGCGGCCGCGGTAGGGAAGCTCCTGTTGCCGGACGCGGCCGCGATCCAGACCAAGGAGTCGAGAAAACAGCGGCACCGCATGCTCGAGTTCAGTGGTTACCGGACCGAGGTTCGCAATGCGCTCGGCCAGGGCGAGGACCCGACGACCGGAAAGAAGGCTACGACCGGCATCCCCCTCCCGCCGCTCGACCGGGTGCGCAACTACGAGGAACACCTGGACCATCTACACCGCACGATTTCGGTCGCGAGTTCGGTCGCCCCGTTCGAAGCCCAGAACATCCTGATCAACAACGCCATCAAGGCGCGCTTCATCGACTACGAGGAAGCCGAGTTCATCCTCTTCGCCAACGAGATCCGAATGCTGATGGGCACCATCGCATGGGCGACCGATATCGCGGCGTGCGCAGCCACCCGCGACCATTCAAAGGACCGTGTCGACGGCAAGGCGAAGGGGCACTGGTCGTCCATCCCGGGCAAGAGGGGATTCACGCAACGACTGCGACGGTTCGGGACGTCCGGTTCGAGCGAGGGCGCCGGCGGTGGCCGCAACGGGCGGGCGTACCTGCACGGCCTCAGCTACGGTGGTGGACACACCGGGCCGCTGTACTCCCTGAAGCGAAACGTCGTCGGTGTTGGGCGCCACGGCAACACCTACACGAGTGTGTACGCGGGCAAGCGCAACGCGGTGCACTCCTGCCAGGCGACCTCGGGCGAGCTCTTCATGCCCCCCGGTTTCGAGTTGGGCGATCTCTTGAACCAGGACTTGATGGAGATCCACAACGAGCTGCAGATCGAGGACTACGCCCGCGCGCAGCAGCTCCTCGGCGAGATCGACGCGACCAGCAAGACGGACAAGCTGCTCGTGCGCTACTTCAAGATCGTCATCGAGGTCGAGGCTGGCTGGCGTGTCGAGTGCATGTCGCGCATCGCCACGGTCGGCGACCTCTACGGTGTGCAGACGCGGATTCGGCAAGCGCGGGAGAAGTTCGGCGACTCGATCGACCGGCGACTCGCCGTGTTCGAAAAGAGGCTGAAGGCCAAGGCCGCCGTCCACACGCTGGAAGCGGGCCGCGCCTACGCGGATGCCTGCTCGAAGAAGGACATCTCCGCGATCCGGGCGGTGATCACGGACTACCCGCTCACGGCGTACGCCCACGCCGCGCGGCAGCATCTCGGGCTCGCCGCGGTCGAGGGTGGCAAGGGTCAGGGCGGCAAGAGCAAGAAGACGAAGAAGGGCAAGGACGCCAAGGCCAAGAAGGGCACGGTCGGCCATCCCTTGCAGTGGTTCCTGTCCGCCGACCCGTTCTTGAACCGCTTCGAGTACCTCCCCCCGAAGTAGGCGCCGTCACCGCGTTGTCTGTTTCAGTCCTTCGCTCGCACGCCACCCAGGAGACCGAGCACGGCACCGACGACCATCGCGGTGGTCCCCGCCGCCAGTCCGGTATGGTGGTACATCGATGTGGCCGCGGCGAGGTCGGCGACCGCGATCGCGCCGAAGCCGACGAGCAAGCTGCCCGCGAGGAGTTTCACGTGGTAGTCGTGCATGAGCCTCATGCGCACGGAGGTCATCCGGCAAATGCAAGACCTCGTCTACATCGCCAGCGATCGACGCTGGCAAGATCCTACCGTCGATCCTTCTTCTCGCTCGAGGGCCTTGGCGAGCGCTTCACGTCCTGCGACTCCGGCCGGCGGCGCTTTCGGGTCTTGGGGAACAACTCCCGCTGCACAAAGATCGACAGGTAGTAGTCCGTCTTGGGCAGCAGCTCGAAGCGCACGAGCACCCATCCGGCCTGATGTGCCACGGCGAGCAGGCCGCCCGGCAACGTACCGTGCGTTGTCTCCCGGGGTCCGATCTCGAGGTATCGCTCGATGATGCACAAGCGACCATCAGGTTTGACGACGCGCTTCAGCCCGCGCAGGTATCCGACGCGGTCCTTGGGTAGATGGTGGTAGGTCTGCGCCAGGAACGCCATGTCGCAGGAATTCGCCTGCAACCCGGCGCCATCGAGCGGGCAGCGGTACGGCTTCACCTGCGGCATCTTCACCAACCGCTTCTTCAGCCTGGCAACCTTCTCGTCGGAGATCTCACCGGCGTGGATCGTACCCTCGGACCCCACGGGCCTGGCCATCCTCTGCGCCCACCATCCGTCGCCAGCGCCGATGTCGACGACCGTGTCTCCGGGTTTCAAATCGAGTTCGGCGATGATGTATCGCCTGTGGCGGCGATAGGCTTCCGCGCGCGGCCCGACGTCGACGATCTGGTGCTGGTCCACTTCGACGACCCGGGAGGATCGCACGACCTGGGTTGGAGCAGCGGTGACGGTAATCAGCGATGCGGAGAAGATCGCCAGAAGGAGCGTAGTGTTCGGCTTCATCGGTCTTGGGGTTTCGGAGCCGCATCATAGTAGGCTCGCGTCGCCGGGAGACGTCTCCACCGAATGGGGATCGAGCGCATGGAACCGCGTCGTTACAAGACCCGACACGGAATTCTGCCTCGGTATGGACGACCGCTGGGTAGACGCTGCTGGTCGACGGCACCGGAGATGACCATGCTGCTCATGCCAGACAGTGTCGCGTCGAGACCGTTGCACGTGGTGACCGAAGTGAACGACGGCGCCCGTCATCGACGCATGTTGCAGGTAGCCAACTCGCACCGATCACAGGGGCGGCCCTGGTCCTCGATCTCGCTGGATGGCCCCAGCCCGATCAGGCCGGACACGGAGCGCAGAGGCGTCATCATGCACTCCGGCGAGAGCATCACACCGGCGGTGTGGTCGCCAAACAGCGCGAACAAGCGGGTCTGCTCCGTCAGCGCCATACCACAGTAGCCCGGGCTGTAGGGAAGCGTGGCGGTGAACTCGTCCGGCCCGATGCACTGCTTCAACCGTTCGAGAACCGCGTGCTCGGCAGCCTCGGCCCGTTCCGCCCCGACCGCGGCGACCACCATCGCCTCCAGGTACTTCCCGCTCCGACTCAGGTCGCCGGCAAGACAATCGATCTCGGGCCCCGACGTGGCGATGAACAAGGCGACGTAGCGCGAAGCGGCCAGGTACTTCCCGACGGTTCCCCTGAATTCGCCGATTCCGTCTGGGGTCTGCAGACGAATCCGGTTCCTCTCCAGGGTGACAACTGGAAGCACCATGTAGCTGGCGCGTGGTCGCGCGCAACGCACTGCTTCCGCCATCCAGTGATCGAGCATCTCATCGACCTGTTGCTGAGGGGTCGCGTCTGCCGGGTAGCCCATGTAGCGGAGCACCTCGCTCCGGCAAACCGGCGCCTCCACCCCCTCGATGGTTCGCGGCCGCGGATCCCGCATCCAACTCGACCGACGCTCATCTTTCATGGTGCGAGATCAGAAGGAGAGCAGCCACTGCCAGATGAACACGTTGCCCAGGGAGTCGATGCCGTTCCAGACCTCCTCGACGAGGTCGGCGTCGCCCTCGATCACGGGGAGCGTCGCGGCGCTTCGTGCCCACTCGACACACTGCCCCGGCCTGGTCGCCGATCCGCTGTGCGCCGGCAGACCACCCTCGGCGACGATCGGGGCCGGCGGCGGTGAGGAAGGACTGCGCGAGTACACGCCGTGCTCCCGCGTACACTCCGTCATGGCGCGCAAGTTCTCGGGGCGCGTGTCGTTCTGCATGATGGCGCTCGCGTCCATGATGTAGCCGCCGTCGGCCGCCACCTTCTCGATCACCTTCTTGCAGAACTCGCGGACGTCGCTGGCTGGGCGATGGCCGAGCAGGAAATTGGGGATCCCGCCGCTCAGGCAGAACTTGTCACCGAGCTTGTCGTGCACGTTGAACACGTCGGCCTGATCCACGTGATAGACGAGGCTCCGATCGGGCAGCTCCCGGAAGCTCTCAAGGTGGTGTTTCCAGTCACCCTCGGCGTAGAACAGGGTCTGGTGGCCGTGCCGCCACAGCTCCTCGATGATCGGCCGCACGGTCGGCCAGTAGTGCGAATCGAACTGCTCTGGACTCACGAAGGGCACGCAACCCCGATGCATCCAGTAGCCGACCGGTACCTGCTGCAGCGGGTCCGCGGTCGTCTTCGCCACGTTGTAGAGGTGCGGCATGAGCGCCTCGCAGGCGGCGAGGACCTTCTCCGGCTGCTCGGCCATGTCCATGCACAGACCGACGTAGCCGCGCAACTTGTCGGCGAGGATGTCGAAGGGTGCCTTGAAGATCCCCGCGATCGCCGACACCGTTCCGGACTCGCTGCGCAGGCGGGCATTCTGCGCTCCGAAGGCCCCGAAGTACTGCATCATCGCCATCGCCCCCTTGACCAGGGCGAGGTTGCCGCGATAGGTGGCCGCACCACCTGGAGGCACGACGACGGACGACACCCGCGGTAGCCAGACGTTGTAGAGGAAGGCCGTCGGGTCCGCGATCAGCTCGTCGTACTCGTCCGGCTTCATGAAAGCCTCGCCGTCGCCGGGCTCGAGATACTGGAATCCGATGTCGGGCGGGATGTCGATGCCGGGGCTCGCGTAGTAGCGCATGCCGATGGACTGCGTCAGCCCGGTCCACACGTAGACCATGTTGCTGACGACGGCATCCCAGTCGAAGTCGGCGGCGCAGCGACGCGCGGCCTCGAAGGCCAGGTTGTAGTCGTGGGTGACCTGCTGGCAGGTGAATCCAGCGTACCGCGCGGTGAACTCGGCGACGAAGGGTCGGATCGGGACCATGTCCGGGCGCTCGTTGCGCATGGCGGTCGTGTAGCGGGCCAACCGTTCGGCGTAGAGCCGCTCCATCGCGCCATCAGCTTCGTCACTCATCGGGATTCACCCTGCTCGCCAAGCAAGCGGAAACAGACTTCAGTGGCCCCACTGGCGTGCTCCGCGAATCCGTCCGCGCCGATCTCATCGGCGAAGCTCTGGGTGACCGGTGCTCCACCGACGATGACCTTGATCGCAGGGGCTTCGTTGAAACGCTCGACGATCTGCTTCATGTAGGTCATCGTCGATGTCAGCAGTGCGCTGCAGCAGAGGACGGTCGCTCCTCCCGCGACTGCCTCCTCGAACTTCTCGATCGAACAATCCACGCCGAGATCCGTGACCTGGTAGCCAGCTCCCTTGAGCATCATGACTACCAGGTTCTTGCCGATATCGTGCAGGTCTCCCTTCACTGTTCCCACCGCCACTCGGCCAAGGGTGCAGTGGTCAGAGCCCACGAGGAGGGGTTCGATGATGTCGAGCCCGGCCTGCATCGCCCGGGCGACGAGGAGCATCTCAGGGATGAACGCCTTCCCCGCCGCGAACCGGTCGCCGATCTCCCGCATCGCGGGGACCATGCTGTCCATGAGCAGGGAGTCGACCGGCGTTCCCCGGTCGATTCCGGCCCGCACGGCTTCGACGACACGATCGCGATCCGCCTGACGAACGGCGTCGAAGAGTTTCTGGTCACAGGTCATGGTCGGAGGGCAGTCGTAACGTCATAGGTTCCGGGTATGAGATTCTGGGCCGGCCACGATTCAGACGACCTTGCTAAGCCCTGGTACGGCCACAGGGTAGTTGCCGTCTGCATCCGGTTTCACCGGTGCCGGCGACGCCATCGTCCAGTTCTCCAGGTCCGGCGCCAACTCGATGGTCGATGCCAGAGCCTGCTCCCAGGTCACCTTCTTGCCGGACTCCGCTGCCATGCGTCCGAGGATCCCGGTCAGCGCCGCATGGGCGCAGCGTTCGGTCTCGTTGTAGGGTGTGTTCCGGCGGATGGCGTCGAACAGCAGGTCATGCTCCACCTGGTAGGCGTTGGCGGCCTTGTCCCTGTGCTTCCAGATCAGATCCTTGGATGCCTGAGCGTGGCCCTTGAAGAGGCGCGGGTTCCGCACACCCTCGCCGAGAACCGCGCACCCGGTGGTGCCGTGTATGACGTCGCCGAAGAACCCCCAGCAGCCCGGCATGTGTCGGCCTTGCGCCATCATGTGGGTGCCGTCGGCGAAGGTGTATTCGACGGCGAAGTGATCGAACATCTGGTCGGCCTTGTCCCTCACCTGACGCCCGCCCTGGCCCTGGGCCGACACGGGCCAGGCGTCCTTGACCCAACAGGCGACGTCCAGGTTGTGGATCGCCCAGTCCAGCATGAAGCTGCCGTTCAGCCACGTGAAACAGCTGTAGTTGCGGATCTGGTGCGCCAACTCGCTGGCGTTCGCCTGACGTGGCTTGAAGCCAACCGGACCGTGCTCGCGGTACACCCAGCAGGTGAGAACGTCACCGATCGCGCCCTCATGAATCCGGCGCACGGCCTCTCGAAGCGGCGGATAGTGACGCGACATCAGGCCACCTGCGATCTTCAGGTTCTTCCTGGTCGCTTCGTTGCCCGCCTTCAGTACCCGGCGGATGCCCGGACCATCGACCGCGAACGACTTCTCCATGAAGACGTTGACGCCTTTGGCCACCGCGTACTCGAGGTGGATCGGGCGAAAAGCCGGCGGCGTCGTCAGCAGCACCACGTCGTTGGGCCCGAGCAGGTCGATCGCCTTCTCGAACGCGTCCATGCCGAGGAACCGGCGCTCCTCCGGCACATCGACCTTGTCACCAAACTTCTTGGACAGGTTGCCCAGGCTGCTGTTGAGCCGGTAGTCGAAAACATCCGCCATCGCCACCAGGCGAGTCTTCCCCGGCGTCGACAGCGCATTGACCGCTGCGCCAGTGCCGCGACCGCCGCAGCCGACGAGCGCTATCCGGATGGTGTCGTCGCCGGCAGCCTCGCCACCGCTGGCAACACCGCTGATGGTGACGGTGGCGGCCGCCGCCGTGCCGGTGGTGCGAATGAAATCCCGACGCGTGAGCGCCCCGTGTTCACCGTGTGGTTCTACCATCGTGTTGCTCCATCAACCTTGATCTCTCGACAATCATCATTGGCGTTGTAACCGTGCATCCGGGTTCGGCGCATGTGTCTCCCGGCCCTACAACAGGGAGCGCAGGTGCTGGATGCTCCGTTCGGCCTGCTCGACCGTGCCGCACTCGACAGAGAACACGATCTGCTCCGGTTGGTCGATCTTGCGGCAGATCCCGATCACTCGTTCCCAGTCGATGACGCCGTCGCCGCAGGCACAGCCCACCGGCGTACCGGTGACTTTTCCCCGTTCCTCATCGGACTGCTCGATCGCGATGTCCTTGGCGTGCAGATGCACGAGCCGGTCGCAGACTCGTTCGAGCCAGGCGTAGGGATCGTGACCGCAGAGGTAGGCATTGCCGGTGTCGAAGTTGATGCCGATTGCCCGCGAATCCACCAGGCCGTAGATACGGTCGAGTCCATCGGGAGTCTTGGTGTACTGCTGATGTGGCTCGAGCCCGATGCCGATTCCTCGTGGTTCGGCGACTTTCGCCGCCTCCTGCAGCACGTAGCGCATCAGCGTGTGGTCCTCCTCTTCGGTCGTCCACGTTGGCTTGGGTCCTTCGTCGGTGTTGACGACGGGAGCTCCACACTCCGCGGCGAAGCGGATCGCCTGCTTGAGGTACTCGGTGCTGATCTCAGGCTTGCACAACGGCGTGTGCGACGACAGACCGGAGAGTTTCACACCAGCATCGCGGCAGGCTTTCGAGATCCGGTAGGGATCGTCCAGCATGGAAACACTGTGGAAGTAACCGGCCTCGCTGAGCAACTCGCGTCCCCAGTGCACGAGAGGTTCGACGAACTCGTAGCCCAGTTCGGCCGCCTTCTCGACACCCCATTCGAAGGTCTTGTCCGCGTGCCGGACGAACTCGAGGTTGATCCCAATTCCGATGTGGGTCATACCGCGCAATATAGCGGGACAGGGATGGGTCGAAACGTCGGCTGCGGTCCCGTTCGATCCGGCGTGATCTCGCTCACGAGAGAGATCGATTGCTCAGCGACCCGCAATCGTTCGCGTTGCGCCCGGCTACCAGACGAGAGAAGGGTAAGCGATCCAAGCCGCGCCCGGGGACCTCGTGATCTTCACCGAGGATCTGTGGCACGGTGCCAAGCAGAAGCTGACGTCGACACCCCGCCGCACGCTCTACATGTCGTACTCGCCCTACCACTTCCCCAACTGGCACGGTTTTGGTTACTCCGACGAGCTGCTCGCCCGCGTCACGCCGCGCCGCCGGCCCGTTTCTCGGCAACCGACACGCGGCCAATCCGCACGCCGAACTCGGCGGGATTCCGGGCTTCTATTTCATGCCGAACACCGAACGCCTCGAGGAAGATCCGGACTACTTCAAGAACGACGAGTAGCCCGCTCGACGGTCCGTACCCCGGACACGAAGACACGACTCGTGGCCAGGCCCTAACCCGGGGTCCGCTTGTGGGTGAGGCCGTACTCCGATTGCCAGAGACTGTGCAGCGGGATCCCGATTCCCTCGCGGCGCGTGATGCTGTACGCCTCACAGAGGCGGTAGGGTTTCGGAACGAACTCCTCTACCCACGGCATGATCTCCGGGTGGTCGATCAACTCCTCGAAGGGTCCGCCGCAGCCGATGACGTTGTAGATGCGGTACTCGTTCACGACCGCCGTCGCGGAAGCGAAGACGCCGTCGGGCAAGTCTTCGGTGCTGCGGCCCTCGAGCATCTTGAGGCGGTCCTTGAGTGCGGCGCACAACTGCGGCGAGAACACTCCCCTCAGATGGAGATACCCATGTAGATCGAAGCGGTACGCTTGTTCGGGCGTGAGCAAGCGTACATCCTAGCGTAATCGTGAATCCGCGTCGAATCCCGCTTCCGAGAGGTGCAGAGTGCGGGGACAGGGCCGCCAGCGTTTTCCGTTCACCGTTGCATCGCGGACGAACGAAGTTCTTGTGCACCGTCGACATTTGGATCTGCATGTCGAGGAATCGCCCTCGGCATTCATCGCCCTCGGTGAACGTCACCTCGTTCGCGTGCTGCGTCGTTGCGCGACCGACTACAACGAGTCGCGTACGCACTTGAGTCCCGACTCGTTCGATCGGAGCTCACGGGGATTTCGGTAGGGACACGCGGCGGAAACGGTGGTGCCGTTGCGCATCCGGTAGCCGCTTTCCGAGCCCGGTGCGGTAGGCTGGCGTTCATGTACGCCTGCGGAGCGCGATCTTGAGCAGGGGCGTCGCCATCGTCGGCTACGGCCACTTCGGTCGGGCGCTCTCGGAGAAGCTCCGGGCGTCCGGTACCGACGTCCGGGCGTGGGACAAGATGGTGGAGGTTCCCAGCGGCGTCGCCGCGGCGACCCAGGCGGAGTTGCTCGAACCGCCCGGGTGCGTAGTGCTCGCCGTGCCCGTGGCGGCGGCGGGCGAGGTGCTCACCGAGCTGCGTCCTCATCTCACCGAGGAACACACCGTGATCGACGTCGGCTCCGTCAAGCTCGGCCCCACCGCGGTGCTACACCAGCTGCTCGGTGAGGAGGTGCCGTGGGCAGCGACCCACCCCCTGTTCGGTCCCGTCAGCCTGTCTCGCGACGAGGCGCCGCTGCGAGCGGTCGTGTGTCCGAACGCGCTCCACCCCAACGCGGCCCTGCGCGCCACCGAGATGTATCGGGGTCTCGGTTGCGAAGTGCTCGAGCTCGACGCCGAGGCCCATGACCGCGTGATGGCGCAGACCCACGCGCTCGCGTACTTCATCGCCAAGGGTCTCGTCGATGCCGGCGTCGAGCTAGACGTCGAGTGGGCGCCGCCCTCGGCACGCGCGATGGCCCGGACCGTCGATGCAATGCGGGAAGACGCGGCGCACCTGCTGCAGACACTCCACCTCGAGAACCCCTTTGCGGCGGAGGCGCGCCACCGGCTGCTCGCCGCGCTCGTCGCCGAGGACGAGCGGCTCAGGGACGCAACGGCCGGCGTTCCCGCGGCGCCGGCACCGGCTGCAGCGCCGCCGCCGGATGAGAACGCGACGTAGTCACAGCGTCCGGGCGCTGATCTTCGGCCACCTCCGCCGCCGTGGCTACCGCGACGAGGACGCCGCACTCGTCGCCGAGTCCGAGCCCGACCTCGAGCTGTCTGAGCTGGCGACCTACCAGGCTGCGGCGGTGCAGGGCTTGATCCCGTTCGGTGCGCGTGTGGGCCAGACGGCAACGCTGTTTGGCGAGCCGACGGTGGATGTCCCGCCGGGTCCGAGAAAGAAGCTGTGCGCCGACCACGAGGGCTACTCGTTGCACGCCGCGGTCCGGATCGGCACTGGTAGCGACTCACGAAAACGCTTGGAGCGGCTCTGCAGATACATCGCCAGGCCCGCCTTCGCGCAGGATCGATTGTCGGTAGCGACGGATGGCAGCATCGTCTACCGATTCCGGTAGACAACGTGAGGGTCTCAATCCAAACGGAAGAGAGGAGGAACTGTTTCGGGATGGGTGCATGGTCACTCCGGCGAATTCCTCGTGCTGTGGGTGCATAACCCGAACTACGACCGGGGTCGCACGGGAGGCGATTCCATGCCGGATCGCGCGTCAGCGACGGGCCGTGACCGGCGGCGACGTCGGGTTCTTGCTGGGGGTAACACCGAAATCGCAGCTTGGAACGTCTGTCCTCAGCGGGCGCGGGAATCGACGCGAACTCCTCCTCCGCCCACGGCGGGACATCGGCGAGGAGTCGGACCAGGGGCTCGTTCACCGAACTTCCCTCCACCACCGTGTGACGCTATCCATCCGAATTCGAACCTCCCTCCAGAATCCCGGGACCGGTTCGATCTCAGACCGGCTCCGCTCTCCGATCTGCACGGCGGCCTCGTCGTCGAACGTGAACCCCGAGTAGGGGTTCACGCTGAAGTCGGCACCCCGGTTCGAGGGTTCCAACGCGGGGTCATGGAGAGGACCCATCCTTGTACCGAGAAGGTGTACGAGATCGAGTCGACCAAGGGACAGCTGACGTTGACGCTAGCGGGATCGAACGAGGTGTTTCGCTTCGCGGTCCTTTCGGGACAGGTTCGATTGATAAGTGAAAAACGAGGGGGCGGACCCGTTCAGCTACAACGGAAAACTCTCGGTCGTCATCCAGTATCGTCAGGGCGAATTCACCCCCGATTCGTTGCGCGATGTCTTCGACGGCATCTACCCGCGATTCGACCGTCGACACGACCGAGAGCGTCGCCTGTCGTCGCGGGCTGCATTCGAGTCCCTGCCGATCCAGGCGCCCCAGGACCGGGCGCCACGCCGCCGGGATCGCGGCTGAGGAGAAGCGGCACGCGCGGTGTCCGCATCCGCTACACTGTGCGTGATCCGGGCGGGGAATCCGTGTCCCCCAGACCACGATGGACGATCAATGCACTGCAGAGAGTCCGCCTAGCCAAGTCCCAACGATCCCGACCCATGCGATTCCTATCGATTGCACTCCTCCTCCTCTTCGCCGCGTCGGTTTTCGGTAGCGGTTTGTCCGCCCAGCGGTTCTCCGGGCCGCGGGGGAAGGGCCCCCGTCAGGGCAGCGAGCAACGCCGCACCTTCCCTGAACGGCGCGCGACGCCAACACGGCGCGGTGGGTATAAGCAGCAGGGAGGTCGTGGGTTCTTTGGGCGGCGCGATGCGGGCAGGAGTAGTCGTTCCGGTGGCAACCGCACCAGCCGCGGTCGCTTTGGCGCCAGTCGATCCCGCGGCAGTCGATCCCGCGGCAGTCGATCCGGCGGCAGTCGATCCGGCGGCGATCGCTCCGGTCGCGGTCGCTCCGCACGGCGGGACACCTCCCGCTTCGACAGTCGTCGCTCGACGTCGCGGCGCGGTGGTGGTAGCAGCGGACAGCAGTCGATTCTACGGAGGTTGATGCAGCGAAGCGGATCACGCGGTCGATCGACGGGTCGGAGTCGCGGTCGTTCGTTCGGCGGCTCGTTTGGCGGGCGCGATCGGTCCCAACGCGGGGGGCTCGAGGGCCTGCTCGGCGGCCTGCTCGGTGGGCAGAATGGCCTGGAGTCCATTCTTCGCCGACTGATGTCGGGAGGGGGCAACTCCGGATCGCGCCGCTCGTCCGGGCGCTCGCAGGGCCGGCGCAACGAGGACGGCAGCGGTCTCAAGTCGATGATCCGCGGGTTGCTCGAACGCCGGGGAGATCGCGGCGATGGTCGGACGGATCGCCGCAGGACGTCGGGTGGCCGTTCGGACGACCGCCGTGGCGACGGCAGCGACGGCGATGGCCAGAACCTCCGCGTCCGGATCGAGTCCCTCCGCAACAAGGCGAAGGAGACGCGCGAGCGCAGCGAGGAACCCCGCCGGAGGCGCGACACCGATCGCCGCTCGGATACGGAATCCCGCGAGACCCCGCGCCGCGGCTCGCGTGGTCGCCGCGAGAACTCGGACGAAGGAGGGCGCGGCCGAAGGGACCAGACGGAGCAGTTCGAGGAGATGCGCAGCGGCATCGAGGAGATCTTCGGACGCGGCGGCCAGGGATTCAGCGACGAGCAGGTGGAAGGAGTGCGCCGCGGCATCGAGGAGATCTTCGGACGTGGCGGCCAGGGATTCAGCGACGAGCAGGTGGAAGGAGTGCGCCGCGGCATCGAGGAGATCTTCGGACGTGGCGGCGAAGGGAACGGCGATCAGCAAATCGAGGAATTGCGTCGACGTCTCTCCGAGCGGTTCGGCGGTGGTGACAACCGTAGCGAAGGTGCTCGACGAGATGGGGGCGATCGCAGGGGAGGCGACGAGAACCGTGAGAACGGTGAGAACCGCGAGAACAGTGGGAGCCGCGAGAACAGTGGGAG
>PVBE012043006.1_pt1 | contig 15721 bp, 14 predicted proteins | sample 1631181 | NCBI WGS metagenome assembly PVBE01 (sample SAMN08397723, study PRJNA350692) | Marine metagenome, whole genome shotgun sequencing project. | isolation source: water | place: Pacific Ocean | collected 2012-04 | reverse complement strand
CGCCTGGAGCAGGCCGGGGTCACCGTCCTCGAAGCGCGCCTCAACCACCTGGCCTACGCGCCGGAGATCGCCTCGGCCATGCTCCAGCGCCAGCAGGCCAGCGCCATCGTCGCCGCCCGCCAGACCATCGTCGACGGCGCCGTCGGCATGGTGGACATGGCCCTCAAACGCCTCGGGGAAGACGAGGTGCTGCAACTCGACGAACAGGCCAAGGCACGCCTGGTGGGCAATCTGCTGGTCGTGCTCTGTGGGCAGAGCTCCGCCGAACCGGTCATTCAGACCGGGAGCTGAGCAGCGGACGCCGGCTCAAGCCTGCACGGCCGCCAGGCACGCCCGCACCTGGGCGGCGGCGGCCAGGGCGATGGCGTTGGGTTCCTTGGATGTGACCCCCTCGCCGATGGGACAGGTGACCCGGGCCAGCTGCCCCGCTCCGAAACCCCGTTCGCAAAGGCGCGCCCGAAATCGCTGCCACTTGCGTTCGGAGCCGATCAGACCGACATAGGCAAAATCATCACGGCGCAGAGCCGCCTCCAGGATGGCCAGGTCCCGGGCGTGGCTGTGGGTCATGATCAAGAGCGCCGCTCCCGGCTCCAGGCCCGCCACCTCCTCCTGCGGCTCGTCAATGCAAAGGAGGCGCCAGGGGCGCTCCACCGGCGGGGCCGGGTGCAGCTCCTCCTCGGCCCGTTCGTCGATGAGCAACACCTCCGCCGCCAGATAGGGCGTCAGGCCGGCAAGGGCCTGGCCCACATGGCCGGCACCGAAGATCACCACCCGCGCCCGCTGCCAGGCGAAGGCCTCGAAGTACAGGGTGACCTCGCCGCCACAGCACTGGCCGACGCTGGCGGAGAGGGGCAAGACGACAGTCTCGCTTCCGATCCTGCCTTCAGTCAGCCAGCCCCGGGCGCGCTCCAGGGCCAGGTGCTCCAGGTTGCCGCCGCCGATCGTGCCCCAGACCGGCCCTTCCCCGGCCACCAACATGCGGGTCCCGCTCCCCCGGGGCGTGCTGCCCCGGGAACCGGTGACGACCACCATGACGCACGGCCTGCTCGCCCGCTTGAGTTCCGCCAGAGCCTCGATCCAGCCCGTGGACTCCTCGGCGCCCACCCGACTGCCCGCCAACTCCGTTTCTGAACCAGTCGTCATGGCCCCAGAATAGCGCCGGGAGCGCCCGGAGGGGCCCCCGAGCCCCTTCCCAAGGCAACTCCGCACCACGCCAACCCGCCCCGGCAGGCCATTAGGTGGAACCCAGCCCCCCTTTTCTCCCTCAAAAGGACCAATAGAATCCCCCCCGCGCCACATCTTCCTCCATAGTTAAGCAGATTCCACCCATCCGGCCAGCGGCCTCCATCCCCATCAACTCCATGTCACTCACCCTCCGGCCCTCCCTCTCGCCTTCTCTCGTCTCCCTGGCCCTCCTGGCCCTGGCCTCTGCCTCACTGGCCCAGGGTGCCCCCCTGGCCCAGGGCGCCCCCCTGGCCCAGGGTGCCACGGCCGCAGACCCCGTGCTGGAGGAGCTCGGCATCACCGCCTACACGCTGCAGGACATCGACCTGCCCGAGCGTTTCGGCACGCCTTTCCAGACCACGATCACCCTCGACGGCCTGCCCTTCACCCTCGAGCTGTGGCCCAAGAGCGTGCGCTCCGCCGACTTCACGCTGATGGTTCAAGAGGCCGACGGCATCCTGCGCGAGCACCAGCCCGCCGCCTCGCGCACCTACCGCGGCACGCTCCTGGAACGCCCGGACGCCCGCGTGGCCGCCTCCCTGCTCGACGACGGCCTGACCGCCCAGATCCTCTTCGCCCCGGATGTGTCTTTCACGATCCAGCCCACCTCCGTGGCCATCTCCGGCGCGAACCCGGCCAACCACGTGGTCTACGCCGCCGCCGACGTGCTGCCCGTGGGCGACTTCTGCGCCACCGATGACTCCGTCCAGGCTCCGAGCGGCATGACCCAACAGGCTGGCACGGGCCTCAAGTCCTGCGACATCGCCTTCGACACGGATGTGGAGTTCTACCAGGACAACGGCAGCTCGGTGAACAACACGGTCAACGATGTGGAGAACATCTTGAACGGCATCGCCAACATCTACGAGAACGACTGCAACATCACCTACGAGATCTCCTTCCTGGTGGTGCGCACTTCAAACCCGGATCCCTACACGACCAACGATCCGAGCAGCCTGCTCGGCCAGGTCGGCACCGAGTGGTCCACCAACCAGCTCTACACCCAGCGTGACATCGTGCACCTGATGACCGGCCGCAACCTGAGCGGCGGCACCATCGGCATTGCGTATTTGGGCGCCATCTGCAGCGGCGGTGCCGTGGGCACCGGCCTCTCCGAGTCCACCTTCACCAGCAACTACAACAGCCGCGTGGGCCTGACCTCCCACGAGCTGGGCCACAACTGGAACGCCAGTCACTGCTCCGGCGGTTCCTGCCGCATCATGTGCGCCAGCCTGGGCGGCTGCTCCGGCACGTTGACCTCCTTCGGCAGCGCCTCGATCAGCACCATCGTCGGCTACGCGGCCTCGCGCAGCTGCATCATCGATCTGGCCTCCCCGCTCTCGATCCCCTTCACGGACACCTTCGACGTCTCCGGCCTGAACTGGGACAACTGGATCTACAAGGCCTACGCCGTGGTGAACAACGCCGGCACCAACCCGCCCACCGGCACCTACTCCCTCAACCTCGACGCCCAGTCCGCGGCCGAATACGCCGACAACGAGGTGCGCTCGAACTACATCCTGTTGGCCAACGAGTCCGATGTGACGCTCACCTACCACACCCAGCACAGCGGCGTGGAATCCGGCGAGGAGCTGGTCGTCGAGTATGTGCGCAGCAACGGCGACTGGACAGAGCTCAACCGCATCACGTCCAACGGCACGGACCAGACCAGCTTTACGCTGCACCAGGACACCCTGCCCAACAACGCCTACCACAACAACTTCCGCCTGCGCTTCCGTGTCGAGTGTGACGAGTCCGACGACGACTGGTTCGTGGACGACATCGTGCTAGAGACCATCCCGCCCTGCCCGAACCCCGTGGAATACGGCACCGGCAAGGTCAACTCCATGGGCACCCTGCCGCTGATCGGTTATGTGGGCACCAACTCCTACTCGGCCAATGATCTGTCCTTGCAGCTCTACAACGCACGCCCCAACCAGGTCTGCATGCCCTTCTGGAGCGTTGGTCCCTACAACGGCTCGATCCTCGGCGGCACTCTGCTGGTCGCCCCGCCCCTGAACCGCACTTCGATCCGCATGACTGACATCTTCGGCATGGCCTCCTTCGCCTTGCCCATCGACGCCGGTGACGTGGGCACGACCCGCTACTACCAGTGGTTCTTCCGTGATCCTGGTCACGCGGACGGCACCAACGCCGGCCTCTCAAACGCCCTGGAGGTGCCCTTCTGTAACTGATCAGTTTGTTCTCAGGAGGAAGCCGCCCGCGTCCTTGGCGCGGGCGGCTTTTTTCGTGGATAACCGCTCCATGCAACGCACCTCAGTCCTCTGCCTGTCCTTCGTCCTAACGATTCTCTTCGCCTGGCTGCTCGAGTTCTGCCTGTCCGATATCGGTCAGCTCGAAGGGCCCAACCTGCAAGAGCTGCGGGCACAGATAGTCCCCGCACAACTCCAGGAACAGCGGGACGCCATTGCAACCGAATTGGAGACCACCGAACAGGAGATCTCCAGTCAGCAGGAGGACTAGGCTCTGATCGACGAGAGCCTGAGACACTCCGAGGACACCATGGGACAGCTCATGGACCTACACCGACTGAGTCTGGAAAAGGGGGGCGACCCCACCACCAAGCAACGGGATGCCCTGGCCGAAAGCCAGGCCCTGTTCCTCACCAACCAGGCGCGCTCGCAGGCGGCTACCGAGCGGGTGGCCGAACGGGTAAGGCACAAGCGCGAGCTCTTCCAGGACGCCTCCGCCCTGGAAGAGCAGCTGCGCCTGGCCCGCGCCCCGGCGGACGAGGAATACGAGCGCCTCGACGGCCGCCACGACTTCCTGCTGGCCTGTCTGAAGCTCGGACTGCTGATCCCGCTGCTGGCTTTCGTCGCCCGGCGTTCCCACAGGAACCGTGGCAAGCGCTTCCTGGCCGTCTGGATGTCTGCCCTGGTGGCGACCTTCATCCATGTCACGCTGGTCATGCACGAGCACTTCCCCAGCGACCTCTTCAAGTACATCGCCATCACTGCCGGCATCCTGATCATCCTGGCCTTCCTGACCAGCCTCCTGAAACGCCAGCAAGTGCGCCAGCCCGCCGAGGTCAGCCGCAAGCCCATCGCCGACGCCTACAGCGCCAACCGCTGCCCACGCTGCACCTTCCCTATCCAGCTCCGCCAGCGCACGGACGCCCGCCCCGGCCCGGGCTCATCAATCGCCGACAACGACTCCTACACCTGCCCAAGCTGTGGCACGGATCTCTTCGGAGCCTGTGCTGCCTGCGGCACAAACCGCCACTCACTGCTGCCTTTCTGCGGCAGCTGCGGCGACGAGCTTGCAAGCGACTCAAGCCAGCCGGCCCTGTCAGAGGCCTGAGGCCTGAGGTCTGAGGTCTGAGGTCTGAGGCCTACGGCCTTTGGCCTGCGAGCCGGGGCGATTGGTGGGCCACACTGGACTTGAACCAGTAACTTCCACGCTGTGAACATGGCACTCTGCCAATTGAGTTAGTAGCCCGTGGGGCGAGGAGTCTAGCCACCGCACGCTCGAATCGACAACACCTGACCAGACCAAAAACTTGTGGTTTTCCACGGATCGGCTGGCCGGGGCCCAGGTTTCCGTCAGGGCCACCAACTAATCGCGCATTCGGGCGACGGAACGAGCGGTATCCGGGCTGGCGCTGGCCTGCGTGCCATGGGGTGAGAGCCGGCAATCGGTGCGGCTAGGAGGGTGAATCCAGCCCAGTGGACTTGCGCAGGATTCCTCCCAGCTTGCCTTCGGCTCGGCGCAGCATCATGCGCACCGCGTCCTCGCTCCTGCCACCCATGCGCTCCCCGGCGGCGCGCAGCGTCAGACCCTGGAAAAAGACCAGGGTGATCGCCTTGCGGTGATCCGGGGTCAACTCTTCCAGGGCACCTCTCAGTATCTCGAAGCTCTCCTCCTTCTGAACATGCATGGTGACCGAAAGGTCCGGGCTGGGCGGCTCCGGGATGCGGGCCACACCCGAATCGTCGTTGGCGTCGCCATCCAGATTGCGTTCCCGGGACATGTCCCGCTTGCCCGCCGAGTAGAACTCCGCCTTGTCGCGGATCTTGTTCTGCAAGATCTGAATCAGCCAGCGCAGCAGGGAGGCCTCGCCCCGGTACTCGAACTTGCTGAAGTCTCGCGTGGCCTCGCGGAAGGTGGTCTGGGCCAGATCCAACGGGTCTTCCTTGGAGCGCAGCCGTGGCCCCAGGCGGCGCCGGGCCAGCTCCACGAGCGACTGGTGGTAGCGGGTGAAGAGCTCATTGAGGGCCTCGACTTCCCCGGCCTGGGCCCGGTCCACGAGCAGCTGCGTATCCTCGCCATCGAAGCCCTTGGGCAAGGCGAAACTGCCCGGGGCCGGCATGTCCTGGCTTTGATCTGAATCCGAGCTCATGGGATGACGCCCCTGATACCAGATGCGTGTTACCCAGCCTAACCCAAGGCCCCGGCGGCGACCATAGATAAGTCCAGCGGCGGGTCCGCCGGACTCCTGGCAGGGTCACGCGTCATCGTTGTGTGCGGCGGGTTGGCCCCCATCCAGCAGCGCCAGGAACTCCTCCTCCAACACCACGCGCACACCCAGCTCCGCCGCTTTCCTGGCCTTGGAGCCCGGCTTGCCGCCCACCACCAGGTAATCCGTGCGCGCACTGACCGCGGAGGCCACGCGCCCCCCGCGGGCCTCCGCCGCACGCTTGGCCTCGGCCCGACTCATACCCGCCAGCGTCCCGGTGAAGACCAGCGAGCGCCCGGCCAGGGCTCCGCCGCCCTCCGGCTGCTGCTCGCGGACAGGTTCCACCCCGCCCGCCAGCAGCCGCGCAATCAGTTCGCCATTGGCTTTTTGGGCAAACCAGTCGCGGATGCGCGCGCCCACCTCCGGCCCGATGCCATCAATGTTCTCCAGGCTCTCCTGGGAAGCCACGCGCAGCTCATCCAATGAGGGAAAGTTCCGGGCCAAGAGGCGCGCGGTGGCCGGCCCCACTTCCGGGATCGAGAGGGCCGCCAGGAAGCGCCCGAAGGGCACGCGACGGCGCTCTTCGAGTTGCTTCAGCAAGTTGTCCACGCTCTTCTGCCCCCAGCGAGGCAGGTCCAGGAGCACTTCGCGCTCCAGATGAAAGAGATCAGCCACCGTTGTGATCTGCCCGACCTCCACCAGTTGTTCGATCATCTTTTCGCCGATGGAGTCCACTTCAAAGCCGTGCTTCCCGGCCAGCTGCACCACGCGCCCCACCAGTTGAGGGCGACAACCCGCCCGGTTCGGACAGCGGAAGTACTTGCCCTCCGCTTCGAGCTCAGTGCCACAGGCGGGACAGGTCCGCGCCATGGCGAAGACCTCCCCCCACCGGTGCTGAACTCCCGCTCGCACACTCTCGTGGGCACATGCTTCGGTCCCCTCTTCCCCGCTCCCCGCGCTTCCCCGCTCAACGCAGACGCGTAGCTCCTCCGGCAGGGTCTCCGGCCAATCCGCGGGCTGCTCCGCCTGCTCCCGGGCGGCCTCGGCCACGCCGGCAACCTGGGGAATCACGTCCCCAGCCCGGCGCACGAGAATCCGATCCCCCACGCAGAGACCCAGAGCCGCCACATGCTCCGCGTTGTGCAGGGTCGTGTGCCGCACGGTGACGCCGGTCACCTCCACCGGCAGAAGATGAGCCCGCGGCGTGATGCGCCCGTTGGCCCCGACCTGTAACTCAATGGCACGCAACCTCGTGGTGGCCTCGCGGGCCTTGAACTTATGGGCGTACTGCCAGCGCGTGGCCCGCGCCGTGCTTCCCATTCGCTCATGTAGCTCGACGCGGTCCAGCTTGGCCACCACACCATCCATCTCAAAGGGCACCTCATCCCGGACGGCCTCGATTCTACGGTGGTAGTCGAGGCAGGCCGCGGTGCCTGTCGCAAGCTCCCCAAGACCGGAATCCGGCAGTCCCCATTCAACCAGGGCGGCGTTCAGCTCGGTTTGGGTTTCGAAACTCGCCCCCACCAGGCGCGGACAGGACCAGATGTGGAACTCCAGGGGGTAACGCGCCACGAGCGCCGGATCGTTGCGCCGCAGGGCCCCGGCCGTGGCATTGCGCGGATTCATCAGGAGCGTCTCGCCCTCTGCTTCGCGGCGTGCGTTGAACTCATCGAAGCGCTCCCGGGCGATGAGCACCTCGCCACGCACCTCGATCAAGTTCGGCACTTCGCGGGCAGCGCCACACAGGGCCAGGGGCACATTGCGCACGGTGCGCAGGTTGGCGGTGACATCCTCCCCGACCTTCCCGTCTCCACGGGTCAGAGCCCGCACCAAAAGGCCCTCTTCGTAGACCAACGCAATGCTCACCCCATCGAACTTCGGCTCCACGCGCCAGGCAAGCTGCTCCACATCGCCGAGCCCCAGGAAGCGACCGATGCCATCCACGAAATCGCGCACCTCGTCCGCCCCGAAGAGGCTCGAAATGGAGAGCATGGGCACCTCGTGGGGCACCCGGGCAAACCCCTCCCCGATCTCCAGGGCCGCCCCCACACGCTGGGTCGGACTGTCCGGCCGGACGAGCTCCGGCTCCGCCTCTTCCAGGGCCACCAGCTCCGCGAAGAATGCGTCGTACTCCGCATCGGAGACCGCCGACGCTCCCGCCCCGTAGTAGAGGCGATCGAGACGCAGGATCTCGGCCCGCAACCAGGCCGCCCGCTTGGCACAGGCCGATGAAGCCATGGCCGCCCGCCCTAGCCCCCCGCCGCAGCGCCCCCCGCCCCGCCCTCCGGAGCCAGGTCCGCGGGCTCAAAGGCCTGGGGCAAAAGCTCTGCCAGAGAGGAGGTCAGCCGCTCGCCATCCTGGCCCTCGACCAGGATGCGCAGCTCCCCGCCGAACTCCCGCAGGAACTGACGGCAGGCGCCACAGGGCATCAGCGGCGCACCCCGGCTGGTGGTGATAGCGAGCTGCGTGAAGGCCCGCTCCCCGGCGGAGACCGCCTTGACGACCGCCGTGCGCTCGGCACACAGGGTCAGCCCATAGCTGGCGTTTTCCACATTGCAGCCGCTGAAGATGCGCCCGGAGGCCGTCACCAGGGCCGCCCCCACCTGCATCTGCGAGTAGGGACTGTGGGCTTGCCCCATGGCCTCCCGGGCCAGGCGCACCAGCTCGTCATCGTCGGGCGTTTCCATGGCCCTATGCTAACGGGGAACGCGGCCCCAGACACCTTCCCCGTCAGGACCCATTGCGGTCCATTCCCAGGGCGGCCTAGGCGCTCATCTCGGCCACACCGTTCTGCGCCGGAGCGGCCGAAAAGCCCTGATAGGGCACCGCGCAGCGCTTCTGCACACAGCCCGTATTGGGATCCGCCCACTCCTCGATCTGAGTTTCGACCATGGCCGCCAGCCCCACCAGGTCGGCGATCTCCACCTCCACAGCCCCGCTCACATCGAAGCCCAGGGCCCCGAGCACGCGCTGCACCCGATGGATGCCGCGCTCACTCCAGGTAATCGAATCCCAGGCCGCCGTGCGACCGGCGAAGTCGCCCTCGCAGACCTCCAGGCGCAGGCTCCACCTGTCGCTGCCGTCCCGGGCCACCCCCTCGCGCACCTCCGCCACGCGGCACAGGCGCGTCCCCGCCGGCACGGAGACCAGGTTGTCCCCCTCGGCGATTTCACTGAAGTCAAAGTTCATAGGTCATGTTTCCTTTCGCCCCAAAGCGGGGACAGAACCAAGACTGTTGGGGTTTCCGCGGGTCGCTTGCTTTCTGGAACAAACGCGCCCAGGCCGCCCGCGCTCAGGCGCCTGGCTCGCTCGCCGCCGACCTTACCAGCGCTGCCGCCCCAGGCGCAGGGAGGCAGCCTGGCGCGTCGCGGAAACCTGAACGCGCCCCTGCACTTCCCCGCGTGGCCCCACGTCGGGCGCAAACCGCAGGTCCACCTGGTTTCCTGTCGTTGTCAGACTCACCTGATCCTGAAGCGAGTGGGGCCCCAGGTAGAGCCCAGTGGTTCGTCCACGTCCAATGTCGTGTGTCAGCCGAATGCGCGTGTCATCGAGCCGGCCCCCGCGACCCTCAAAACCGATGACTTAAATGAGATGCTCCGGATTCTCGACAGGGCTTGCTGAGGCACCCCTCGCTGAGAGCGAGTGCCATCTCCTAGGCGCCGATGACCCGCGCGAACAACCCGCACAGATTGCCGCCCATGATGCCGATCACTTCCTTCCGGTCGAAGCCGCGTTCCATCAGCGCAGCGCCCAGGCGCGGGAAGCAGCTGGCGTCTTCCAGGCCAGCGGGGCGCCTGAAAATGCCGTCGAAGTCCGAACCCAATCCCACATGTTCCACGCCCATGACCTGCGCTGCATGGGCGATGTGATCGATGACGCGCCCCAGGGGAAAGGGTGGCAGCGCCCGTTGCAGGAGTTCGCCGCGGGCGAAGAACTGCTCGGTGGGTTCCAGGGCTGCGGTCGCCTGCCACTCGGTTGACTCGGCTACGGCGAACTCCGTGGCTCCGATTTCGCAATCGAGAAAGAGCGTGCAGAAGACAACGCCCAGCACGCCGCCGTTCGCCGCCAGGGCGCGCAGCTGTCCGTCGTCCAAGTTGCGCGGGTGGTCGGAAAGTGCGCGGCAGGCGGAGTGGCTGGCCATCAGCGGCTGACTGCTCACCTCAAGGGCATCGTAGAAGGTGCGCTCGCCCGCATGGGAGAGGTCCACCACCATGCCCAGTTCGTTCATGCGCCGCACGACGGCGCGGCCAAAGTCCGAGAGCCCGGCGGGAATCCCGGGCCCGGCCCCGTCCTGGCAGGAACGCGCCCAGGAGAGATGGTTGTTCCAGACCAGCGTCAGGACGCGCACGCCGCGGCGGTGAAAGTCCCCGAGCACCGCCAGGCTCTCGTCCAGGGCGTGGCCGCCTTCGATGCCCGCCACCACCGCCAGGGCGCCGGTCTCACCGGCCCGCTTCAGGTCAGCACCACTCAGCACCGGGCAGATGCGCCCTGGGTTGTTCTCCACCAGCTGGTCCAGGGCATCCAGCATGACCCCGACCCGTCTCCGGGAAGCCGACGGCGGCACTCTCGGACCGCCGCTGCCCGGCTCCAGGGGCGGGAAGTGCGCGGGATCTGGCCAGCAGGCCAGGACCACCGCGCCCAGGCCACCCTCGGCTCCGCGCACCAGGTCAAGGTGACCGGGTCCGCGCACCCCCAGGTCGTGGCCCAGATCCACGGCCCGCATGAGCGAATCCACATGGGCGTCGAAAACAGGCCCGGGAAGGGCCGCCGGGTGGTTTTCGGCCCCCCGGGCCGGGGCCTGGCTGTCGCCGCTGCCGCCGCTGTCGCCGCAATCGCCGCTGTCGCCATTGGTGGGACGCTCCATGGGCCCAGCCTAGTCCCTGCCCCCGGAAGAGCGAACAGGTCGCCCCCCCTGCCATCGTGACAGGTCCGGAAGGCCACCGAGAACTGCTCTGCCAGACTGGCAGCCAGCCTTCCGCCAGGATCGCCCCGGGCCTCCCCCCCAACTGCGGGCCACATCCATATCTCGTTGCCGATAAACACCTTATGGCGCAGATGCGACCGCAGGGGACGCCCGCCGACGAGGCCTCCCGCATCCGGCAGCGGCACGGGGTTTGCTTTTGGCGCCCCTCCACCGGGCCCGGGCTCGGTATCTCCCATGGCCATCGACCGCCGCATCCTCATCGCCGACGACGACGCCGCCTTCCGACAGGGCGTCGCCGAGCTCCTCTTTAATTGGGGGCTGGAGGTCGAGGAGGCCCCCGACGGCGCCGCGGCCCTGGAGCTCTTGCGCCTGCGGCCGCCGTCCCTGGCCCTGCTCGACATGCACATGCCCGGCTTCACGGGCCTTGAGATCCTGACCACCCTGCGGCGCGAGACGCTCAGCGTGCCCTGCATCTTCTGGTCCGCCAACGCCTCTGAGGTCATCGAGCGACTCGCCCGCCGGGAGGGAGCGCTGGCCGTCCTGCGCAAGCCCGTGCCCGCCGCGGAGCTGCGCCGCCACCTGAACGAGGCCCTGAACCTCTGACCCACTCTCACCGCCGCGGGGGCTTCGCGGCGGTTGCATTCATTTCTCACTAGTCCCCAGTTACCAATCAACACACAGACTCGAACCATGTCCAACACCACCGCCACCCAGATCCGTCCCCTCGGCGACCGCGTCCTCGTCCAGAGAGTTGAGGCCGAAGATAAAACCGCCGGCGGCATCCTGCTGCCCGAGAGCGCCAAGGAGAAGCCCAAGGAGGGCAAGGTCATCGCCATCGGCGAAGGCCGCATGCTCGACAACGGCGAGCGCAGCACCTTTTCCGTCAAGGAAGGTGACACGGTCCTCTTCAGCTCCTACGCCGGTACCGAGGTCAAGTACCAGGGCGAGGAATACATGATCATGCGTGAGGACGACATCCTCGGCATCGTCAGCTGAAGCACCTGACCACGAACAATTAAAGGAAAACAGAATCATGGCCAAGCAAATTACCTACGACACAACGGCGCGCGAGCACATCAGAAATGGTGTCAAGCAACTCGCCCGCGCCGTCAAGGTCACCCTGGGCCCGCGCGGGCGCAACGTGATCATCGAGAAGTCCTACGGCAGCCCCACAGTCACCAAGGACGGCGTGACCGTCACCAAGGAAATCGACCTGGAGGACGCCTACGAGAACATGGGCGCCCAACTGGTCAAGCAGGTCGCCTCCCAGACCAACGACGCGGCCGGCGACGGCACCACCACCGCCACGGTCCTGGCCGAGGCCATCTTTGAGGAAGGCCTCAAGAACGTGACCGCTGGCGCCAGCCCGGTGGCCCTCAAGCGCGGCATGGACAAGGCCGTTGACACGGCCGTCGAGCACCTGTGCAGCCTATCCACGCCCGTCAAGGGCACCGAGGACATCGCCCAGGTGGGCTGTATCGCCTCCAACAACGACCGTGAAATCGGCGACATGATCGCCCAGGCCATGGACCGCGTGGGTAAGGATGGCGTCATCACCGTTGAGGACGGCCAGACCATCGACACTGAAGTTGAGTGGGTCGAAGGCATGCAGTTCGACAAGGGTTTTTTGAGCCCGCACTTCATCACCGACCCCAAGACCATGGAGGTTGTCTTCGAAGACGCCCTGGTCCTGATCCACGAGAAGAAGATCTCGTCCGTCAAGGACATGATCGGGCTCCTGGAGCAGGTCGCCCAGTCCGGCAAGCCCCTGGTGATCATCGCCGAGGATGTGGAGGGCGAGGCCCTGGCCACGCTCGTCGTCAACCGCCTGCGCGGCGCCTTCCCCTGTGTGGCCGTCAAGGCCCCGGGCTTCGGTGATCGCCGTTCGGCCATGATGGAGGACATCGGCGTCCTGACCGGCGCCACCCCCATCGTCGAGGCCACCGGCGGCTCCCTGGAGAGTGCCACCATGGACAACCTGGGATCCGCGAAGAAGATCGTCATCACCAAGGACGACACCACCATCATCGAGGGCGCCGGCACCAAGGAAGCTATCCAAGGTCGCATCGCCCAGATCCGCGCTGAGATGGAAAACACCAAGTCGGATTACGACAGCGAAAAGCTCCAAGAGCGCCTCGCCAAGTTGTCCGGCGGTGTGGCCCAGATCAATGTGGGCGCCTCCACCGAGGCGGAGATGAAAGAGAAGAAGTCCCGCGTGGAGGATGCCCTGCATGCCACACGCGCCGCCGTCGAAGAGGGCATCGTGCCCGGCGGTGGCGTGGCCCTGCTCGGCTGCTGCGCCGCCATCGAAGGCATGGACAACTCCGGTGACGAGCGCGTCGGCGCCATGATCATCCGCCGTGCCCTGGAGGCCCCCATGCGGCAGATCGCCACCAACGCCGGCCAAGACGGCGCCGTGGTGATTCAGAATGTGCGCAGCGGCGACAGCCCCACCTGGGGCTACAACGCCGGGACGGACACCTACGAGGACCTGGTCAGCGCCGGTGTCATCGACCCCACCAAGGTCGTGCGCTGCGGCCTCCAGAACGCGGCCTCCGTTGCCACCCTGCTCCTGACGACCGATGCCCTGGTCAGCGAGCTGCCCGAGAAGAAGGACGCGGAGCCCGCCGGCCACGCCCACTAGTTCTTCCTGGGACAACCCCAAGGGCCGCCCGGCACGCGCCGGGCGGCCTTTTTTCGTGGCCATGCCCCCCGGAAGCCCCTTCAAGCCAGCGCCCAAGCGGGTACTATTGGCTGCGACCGGTGCCCGCAGTACGGCGGTCACCCAGTGCCCGCCATGCCCGCCAGAGTTGAGATCACCCCCCTTGAGCGGGCAGATTGGCTGACCGCCAGCGCCCGCTTCCTGGACCACACCTACCTCCAAGCCTGGGACTACGGGGTCGGCTGCGCGGCCCAGGTGGGAGCTGTCAGCGAACACGTCGCCGTGCGCCAGGGCGACGAGATCATCGCCATCAGTGAGGTGCGCACCAAGCGCGTCCCCGGCACGGGTACCGGCGTTGCCGCTATCCGCACCGGCCCCTTGGCACGCCGCGGCCTGGCAACGGATGAGGAACACTTGGGCCTGGCGTTGGCCGCCCTGCGCGATCACTTCGTCGGTCAGCGCGGCTTTGTCCTGCGCTTGCTCGGCATTCCCGGCCTGGGCGATTGGGCGGCCACGCAGGAGCGCGCCATGCTGTCTGCCGGCTTCCACACCTCATCCCGGGGGAACCCCTACCGCACGATCATCATCGACCTGGACCGCAGCACCAGCGAAGTGCGCGCCGGCCTGCACCGCAAGTGGCGCAACCACCTGAACCGCGGTGAACGCAACGAACTCATCATCACCGCCGGAGACAGCACTGAGCTGTTCGATCAGTTCCTGCCCCTGTACGAGTCATCCACCGAGCGCAAGGGTTTCTCCAGCCACCTCGACGGAGGCTTCTACCGCTCCCTCCACGCTACGCTGCCGCCAGAGGAGCGCTTCCGTATCCGCCTGGTCCATTCCTCCGACGGCGAGCTCCTGGGCGGCGCCGTCTCCAGCTTCCTGGGAGACACCTGTCACTACGTCATGGGCGGCATCAACCCGCGCGGCATGCGTGACAAGGCATCCTACGCCATTCAATGGCATGTGATCGAAGAGGCCCTCGAACGCGGCCTGAAGCTCTACGAACTGGGCGGCATTGACCCGGCGGCAAACCCCACGGTGCACCACTTCAAGAGCCGCATGGGTGGCGAAGATGTCTGGGCCCCGGGCCCCTTCGAGATCTTGCCCCGCGGCTTCGGCAAGTGGGCGGCCCTGGCCGCCGAGAAGCTCTACCGCAGCCTGCGTCGGCCCAATCGCCGCGGGGACACTGAGTAGCGCTCTCGCGCCAGCGCCTGGTCAGCGGCCAAATGGGCGGAGCAGCGCTAATGGGGAGCCTGGACCGGGGCTGCTTCTACCTCTTCAGCCCTCTCACGGAGCCCCCGGGCGGGCTGGGGCGTGTTGCCAGCTGGTGAGCCAGGACCTCAGTCTTGATTGAAACTGCGCCAGGTCTGCAAAGCGGATGATGGATCTCTGCTCTGACAATCAGATCGCTTGGTAGGACCGCCTCCGGCACCTCCAGTAGAACGGAGTAATTGCCGTGCACATCGGTCACCGCCTGGTACACCTCCGCGATACGATTGTGTTCCGAGGTCACGTGCACTTGGAGCTGTGCCTTCGATAAGGGTGTATCGAATGGCTTGCCCCGCACACCTCCGAAGAGTTCAACAGTCGTTCCACTCGCGGCCGTCTGCCTGACAATCACAGGATCTTCACTTGGCACTTCTGAACTCAGATGCTCCGGGCCCTTCATCTGCTCGTTGTTGGAGGGCCCTCTTGCCTTCGGGGACTCAAGCTCGTGACCCAGACCCTCTTCGGAGAACCGCAGTGCCCCAGTCAGGAGAAGGATGACGATTCCCAGTGCTACAACAACACCGACTGCAGTTTGCAGTTGTCTTCGATTCTGTTTGCTCATTTGATCGGTACTCCCTCAAGGGGGATGTTGGTAGCCCCTCCGGCCACCTCGCGAGGATTCCAGCAGGGATCGGGACAGGTCGCAGTTCTCTGTGCATGAGCCTCGCTTGCGACCCCAATCTCAAGTCGGTGGGTGACTCGGGGAGGGTCGGCAACGATGTTGCTGGATGATGTCACACACCCTCCGAGCATCACAAGAGGGTCTCGACAGGCGGGGGGACTCATTCCTGGCTCCTTGTGACCTGTCCTGCGTGAGCAGGCGACGTACCGCGCCCCGAATGGGTCGAGTCATGACGCCGAAAAGGGAATGTGGTCGGCCAACCGCCCCATCTCGGGAGGAGCCTTCTCAACGCAACACAGGGTCTCCGGCTCCACGGCCACGCGCCCTGCCCACGCGGGAAACGGTTTCCAAGAAACTCCGAAAGGCCTACGGGCCGGGGCCATCGGCCTGGGCCATGCCGATCAGCAGTCTGCCCACCAGAGCGTGTAAACCGCCGACTGCGCCGGACTCCCACCCCCTCCGAGCAAGGGCCGGGGATGGATGCGGGTTGGCTATCTCAGCCCAGGGCGCGGCGCAACTCCGCCTGCTTGACGGGCCCGGCCGCGGCCAGGCAGCAACGCTCCGGCCACAGGTGCTGGCCTGCGGCGCGCTGCACATCGG
>PVBE012497284.1_pt1 | contig 15722 bp, 8 predicted proteins | sample 1631181 | NCBI WGS metagenome assembly PVBE01 (sample SAMN08397723, study PRJNA350692) | Marine metagenome, whole genome shotgun sequencing project. | isolation source: water | place: Pacific Ocean | collected 2012-04 | reverse complement strand
TTTGCAGAGAATTTGGATTTATCTCCATCACTTACTAGAATAAAAGATTTGACTGGAGTAGACCTTAGTATAGGTGTTACTGATGAAGATATTACCTTTATGAGTTCTAAAACGGTATTGAAGGCTGAAATTAAAAAGGAAACTACAATATCATTAACTCGTAAAAAGAGTGATAATGTTTGGGATGTTGTATACAATGGACCAACAGCAGCTAGTAAGGGGTGGACTGGTTCAGCAGCCGAGACGGGCGATTATGGAGCTCGTTGGGGCGTTATAGAAGGTGCAGCAGATACTTGGTATATAAACAATGGTTTAGTTGCTCCAAAAAATGTAACAGATTTTGGTGGAAGCGGTGTATCATTTGGATATAGAGTATTCATCGAATTGAAAGGGTCTACAGAAATAATTTCTATACCCGGCTGTCAACTAACAGGACACACAATATCACTGAATGCCGATGGTACAACTGAAGAAACATGTGAATTAATCAGCCATGTAACACCTTTAATAGGTTCTACACTAGGCGCAGTAGACACCCGCTTATTAGCGGCAGATATGTAAATATATTCTTCCTAGGGAATATATCAAAAAAATAATGGAGAAAATATGACAGAAGAGAAACAAGTATGGAGCATTGAAGAATTAATAGCAATGACTGACACGGTCCAATCTAAGGACATAGAGTGGCAAGGAAAGACTCTGACAATTCAATATTGTGAATTGACAGAAGAAGAAGAACCCAAAATGCTATTGCCTGAAGACGACATGCCTTCAGAGGAGCAAAACGATTATTATCGAGAAATTGCTTCTCAGAGAGTGGCGCGTATGATAGCAAAAGCTAATGAAAAGAATCCAGAAGGTATGAACCTTACGGACGATAACTGGGGCAAAATGCCAACAACACTTAGGTGGCTAATATCAGGCACTGTTTTAGGAACAACTCAATCAGAAGGTCCATCAACTAAAGATTTTCAAAGTGGATGAAAGAAGCACCCGAAGCGGTGTATCTTATCATCCCCTTGATGAAAGAACTTGGTATGCGATGGGGCGATATTAAAAAAGCTCCTAGACATGAATTAGAAGGTATATTGATGGCGTATAGCATTTATAATCAAATGCACGCATTCGATGGATATTCCGCAGAAGATATAAGTGAACAAGCAAAATCACGACCTCAAATAAGAGGGGATTATGCTAAATATTTGGAGATAAACGCAAAGTATCAAGAGAGAACTGGAAGGAGAAAGAAAACACAATCTTTTAAAGATTTACTTTAGGTAATATATATGGGTAGGACTGATTATATAGTAACAGCCGGTGTAGGCTTCGACTTAGACAGAAGCTCAGCTAGGAATACTATCGGAGCTTTTGAATCAGTTGCTGCTACTTTAAATGCTATTTCTACTAAAAAGGCAGCAGAAGGCTTTGCTGCTAATGAAAAAGACTATAAAAAGAGCATGGCTAATATAACGAAAGCCAATAAAAAGGTTGACGACGACCTGCTCAGTAGTACCAAACAATCCGCTAAAGCCGCACAAGATGCCATACAAAAGAGTATGCCCAAAAAGATGACGGCTGCTGCTGGTAAGAAACTTAAATTATCCACAGACGAAATTAAAAAGTATAATAACACATTTAAAAGTAGTATAGAGGGAATGTCTAAATCCTATGCTAAGTTTAGAAAAGAAGCAGAAAAGATGGGAATGAAGGTACGCAAAGCCCAAGGTGGTTTTGGTACTGGTCAATCCGTTAGAGATTTTGCAGTCGATAGTAAAGGACAAAAAAGACAGGCCGAAGACCGAAAACGTCTAATTGTTCTTACTGAAAGAATGGTAGCGGAAGAGAAAGCCCATCTTAAAACTCTCGATAAGAAGACAGACGAATATAAAGACCAAGTTGGTCAGATTGAAGCTTTGGAAAGACAAGAAAGGGATATGAAAAATCTCCATGAAGAGTTAATCCAACAAGAAAAAAAGGCTGGCAGACTAAAATCTAAAAACGCTAAAAAAGAACGAGAAGCTGATAGAAAGAAAAAAGAAATAGATAGGGCTTTAATACAAAGGCAGAAGGTTATAGCTCAGGGCCTACAGAGAATAGGTAAGGTCGCTTCTATGACCGCTGGTAAAATATCTTCAGGACTTAAAAACGCCTTTGTTATAGGAACGGCAGCTGCTGCGGCTTTCTTTTATAAGATGCAGCCATTGGCAGAAACGGTCCAAGAATTTGAAAAGACCATTATTAATGCTAATTCGGTTTTTAATGTAACCAGAGAAGAATTACACTCTGTTAGTGACGAGATGGTTAGATTCACTTTGAAATATGGTGTAGCATCACAGGACATGGCTACTGGACTTTATCAGTTGGCTTCTGCGGGGTTGACGGCTGCTGAATCTCAAGAGGTTCTACAGCACACTATGAAACTCGCTATGGCTACACAGGGCGACCACAACGCATTAGCCAAGCTGACTGTACAGACCATCATGGGTTTCGGTATGGAGATGAGCGACTCAGCCGAACTGGTAGATAAATTCGCGCACAGCATCCAGAAGTCTCTTATTGAATGGGAAGACTTGGCAAGCTCTGTTAAGTTTGCTATGCCTTTCTTTGTAGCTACAGGGCAAAGCGTAGATGAACTATTAGGGGGCTTAGAGGTGCTGACTAACAGAGCTCTAGAGGCAGGTATAGCAGGTAGGGGTCTACGTCAAGCCCTAGCGCAGTTTGCCAAACACGCAGATGATAATTCTTCTGCTATGCGTAAACTAGGCATAGAGATAATGGATGCCGAAGGTAATATGAGAGCGCTACATGACATAGCTTTAGACGCATCAGCGGCTTTTGGAGATGTAACTGACCTTGAAGCCTTGACTATCATGTTGGAAGATATGAATGTGCGTGGTGCAACCGCGTTTGCCTTGCTTGTTCAGAATGCAGACGAATTTGATGCTGCTGTTAAGGATATATCCAATTCAGCTGGAGAAGCCACATTGATGGCAGAGATTCAGCAGGAATCGCTTGCTATGCAGATTCAGCGTGTTAAGAACGCGCTGCTGGCTCCATTCCTATTTTCCGATAAGATAGGAGAAGCACAGGGTTCCCTGAACGAATTTACTTTGAGGATAAAAGAACTTGTAGATGAATTTACTCAATTCTTTATTGTTATTGGACCCGATGGTGTAGAAACGATTACATCACATGGTGAGGCATTAAAGAAATTCGTAATTGAAGTTCTTAATGAAGCGGTTCTAATAGTAAGACAATTAAAAGATGTCTTTATGGAACAGGATGAAGGTTTCACTACTTTTATTGATTTATTACACTTGGCTACATTACCGATGAAGCTAATGTTAGATATTTTAGATTTCTTAGGACCAGCAGCCCTCAAATGGTTTGTTGCTCTCAAATTAATCACCTCAGTAATCCCATTAATGAATATATTAATGTTAGCGTCTAATGCAGTACAAGGTATTAATCTATTATTAATAGCTAAGACAAATATGATGCAACTCGAAGGTGTAGCAGTAGCAGGTCTTGAAGCTACAGCTTTAGGAATATTACTAGGTGCACGAACTGCATTAATGATTAATTCTGTTGGTTATATAGCCACTATGAAGATAATATCCAAAGAATTGTATGCTCAGGGTTTTGCAACATGGGGAGGAACGGCTGCTTGGGTTGCATATTGGGCAGCTATGACGGCTGGGGTTGTACTGGTTGTTGCACTAATAGCAGGTATAACAAAAACATTCGAACCTTTACAAGCTCTCGCAATAATATTATTTGGTGTAGCAGCAGCATGGATAGCTTTCTATGCGGCATCAACATTAGGTGTAGCTGGCGCTGTAGCAATAGGAGCTGTTGCGGCTGGTTTAGCTGCTTTAGCGGCCTATGCAGCTGGATGGGGAGTTAAGACAGGCGAGATGAGAGCGCCCGGTAATTTACCAGACATGAAATTTAATAAAGAAAGGTCATATGATTTAGGTGGTGTTTATTTGGGAACAGCCGAAGGAGGCATGTTGTCCACAGAACACGGAATGGCACAATTACAAAAGGGAGAGACGGTTACATCCAAGACATCTAATATGCTTGGTGGTGGAGGCGTCACACTCAACTTTGGCGATATACACGCACAAGATGGAACAGACTTTGCTGAAAAGGTGGCAACGGCTTTACCTGACGCACTAAGAAGAGCAAATGACCAAGGAGCGATATAATGGTAGAATTTAAAGTAAAAACACAAGCAAATCAAGACACTACGCTACATGCGTCTTATCCTGACTTATACGATGGAACATCACCCTATTTAAAGGTTGGAGGGGACAACGAGCCTAAAAAGTCTTTAATTAGATTTACTGTGGCTGAGAAACCTACTTATGGCGATGCTATATTAAAAGGAGGAGAAGTTGGGTTTTATGCTACAGGCCTGACAGCGGCTTCCAGTAGTTTCCCTACTTTTAACATGTATAAATTAAAAACGGGCCCGAATGATGCAAATGCTTGGTCAGGAGACGGTAGAATAAGAACCGTTAATCGTGGTAAACAGATTGTGGGTATTACAACAACAAATGAGGTGGGTGGGACCGATGTAGGTTCCTTTGTTACAGTACTAAATCACGGACTAAATACAGGAGATAGAATTAACCATTCTCCCTATACCAATCAATATAATGATGTTCTATTAGCGGGTATAACTGCTGAAAAAGAGTATTTTGTTATAAGAATAGATAGAGATACCTTTGCATTTGCTACTAGTATAGACAATGCCCAAGCTAATACAAGAGTTGAATTAGTTACATATAGCTCTACCGGTCTGGAGGGAGGCCCCAATTATGTACCAGCGGCAGTCCCAGCAGCAGCGGCAGCGGCTGCGGGCGGTCCTTGGGGCTATATACGTTCAGAAATCTACTCGCAGGATATTCATATTGTGACAGCAAAACCCAAGAACAGCGAGACCATATCAGAAAATTTTGATGGTTCAGCTTATAGAACAAGCGATTTAGGCTTTGAAACCATTTCACGTAGTATTATTAGGAAAACAAATCCTCATGTAACACGCGGTCAAGCTTTGTGGGACAAACCAGAAGGCACGACACGGGCTCAAGGTGAAGAGGGAGCATGGAGAGGAGAAAGTAATAATAATCTTAAGCAGTGGTATGGAGAAGAACAATCGGGCGGCGGTTATAAAATATACTTAACAGACTATGAAAGTAATTCCGACGGCACAGGATGGTGGGAAACAGAAAAAGACGCAGGAAAATGGAAAGGAGGTTATGAATACGCTCCTAAAACTCTCCCCCCAACAAGTTTAACTCCCAATCCCAACGTAAAATATGATAAAGAAGAAATAGAGTCAACAACAGCATACGGTGACGAAGTCACCCCTGCTAACAGCTTTTTCCATGTGGTTAAGGGTGCTTCGGAATATTCATCTGCTCCTCCCGAAGGTGATGGAGATAATGTTCTCGATGCCACAGGAGCTATACGTTTTAGCACAAAAGTTAAAAAAACCGGCGCTCAAGCTTGTAACATGTATTCCTTTTGGAAGAAAACAGCGACTGATGTAAAGTATTTGAACGATAGACAAGAAAGTCATATGGTTTATAAAGGTCTTCCAATGCCCACTGTAAATTTTGGAAATATAGAGTATTCTGTTTATGGTCATGGAATGTTTCCTATTGCGTCCAGTGGCGCAGACCATGTCAATCTTGGCACAAGCGACTGGACTCTCAGTATGAAAATTAATTTTAAAAAGCTAGAAAAGGCTTATGCTATCGGAACGGCTGCTGCCCATGATACAATTACGGCTAGAAGGGGATTCCACGTTATATTAGCATCTAGTGCTCCTAGACCAGATGAAAATTTTTACGATTATTGTCATAGATTATCAAATAATGGTAGTTGGAAAAGCGCCGCCGACGACGAAGCGGACGGACATGGGGTTGGTTTCTCTATAATTAACACTGACACACACATGAAAATATTTAATCTAGAGGATTCTGTATTTGATACAACCAATAAGGACATAACTTGGACAGGGGTATATCATGATGAAGAAGTTACAACCGGTCCCGGTAGGCTTTCCGGCATAACGGAGAGTGAGTGGTATGATATAAAGGTAGTTATACCGCCCACCACAAACGCTCATGCAATGTTGGTGATAGAAAATGGAGATGAACAGAATGTCACTCGTCACGCGGTTGAACAGACTGGGGCGGTGTACCATGAAGAAAGCGCTCAATCCATGCTTCTGACCGATTTCGGCAATAGCGGCATAGGTGACCCGTATATACCCGGCCTTTTATATGGTCAAGATACTTTTAACAATGCCGGTGGATGTGACTGGTGGTATCAGCATCTTTCTATTTGGTGTACCAATACAGTATCAAATTATTCTTCGACGGCAGGTTCTGGCGAAGGAACAGACTGGATGGCTGGGGCTGAAGACAGAGACACCACACATAATATTTTTATAGATAGTATATCTCTTCATGGAGTTAACATGAAACATGCTAATGCTACCATAGGTCAAGTAGGAAGAACGGGCAGGTCCAAAATAGCAATTACTTCTGAAACATATGAATCTTCCTATGATTACTCTGCACTTGACGTACTCAAATACAATAAAAAGGGTGATGAAGACGAAAACAGCATAAGAAGGGCAGATAATATAATATTATTAGGTTTCGAAGACCCCTCACAGATAGCTTCCGCTCATGATATAGAACCGTCTTGGAGGTATTTATTTTGGAATGGTTATTCTTCTGCAAATTTAGGAAGCGATAATAAAATTACATTTACAGCAGGGGATACATTACCTGCAACTACTGGAATACAAGGTAATGGTTCAGTCGTCTCACAACCCGTGACAGGTTCTCAATGGTTTAATGCCATAGGGAGCGTTGATACCGGCATTGATTGGTGGAAATTTGAAACAACATCGGGAGAGTCCTCAAGGTGGTCAAGATACTGGTATATTGGAGACCATAATACAAACATAGGAAACGCTGCATACGCTGATGCAGGTATGCCCATAGCATATAGCGAATATACTGAAGTCGATTCGCCTACATCTGTGGCGTTTTATAGTGATGCACATCACACCTCTGGTGCAAGTATTTCAGACGAAGTTCTTAATGTGAGAAACCTGTATTTAAATAGGACAAAAGATATTAATGATACTGCTGACGGAGATGATTCTAAAGGACAATATGGAAGCCAGCAGCCAATGTTTTCTATGTGTCCTTCCATAGGTGCTATATTTAGACCTGATGGTGATGGAGAATCTACTGCTATATCTGGTGGTGTCATTTCTTTAGCAAACGGCCCACTTCAAGGAAGGGGTCAATATTGGAAAACAGGACATCCCGTAGTATATTATAATAACGAAAATTCTTCCTCCCATACTAATTTAAATTCTGCAACAGGTACATTTAAAGATAATCCTACAAATAATGCTACAGGAAAATACTGGGTAATCAGGATAGGAACGGGTGATTCTGGTGTTGATAATAGAACATTTAAATTGGCTGCTTCAGAAGCACTCGCTTTGGCAGGTACTGCTTTAAGTGGTGATGCAATACCTGCATATACCTCTGGCAATTCAGGAAACCACATTCTTTACGATTACGATTATTATACCAATAGAAAATATTTTATAGACGGGTTTTCTTCGAAAGGTCTTTCTAGGATGATATTACAACCTATGCATATTTCCGCAGCTGGTGGTTCTACTACCTTTGCCATAACTCAAGATTATTTGTCAAATGATGGTTCAAATGGTTCTAAAGGTTTCATGGCATGGGATGAAGTTGACCACCAATTCGAAGCCGCTGATGGTCATGCGACAGACACAACTACCACTACAGGAGATTTAATGTTCACCAAAAGAGAACATATGTCCTGTGCTGCTAAAGTTTTAGAAGTAATAGATAAACCTAGCCCGAAAACTATTGGCACAATAACATTAAGGGTGGATACCACCGAACCTTTATATTCAGTGGTTGGTACTAAATATAGGTTATTCCTACTTGCCGCAAATGGAACATCTTCTTATGCAAGTGATATGACTATAAGTATAATAGATAAAGAAAATATACAAGTACATAATTGGAATGGTGAATCAGATAGTGGTACTGTAATGTGGAATACTGTTGGTACCGACGATGCTAAAGATACTACACTGTCGCGATTATGGATAGGACCTGAGAAATATTGGGTAGGATTTATAATTAGAAATCAATCAGGTTACAGTGCTAGTACGATAGGTACATTACCCAATAAAACTTATGATTCTATATGCATAGTATCTCCATCAGGTGCCGAAAGAGTTGGACATTCTGCTAATTCTACTGGTTTTATTTCATCAACATACCCAGCTTGGGGAACACCCGGCGCTACTTATAGTGAATCGACATATAACGCGGATAAGGTGTCAGGTATTAGAGGAGCTTATATTAATCAATGGAAGCCTTCTCCTAATTTAGACCCCAATGAGACTATTTACGATTTACAAGATTATGGCTATGGAGGTCCAGCAGAAGACAAAGAAAGTTCAGGCGTAGAAAACGCTGTTTTGGGTGGATATGCTGCAAGATTTGTACCAAGAACAGGCCAAATTAATAAAGTCAAAATTCCTGCTTTATTCAATACTGGAAACCAGAAAGAGGAAGGCGATTCAATAGATATGGCTATTCAGGCAGAAAATGCAAATAATCCTTCTGTTATGTCCATAGCTTCTATAGATAATAACACATATCCCAAACCCTTCCTTTTGACTGTGTTTGAAGATGAATTACCAGAAGCGCCTGTGGATTTAGAGGTGGAACCAAACGAAGAGGATGCGTTTTTACCTGAGTTTACTTGGACAGCGGGAGATAGCGATTTATGGTATGGTTTTATTATAATAGATGATAGACCTATCAATAACCAATATCACCATTCTTTATTACACATACCATTAAATGAAGATTTAAGAACAGTAGCTTCTTTATATGACGATACTAAAGGACATTATTATGCAAGTACAACCAGTCCTGTGATATACGGACACAGATATGAAAACACAACCGTTACACCAAGCGGCGTACACGCAGGTACCGCTTTGGCCTCGGCGGGAACAGAAAAAGTATCTGCTGTAGGAGTTAGTTTATATGATAACGAGGAAGGATTGGCGGGCAACACAAAATATTTCACATCAGGTAGTTACGCTGAATTTAATTATCACACGACAGCAACAAGCTCAGATTTTTCTTATCCTATAGATGAGATGAGTGTATTAGTTCATATTACACCCACATCTTGGGGAGCAAATAGATACATTGCTTCATTTAATATATCAACTGATACCACTACAACAAAAGATTCTTGGGGTATTTATTTGGATGCCAATGGACAAATCAATGCCTTTGTCTCAGCATCAGATAACGATTACACAACACACCAGACCACACACATTGAGTTAAAATCAACAACAAAGGCACCTATAGATGGTACACCAACCAGTATAATTTTATCAGTAGACACACAATTACATTCTGGAAATGTCAAATTATATATAAATGGTAGATTAGAAGACCAGACAGGTCTTAGAGGAACTCTATCTATAAATAATTGGCCGACAGATGCAACAGGAAAGGGTGGACATGCTATATTTCAGCTTAAAAATGCAAGCTATGACGAAAGTTTATTCATAGGAGCTAAGGCTCAAAATGGTTCTTCAGTAGGACAAAATTCTTTCGAAGGTAAGATAGAAGAGTTTGTATGGTATGACAAGTGTATCTATCCAGTTACCCCACAAGATGGTAAATTTACATTAGAGAAACCAATAAAAGAATTGGTTACAGGGTCTGCTAGTGCATCTTCTAAGGCTTATACTGCTAGATTATTTATTAAAGATTATCACAATATTAGAGGAAAGACATCTGGAGAAGTTGCTGCTTCTTCCCAAGTATCGTTTAAAAAGGCAGCATTTAGTTTATACACTTAGGAGAAAATATGGCAATAACAACAGCGGCGGAAGCGAAAAAATTTGTTTTGAAGGCTTATAAACTCGAAGCCGATGCTAGAGCAGATAATAATGCACTATTAATGAATAGCCCTGATGCCTTGGCAGGTTCTATTTTAGACAATCCTTCTCAGGCTACTGGATATGGCTTTTGGGCCTTTCAAAGATATTGGTACAGAATAGAGGGTAATGAAGCTGTTTCCGAATTCCATATAGATTGGGATGACGGAGAAGATAATTCTGATAAAAAAGCAAACGTATCTATTATTAAAAATGATAAGCCAGCCTTTTTTGGAATAACTAGTCATATATATACTCAGTCTAATAAATTTTATCCATTAATTAGAGCTAAGAGTCAAGAGGGATTTTTATCTAAATGGTATACAGCCCACGCAGGTAGCGGTTCTTCAGCTTTAAATACCTTTGCCGGTTTAGATGATTCTATTAAAACGACAGCCACTGGTGGTGCCGTTTATGATAGTGGTCAAAATTCATTCAGTGTGGTCTCAGTTAGTGGTGATGGTACACAGTTGCCAGATGTTGCTGCCACAGGAACAGTACAATTTACCAACAGCTCTGCTGCTGATATAGACGATTCAACTGTTACAGTTGAGTCAACGGATGGCACAACAGTCGTCTATACGCTTGACGATGAGAGGAATAGCAATAGTTATGAAGGTGGCATAACATATATAGGAACTCAAGGTACATTTGGGCATCCTAGCAAGGCGGCAGAGTTATTTGCCGCTGCCGTTAATCACGCCAGTAATGCTCATACTAATAAAATAACAGCCGTAGAAGGTTCTTCAGCAACTGTTACTCTCACACAAGATGTCGCAGGTGCAGCCGGTAATAACACTATAGCCACAAATGATGCTAGTGATATAACAGTGGTTGGCTTTACTGGTGGAGTTACCTACACTCCGGGCGGCCAACCAGCACGTATACCCGTGTTTGAACCAGCTAATGTACCTCCTGTAGGTGTTCTTAAGGTAGATAGAAAGAGAGCATTTTCTGGTATAGACAATGTTTGGTTAGGAAATAACGACAGAATTATTAGTGCTACTTCTGCTGAACTACCTCATACAAAAACAGTTCACGCATATTGTAGCAACGTTGCCAGAACTGGGGCTCAGGTAAAAGTCACATATCAAGAGGGTAGGATTGGTGGAGTGCAAGCAGAATCAGAAATAACTACAAAGGATAGAGGTTCAGACGCAGCAGGATTCACAAATGTTGATTTTGCAGGTAAAGTGTTATTTATTTCAACTATGGATGAAACTTATGGTTTATATGTTCAATTTGACGGTTCCAATGCAACTATGCCGGATATGATTTGGAGTGGCGGACAAGACCCTGCCATGCCTATTATTATGACAATTTCAGCGGGGAACCAAAATTCAACATCTACGGTTGCTACACCACACGCAGTAGCAACGGCTTTGTCTTCTGCACTCGCAGACATAACATATCATTCGAGAAGCGAATTTACTGGTTTGGCTCAGGCAGCCCCAGAGATAGTCGCTGTGGGTGAAAGATATAAAACAACCTTTAAACATGATAATAAAGGGTTGGTCCCAATTTGTGGAGCAGCTGGGGTAACGAGTCCCTCCTTGGTTGCTGCGACTGGGGGAGTGTTTGAATCGGTTGAGGAATTTGCTCCTAGTTTTACGGTGGACGGTGTGGACGCTTCTGATGGTTCCATAAAACAGAAGACTCTTATCGCAACAGACTTAACGGATGCTGATGCTACTTTAGAAAATGTTGCTAAAGTGTTAAGAGCAGAGTTAGTGAATAATTTGGAAGCTACCGATAGTTACGGAGGTGCAACAGATATTGGTAAGTTATATCCCGGAGAAAGGATGTATCTTCAGGCTTCTTTATACAATGGTGTCAATCCTGACTTACTTCCAACAAATCCTATGAGGATAGCCAATCCTAATCTTAACAGCACTATTTGTTCTGTTTCTCTGGGTAATCCTATTGTAGAAGAAAACTCAATAGGAACGAACATATTAGCAGACGCTACGGAATCTAAAGTGCGCTGTTCTAATAAATCCATTTCGTATTATTATATAGATGACAATAAACTTATTAGTGGAGACACAGTTGGAAATACAGCTAATCATCAAGCGGCAGACGTTACTTATAATATTACAGATAAATTAGTTAATGGTGCTGATTTTAGAAGCGTTGCAGGAACTAAGGATTTGGTATATGCTTTTGATTGGTGGAGGGAACATCAAGATGGAAATTATAGATATTATCCTGCCAAAAGATTAGTACGAGCACAAATTGAAGACAACCATACACAGGTAGCCGATGACGGATTTAATACGTCACCTATTGTGCATTGGGACGCCAGTTCATATTTAACTGTGGGGTCAGCGGCTGCTTTATCAGACGGGCAGACACCAGAGGTTTCTAAATGGAACTATGGCGTTTTCCTTTTCACCAATAAAGCAAAGTTAAGAACACCTAAGTGGTATGACCTTAATGTTACAAATAGAGGTGATAGAACCCCTATCTTTGGTTCTAGTGTTGAAGAGACCCACGCTTTAAATAATTCTACAGCTTTCGATATATTAACTTCGGCGGACCATTATTCTCCAGATAATAGATATGATGCAGACAATGTTGCGGCTACTGATAATGATAAAGATGGTCCAAGAAATGCTTTATTTATGGCAAGAAAAGAAAAATTCGATAGAATTTTTGTTAGAGTTGCTCATGATAGGTTAGCAGCTTCTCCTTTTACTCCGGGTGCTATAGCGAATGATATAACAGTGGGCTCAACTGCGGGATGGCCTAAAATTCGGATGCAGGTTCTATATCCATCTAAAAAGACTAGAAATTCTTCTACTATAGTATGGAAACCCCTATTAGTGATAGATAAAACTAAGCTGAAAGGGAAAGACGATAGTACCTTTTATAAGTCAGGCGAAATTATATTTAATCCACCGCCTGATTGGGAAAAAACCTCCCACAGTACTAATATTGAATATCCGTATGAAGATAATTTCTTTGATGATAAGGGTTCTGGCACAAATGGTATAGATGACAAGTGGACTAAGAGTTCTTATGCGTTAATATTTTTAATAACCCAAATAGATTCTAATGCTGAAGAGGGTATAGAATTGCTTAAACCTATGTTTAAAGTTATGTCTATGTATCCTTATAATAATTCTCATTCTCAGTTAATAGAAATTGTAGACCCAATGCATGTTTCTTTAAATAATTATGCGATTGCCCAATCTGTGTCTTTTGTAAGAAAGGGCACCTTTCAAGAAATTAAGGACCGGTCAGGTATTTCTCAAATGAGACGTATAGGAGCAGAAGGGGGTCAGATAAAATTAGGTGGAGTTGATTTGAAAGGCGATACTGAAACTACTAGGGCCAAGTTCCATGAATTTCAAAGGGATGCTGTTCCGCTTTATTATGATGTAATTCATAGAGATAGTAGTATAACTAGATTATTTGGTGTGATGACTGATATGTCAGAAGACCATCCTACAGGAGAGGTTATACCTAAATTTGCTTGTTCTATTAGAGTTACCCATATACTAGAATTGGACAGCAGTGGAAACATAACAGATAATGGTTACATACCATTAGGTGGAGACGTAATAGATGTCGGACAATACTTATCAGCAAGCTAGATTATTTATAGGGGATAAAGAGTACACACAATTTAATAGCGTTAATATTAAATTTCCCGGCAATAGTAAAATAATTTCTCTTAATTGTGTATTAAATGATACCGACGCCCAAGAAGGAAAATTTCTAAATAAAGAATTAAAGTTTTATTTAAATTATGGTTCAGAAGATAATGTTCCTATATTTAGAGGATTTATACGCCAATTCAATCCTTCCGATAAAAGTATAAAAATATCAGCTTTTGATGGTAGGACATACATACAAGGCAAAGAGGCACAAACTATATCTTTAACAGAAAAGGACAATTTTGATGGTTATACAGTTTCTCAGTATCTATCCAGCATTATACAAGATAAAGTTAATATCGGTGGAGTTACTAGAATAGGCCTTAATATGCTAAACGAAATTAGCCCACCCGCTTTAATGAAGGGGGTTAGAGGAGTAAATCAATCTCCTTACGATTTAGCTTCAAAACAATTAAAATCTCATTTAGATACGGATAGCATAAATGATGGTGTTGTTTTTAGGTATAATATAGACATGATAGATGATGGTGAGGTTTCCAATATAGTTTTCGCGAAGGATAAATCTTTAGATAGTGAACCTTCGGCCAGATTTGCATATTTAGATGGTATAGGTAGCTATACTCATAAAGTAAGGGCTGCCCCCTCTTTTGTTACAACCTCCACAACAGACGGAAAGGGAGCCTTCTATAGAGATGGTAATCTACCCACTGGTGTTATAGGTTCGACCCTAAAGGGAAAATTCAAGGATACTGCATCTGCAACTGAAGCAGCTTTTCTTGAAGTCATTAGTAAACAGAAAAACACTTCCGAAATTACTTTAAAAGCTACTAAAGCATTTTATATAGGTATAGGTTCTATAGTCGAATTAATAGTGCCCGAAGATGAATTAGCTTTAAACAATCATAGAGTAGTTTCTAAAACCATTAATTATAGTAGCAAAGGCACTACGTGTACACTGAGTCTGAATAAAGAACCAACACTAATTGCTGATTACGTTACCAAATCCTAATTAGTTTTATTAGACTTTGCTCTGGCACCGTCACCAAGCCCCTTGGAATCGGGCACGTCTGGTTTTGTAGTTCGAGCTGATAGAGTCCCTTCTTTGTATTCTGTTCCACTGTGGGAGTGAACACTATCTAAAGTACCGTCAGATTTAAGCCCTGCGGTTCTCCCCATTTTTTTTGCTTGTCCTGTTAAGTCTTTTTCAGATATCATATTACTCCTCTGGTTCTCCTACCAATACATCTACCATTTCTTCGATTTTTTTAATTCTCTTTTCCATTTTTTTAAGTTTTTTATAAGTTTTTAAAACCACTGCTGACAATACTACTCCCATATAATCCTCCTATATATCACATTTATCACCCACACAGGCATATTCGGCTTTGCCGTGAGTATTGTCTTCCATCTCGAATTTAGACAGTTGACTATAATCTATTACGGGGACCCTCTTTATAAAGCTTTCGTAGGTTCTTTGGTCTATCTCTTCATAAGGAGCCTGTTTATAAAGTCCACTATCATATGGTAAAAACGACACTCCATTTATAATATCCCAATTCTGATATACCCAATTTCCCACTTCGAACCATTCTTCATCTCTAACATATACAGTCATGCTAGCGTTGTGTTCGCACCAATTATGTTGTAGATTCTTATAGTGTTTGAGTTGGTCTAGGGCTGATACATCAGTTCTTTTTACACACCCCTCTGGAGCTTTAACGGGGAATGATAAAACCCATGTAGATGCTTTTCTTTTGGTTTGACCATTCTCAGGCTTACAGGGAACACCCTGTTCCTTTAACATTTTAAAAAGAGGGTCACGAGCAGCAATCCTGTATCTACGAATGTAATAATCTGACCATCGTGGGTGTACTCCAGAGGCAGAGTCTACAAGTTGCGAAACAGTGCCACTTGGCTTCACACAGGTGGTCGCTGCGGGCATGTTTACACCCAATAGGCTAGAAGCTTTGCGAGATATCCTCAGAACACGGCTTTTAAGCGCTTTTAAGGCCTCAGAGTTCATTAACGTGGGGTTATCC
>PVBE010225660.1_pt1 | contig 15723 bp, 15 predicted proteins | sample 1631181 | NCBI WGS metagenome assembly PVBE01 (sample SAMN08397723, study PRJNA350692) | Marine metagenome, whole genome shotgun sequencing project. | isolation source: water | place: Pacific Ocean | collected 2012-04 | reverse complement strand
TGGCCGACCACAACATGCACTCGGTCAGGGAGTACGTCACCATTCCGGACCTCGTTGACGCGGCCCACCTGTGCGAAACAATGCTGATGGGTTGACCGTCCGGCGTCTGGTACTCAGTTGCAGAGGTACACGAGCACAAGGATCGTAGCCGGCCCGCTCACCCTGAGCCTGTCGAAGGGTGGGCCACTCGTGGTTCGACAAGCCCACCATGAGCGGTTATTAATATCGCGCTTTTTCGAAATCAACCTGTAGTGCCCCTGTTATGATCACCTACTACGGACACTGCGCCTTCCTGTGGACGTCTGGGCGCGGTGTTCGCGTCCTGATAGACCCCTTCGGAAACGAACAGGGACGGCACCGGTTCGACCGTCGGTTTCCGCCCATCGAAGCCGACGCCTCGACGTCTCGACGTGGTGTTCGTGTCCTGATAGACCCCCTCGAATACGAACAGGGACGGCACTGGTTCGACCGTCGGTTTCCGCCCATCGAAGTCGACGTCGTGGCGGTCACCCACGACCACTTTGACCACAACGCGGTGGAGGACCTTCCCGGCACTCCGACGGTGCTGCGGGGCCCCGGCCAGTTCAGGCTCGACGATATCAACGTACAGGGCGTCCGGGACTTGCACTCAAGCGAATCGGGCCGCAGGGGTATGGTCAACACCATGTTCGTGGTCGAGTCCGATGGCGTCCGGTACTGCCACATCGGCGACAACCGGCACGACATTCCCGAGAACGTGCTCTCTCAGCTCGGCAATGTGGACGTGCTCATGGTCACGGTGGACGATTCGTGCCACCTGCTGACCTTCGACCAGGTGACCCAGCTTGTCAGCCAGCTCTCCCCGCGTGTGGTGGTGCCCATGCACTACCATATCGGGGGCCTCACAGCAGATACCTCGACGCTGGAGCCGCCAGAGGCCTGGCTCGCGACTCAACGCGATGTCTTGCGGTTACACGGCGAGCCACAGGAGATCGGCGTAAAAGACCTGCCAGACCACCAGCAGGTCTGGGTTTTTCCTCCGGTTTTATCGTAGCATCGTGATGGCCAAAAACCGGCCGACATGCGCCGCATCGACATCTGGTAGAATGGCAGCTTCCCACTCCATCACCGACGGGAGACCCGGTTGATCGTAGAACTGGCATACGGGCGAACAGGCCTGAAAGTGGACCTGCCGGAGGACCGGACCACGGTTATCGAACCCCGGTACGTTCCGGGCCTGCCCGACCAGGGCGGCGCGTTGCGAACGGCTCTTCAGAACCCTCTGGGTACGGCACCCCTGCGCCGGCAGGTCAGGCCGGACCAGTCAGTGGCCATATCGGTCTGCGACATCACAAGGCCGATGCCCAGCACGACGGTCCTGCCCGCCCTGCTCCGAGAGCTGGGCCACGTGCCGGCGGAACAGGTGGTGATACTGGTCGCCACGGGAACTCACCGCTCCAACACGCCCGAAGAACTGGACGATGTGCTGGGGAAAGAGGTGACCGAGAGATACGAGGTGGTCAACCATAGCGCCTTCGATAGCGACGGGCTTGCATACTTGGGCGAGGGACCTGAGGGCATCCCCATCTGGCTCAATAAGCGATGGGTGGACAGCGACGTGCGGATCACCACCGGGTTCGTGGAGCCTCATTTCTTCGCGGGATTCAGCGGTGGGCCTAAAATGGTGGCGCCGGGTCTGGCCGGATTCAAGACCATAATGGACCTGCACAGCGCACGGCTAATCGGCCACCCCAATTCAACGTGGGGTATTACCGAAGGCAATCCCATCCACGACAATATCCGGGAAATAGCGCGCCAGACGGGCGTGGACTTCAGTGTCGAGGTGACGACCAACCGGGACCACAAGATCACCAGCGTCTACGCGGGCGAGCTATTTGCGGCCCACAAGGCGGCGTGCGACGTCGCCAGGCGGGCGGCGATGAGTCCCGTGAGAGAGCCTTTCGATGTGGTCCTGACAACCAACAGCGGCTACCCTTTGGACATGAACCTCTACCAGGCTGTCAAAGGGATGTCGGCCGCGGCGCAGGTGGTGAAGGACGGTGGCACGATAATATGCGCCACCGAGTGCTCGGATGGCATACCGGAGCATGGAGAGTACAGACGAATTCTTTCAGAAGCCGACGGTCCCGACGAGTTGCTGAAGATGATCTGCTCGCCGGGGTACGAGCGTCACGACCAGTGGCAGGTGCAGTTACAGGCCCAGATACAGCTAAAGGCCGAGGTGCTCTTGAAGTCCACCTACCTGACGGAAGACGAGGTGCGGGCCGCACACCTGGGGCCGGTGGAGGATGTGGAGGTGGTGGTCGCCGACGCGCTGAAAAAGCACGGTCCGGACGCCCGGCTGTGTGTCCTGCCCCAGGGGCCGCAGACGATACCCTTCCTGGAGCCGGGGAGGGAGTAGTTGGGACCGGCAGAGGGGCTTCGCCTCTCTGCAAACTCCATTCTCCAGCAACTTGTCAGGGGGAAAACGAAGCGCAACGCCCGAAGGGGCGTTGCGCTTAAGTTCCAATACGCTTCGTTGAAGCCGGGTCAGGATTCCGCCTGGGACTGTTCCGGTGCCACCTTCGCCTCTTCGGCGCAGGTGGAGCAGACGTAGCTGTCACCCTTCTCCAGGGCAATCCCCCTGGGGATGTTCCTTTTACGTCCGCAGACGCTGCAGGTGGCGGACTCAAGGGGCGTCTTGCCGCGGCGGTTGGGCTCGTTTCGATAGCCGCGGAAGCCCTTGTAGTCCGGGTCCAGCCGTTTCATGGCCTCGAAGCGCTCGCGATCGGCTCGGCGACCCAAGAAACACCTCCAGAGTCGTATGTCGAGGGACCTGCCCCGATGGATTCAGCCTCCCGAACGGTCGGTTAGTTACTCGACGGTCACTTTGGCTCCAGCACCTTCCAGTTTCTCTTTGGCCAGGTCGGCTTCGTCTTTGCCTACGGCCTCCTTGACGGTCGCAGGGGCGCTCTCCACCAGGTCTTTGGCTTCTTTGAGCCCCAGGGTCGTAACCTCGCGGACAGCCTTGATGACGTTGATCTTGTTAGGACCGATCTCCTTGAGCTGTACGCTGAACTCGGTCTGCTCCTCCTTCTGGGCGGCCTCGGCTGTCCCGGCAACTCCCTGGACGGTGGCCATGGCGACGGGCGCGGCGGCGCTGACGCCGAATTCCTCTTCCAGGGTTTTTACCAGGTCGGCAAGGTCCAGTACGGACATCTCTTTGATGGCATCAAGTATCTCGTCTTTTGTTGTCACTGCTGTTTTCGCCTTCGCCTTTGTCGTAGTTTTTGACTTCGCCGCTGTCTTCGGGGCCGTCATTGCCTCTACCTTCTCTTTGGCCTTCTCATCTTCGGTTCCCTCTGCCTTTTCGGCTGCATCTGCCATGGTCTCACTCCTTCATTTGAATGCGGATAACTTCTGTAATGGACGGTTAAGAAACTGTTTCAAAACGGGAGGTGACTTACACCCACCCGCCCGCCCTCATGGGTTTTTATTCCTGGGGGCACATCCCCCAGACCCTCTGGCAGAGGGGGTGTCCCCCTCTGCACTCCCCCGGCGAGTGTTTTGAGATAATTACTAAATGGTTGTCCGTTTGTTAATTGACACGCCGGATTACGACTCCTGTGGGAGCTGCTCAACCCTTCCTTGAAGGACGCGCGCCAGTCCTGAGATCGGGGCGTTCAGTGTATAGACGAGACCGGTGATCGGCGCCTGCAATTGGCCCATTAGCTTGGCGATCAACTCCTCTTTGGAGGGGAGCGTCGCCAGTGTTTCCACCTCGCGGGCGGTTAATGATCGGTCACCCATCAGGCCGGCCCTGATTTTTAACGAAGACCTGTTCGTCCGGATGAATTCGGCCAGAGCCCTGGCGGGTTCGACGGAGTCCTCTGTGCTATAAACGATCCCCGTGGGTCCCTCGACGATATCCTTGAATTGCGGCCTGCCCGCTGCTTCAGCGGCCAGGTAGGCGAGCGTGTTTCGCACCACACGGAGCCTGACGCCCTTTTCGCGGAGTGCCTTCCTGAGGTTACTCATTTCGACGACGTTCATTCCGGTGAAGTCGGCCGAGATGGCGATGGTGCACTGGTCAATCCATCCCTTCATTTCCTCAACCGCATCTATTTTCCATTGCGTCGGCAAGATTCACCTCATTTTTCCGCCGCGGCAGGCGCTCGATATCCGAATAAAAAAACCCTGAGCCACAGACTCAGGGCGACACCCGTCGGAATATTACGGTTGACCCGGATTGGCCTCGGCGGGCTGAGGTTTTAATCCGCGGCTGCGGAGCCCACTGTCTGCGGCACGTAAACTATTCTACTCTAAGGTCAGAGGCGCTGGCAACGTCCAGTCCAATACTCGGGCCCATCGTAGTCGTGAGAAATGCGGAGCGGATGTATTCTCCTTTGAGACCGCTGGGCCTGGCGCGGACTATTGCGTCCATCAACGTGGTCAAGTTATCCAGCAGTTGCTGCTCGTCGAAGCTCACTTTGCCGATGGGCACATGGATCAGGGACGTCCGGTCCACCTTGTATTCGACCCGTCCCTTCTTGGCCTCGGCCACGGCCCTTGGGATATCCTCGGCTTGAACCACGGTACCTGTCCTGGGATTAGGCATAAGGCCTCGCCGACCCAGGATACGCCCTAATTTACCGACCTTGCCCATGACATCCGGCGTCGCGATGGACACATCGAAATCGACCCATCCGCCCTCTATCTTCTTGATAATATCTTCGTCGCCGGCGAAGTCAGCCCCCGCCTCTTCGGCGGCGGTTATGGCCTCACCCTGAGCGAAGACCAGCACGCGGATGGGCTTACCAACCCCATGGGGTAGGGTGGCGACTCCTCGTACCATCTGGTCGGCATGACGGGGGTCGGCACCGGTCCGAATATGCAGCTCCACTGTCTCGTCGAATTTGGCCGTTCCCGACTTCTTGGCCAGGGCAATTGCCTCACCGGGCTGGTAATGGGCTTCCCGGTCGCTGAGCGCCTCGGCAGCCTGATACCGTTTTCCGTGTTTTGCCATTTTGTCCTATCCCTAACTACTCTTTAGGACTCCACCGTGATACCCATGCTTCGGGCGGTGCCCTCGATGATTCGTATTGCGCCGTCCATGTCGGCGGCGTTCAGGTCCTTGAGTTTGGCCTTGGCGATCTCCCGGACCTTGGACACGGGGATGGATGCGACCTTTTCTGTTCTTGGACTAGGGCTTCCCTTCTCGATTCCGGCAGCCTTACGCAGAAGTTCGGAAGCAGGCGGACTCTTGATAATGAAGGTAAACGACCTGTCTTCGAATACGGTCAGTTCCACCGGCACGATTGTACCGGTCTGAGACGATGTCCGCTCGTTGTACTCCTTGACGAAGCCCATGATGTTGACGCCGTGCTGGCCCAAAGCAGGGCCGACCGGCGGCGCCGGTGTGGCCTTACCGGCCTCTATCTGAAGTTTGATGATCGCTCTGACTTTCTTCGCCAACTTATTGCCTCTTACTTATGCTCTTTCAACTTGCAGGAAGTCGAGTTCCACCGGGGTCTCTCGTCCGAAGAAGGAGACAAGCACCCGAACTTTGGCCCTTTCGGGATACACTTCGTCCACAAACCCCATGAAATCGACAAAGGGACCATCAGTGATTCGTATGCCCTGTCCCTTGGTATAGCCGATACGTACTCTCGGCTTGTCGGACTCGATCTGTCGCAGGATGGCCTGGACCTCGTGCTCTTCCAGAGGGACGGGTTTTGGCCGCTTGTCCTGTTCGTCTTCGGCTGAGACGAAGCCGGTCACGCCCGGTGTGTTCCGGACGACGTACCAACTCTCGTCGTTCATCTTCATCTGGACCAGTATGTAGCCCGGGAAGACCTTACGCGGCACAGACTTCCGGCGACCGTCCTTGATCTCCATCTCTTCCTCGGTCGGAACTACGACCTGAAAGATTTTGTCGCGGATGTCCATGGTGGAGATGCGCTGCTCGAGATTCTTCTTGACGCGCTCCTCCTGGCCCGAGTAGGCATGGATGATGTACCAGCGTGGCTCTATGTCTTCGGACATACTCATCAGAATAGCCAGTCGGGGTCTAAGACCCTTTCGAACATTTCGGAGAACCCTATGTCAACGAGACCCAGAAAGGCGCCGATAACAGCCGCCACGGCTATGACCATGAGGGTCAGCCTCATGGTCTCTTCCCTGGAGGGCCAGGTTACCCGTCGTAGCTCGGAGACCACCTCGCCAAACAGCCTGAAGTTGAACGCCCTGCGGGTCGTCTCGGTGCTAATCCTGCGGGGCAACCCCGCGTTGCGGGCCATGTGCCTTACCTGACCTCCCGATGGAGCGTATGCGATCGGCAACGAGGGCAGAATTTGTTGAGTTCGATGCGCTGGGGGTCGTTACGTCGGTTTTTTGAAGACGGGTAAGTACGCTCTCGGCATTCGGTACAACCCAGGGTGATGAATATTCGGTTTTCGCCTCTACGGGCCATTTAGTTTTTCCTGGCAAAATGCCGCTGTAAAGCGGCTAGCTCGGGTTTTTAAACTCCGGGTGGTCAGTCCAGTATTTTTGTTATGACGCCGGAGCCCACGGTGCGTCCGCCTTCGCGCACGGCGAAGCGAAGCTGCTCGTCCATGGCGACGGGCGCCTGGAGTTTTAGCTTCATAACGATGTTGTCGCCCGGCATAACCATTTCGACACCTTCGGGTAGCTGTATCTCGCCCGTGACGTCGGTTGTGCGGATGTAGAACTGGGGCTTGTAGCCGGAGAAGAACGGGGTGTGCCTGCCGCCTTCCTCTTTGCTCAGGACGTAGACCTGGGCTTCCGCCTCGGTATGGGGCTTGATGCTCCCCGGCTCGACCAGCACCTGGCCACGCTCGACTTCCTCTCGTTCGACGCTTCGGACCAAGACGCCGACGGCATCGCCGGGTTCACCTTCGTCCAGTGTCTTGTGGAACATCTCAACGCCGGTGACGGTGGTGGTCTCGGTAGGCTTAATGCCGACGATCTCGATCTGTTGCCCCACCTTGACCATGCCGCGCTCGACCCTGCCGGTTACCACTGTCCCGCGGCCTTTGATGCTGAAAACGTCCTCAACCGGCATCAGGAAAGGCTGGTCTCTGGGCCTGTCCGGGACGGGAATATAGCTGTCGACCGCTTCGAGCAACTCCCAAATCCCCTTGGCCCACTCGCTCTCACGGGATATGTCTTCGGTCTCCAGGGCTTTTAGCGCGCTCACCCTGACGATTGGGATATCGTCGCCGGGGAAACCGTACTCGGTCAGAAGCTCTCTCAGCTCCATTTCAACCAGCTCAAGGAGTTCCTCGTCTTCCATAGCATCGACCTTGTTCAGGGCCACGACCATGGCCGGCACTTGGACCTGCCTGGCCAGCAGGATGTGCTCCCTGGTCTGGGGCATGGGGCCGTCGGGGGCGCTGACCACGAGGATAGCGCCGTCCATCTGGGCGGCGCCGGTGATCATGTTCTTGATGTAGTCGGCATGACCGGGGCAGTCGACGTGAGCGTAGTGCCGCGCTTCGGTCTCGTACTCCACGTGCTGGATGGCGATAGTCACGCCGCGTGCCTTCTCCTCCGGCGCGTTGTCGATGCTGTCGAAGGGTCTATAATTCGCCAGGTTAGACTCCGCGAGCACACGGGTAATCGCCGAGGTAAGCGTCGTCTTACCGTGGTCGACGTGACCGATGGTGCCGACGTTGGCGTGTGGCTTGTTCCTTTCGAACTTTTCCTTGGCCATTTTCTTAGATCTCTCGCTTGAGTTGGTTTGCGACGCATCCAGGGAGGACTTGTCGAGGGGTGATGATGTTGTGAATTGGAATGGACTGAGTGAGGGCCCGATAACCGGGCGACCTCTCTATCTCTGCTCGCAGAGCGAGCAGAGCAGGCTGGGTTGAGAACGCTCAAGGGTGAGGCGTTGGAGCTGCTGACGGGACTTGAACCCGTGACCTCTTCCTTACCAAGGAAGTGCTCTACCACTGAGCTACAGCAGCAGGCTCCCCGCTCGGTCAGAGAGGACTAGGTCGTCCAGTCTGAGTCCGCCTGGAGGAGGCGTTCTCTTTCACACGGAGGCGCGGTCTCGACGTCGTCGCGAGGTGGAGCGGGCGATGGGAATCGAACCCACGTGTACAGCTTGGAAGGCTGTCGTTCTACCATTGAACTACGCCCGCTTGGGGTGGGTTCTAGATGGCGGTCGACACCGTGTCGGCGTCGCATCCACGAACTCTGATCATCACTCAGTGAGTCATGACCTGACGTCGTATTGGCGGGACTTGTCCTGCGCCGGAGTTGAGGAGGTGGTGGGGAGAGCAGGATTCGAACCTGCGAAGGCGTTGCCATCAGATTTACAGTCTGACCCCTTTGGCCGCTCGGGAACCTCCCCAAGGGGACAAGGACCCATCCGTACCCCGACGCGCTCGTGAGCGCGGCGGAAATCAGGCGGACCTCGACTCCGACGCCGGGTGCCGGTACCAGTGCATCACTCAAGTAAGGCTCGCGCCCACCAGAGCTCTGCTCCCGTGCTATCCCGTGCGTGTTCCGTTGTGATGGAGCGATCCGCTCAACCAAAAGTTGATGGAGCCAGCGATGGGGCTCGAACCCATGACCTCTTGATTACAAATCAAGGGCTCTACCAACTGAGCTACACTGGCTTGTTCGTCGTTTGCGGGGGTTCCCGCGGGGCCGACGAGGCTGACCAGCGCGAGCGCTTGGCGGCGGTCCCGAAGAACTCGGGCGCGGTATGTTAGGGACCCGCGGCCCAGGGTCAAGGGGCAAGTCGACTAGACTCCACTTTTCTACACCCAACGCAGCCCGAGGTCGAGCCCTAGACCTCCGCTACAGACGCCCTATAGGCCTCGAAAGAGGTCTCTACGGCCCCCATGGAGTCGCCCCCAAATTTGGCCAAGAACGCCCTAGAGAGCTCTAGAGCCACGACCGCCTCCCCCACGACGCTCGCCGCCGGCACAGAGGTCACATCCGAGCGCTGATACGTCGCCAGAGAGGCCTCTCGTGTCTCGAAGTCCACTGATGGCAAGGACTTACGTAAAGTCGGGATCGGTTTCATCGCGGCCCTGAGGACCAGCTCTTCCCCCGTCGTCATGCCCCCCTCAAGGCCTCCAGCGCGGTTCGTCTCCCGCGAAAACCCGCCCCAGGGACCCCCAGAGGCCGGCAAGATCGCGTCATGAGCCTCTGACCCTCTCCTCCGAGCGACCTCGAATCCGAGCCCGATCTCGACCCCTTTGATGGCAGGAATAGAGAGGAGCGCTCCGCCGAGCCGCGCCGTGAGCCGCTCGTTTGGGTCCGAGTACTCGCCGAGACCGGGAGGCAGCCCCATGGCGCGGACCTCGAAGACCCCTCCGAGGGTGTCTCCGTCCTCCTTGGCTGCGTCGACAGCGTCGCGCATTCCGCTCTCCACCTCAGCGTCGAGGCAGCAGAGGTCGCTCTCGGAGCGCCGCGCGACGCGCCCGTCTCCCGCTGCGTCCCAAGCGTCCGCTCGCGCCGCGACGCCGCCGAGCTCGACTAAGTGGGCGAAGACCTCCACACCGAAGGCCTCGATCACTTGTCGCGCGATCCCGGCCGCCGCGACTCGGGCGGCGGTCTCTCGGGCGCTGGCGCGCTCGAGGATCGCTCGCGCGTCTCGATGTCCGTACTTCTGACAGCCCGCGAGGTCTGCGTGCCCAGGTCGCGGGCTCTTCGGCGTGGGGAGCTCCTCGATGGTCTGGTCCCTGTTCGGGACCTCAAAGGCGATGGGCGAACCGAGGGTCACTCCTCCCTTCAGCCCGCTCAAGATCTCGACGTGGTCGCGCTCGATCTTCATGCGACCGCCGCGGCCATAGCCGCCCTGCCGTCTCACGAGCTCTGCGTCGATCCGATCGATGTCCAGAGCGAGCCCCGCAGGCACCCCCTCAACGACACCGATGAGGGTCTTCCCGTGCGACTCCCCCGCCGTCCTCCAAGTGAGCCGCGTCAACCCGCGCCCTCCCAGTCCGAGGTGTCCACCTGATCTTCAGGGACGATCTCGACCCACTCTTCCACCGCTTCCTCTCTCACCACCTCTTCCATCGGCGCTGAGGGGGTCAGCTCTGCGACCTCAGGCGCTGGCTCCGCCAAGATCACGTACTCCGGCAGCTCTGCGGCCTCCTCCCGGGGGGCTGTCTCCTCAGCAGGCGCGGGCGCTGGCTCGGTGACAGGGAGAGGCGCGCGGTCGGGCGCTTCAGCGAGCAGAGCGTTCACTCGCTCTAGGAGCTCTCTGGGCTCGAATGGTTTGGGGACGGTCCCGAGGATCCCAGGGACCTTGGACAGAGCCTCCGTGATCTCGGCGTCCAAATAGCCTGAGACGACCAGCGTGGGAGGGAGGAGCCCCTCAGACTCAAGCTGCGGGAGCTCGACGCGACCGTCCTCCGCTCCGAGCTCGAGGTCGGCGAGCATGAGCGCAAAGCGTCGCTCTCGGAGAGCCTCGCGCGCTTGCGCGTAGCTCGTCACCACGCGCGCCGAGTGCCCTCCCTTCTCAAGGAACCACGCGACGAGCTCGGCGATTCGCGCGTCGTTGTCCACCACGAGCAGGTCAGCCATCGACAAGAGAGTAGCAACCCCCCTCCCCCGCACCTCACGGAGAATCCTCTCTATAACGACTCGAGCCAGGTGATCTCATCCAGCCCGACGGTCAGCTTCATCGAGCCGAGCTTCACGACAGCCTTAGATCCCTCTCGATCGATCTTGTGCACCTGGCAGCGCCTGCCATAGCGCGGCAGGTAGACGGAGTCTCCCTTCCGGAGCGAGCCCAGGAACTCCTCCCTCTTCTCCGTGAGCGTCGCGCCGACGAGGTGCTGTTCGATCCGGTCGAACACAGCCTGCAGCTCGGCTCGCTGAGTGGCCGGGACCCCGTTCAGGAGGTTGCGACCCTCCATGAGCCCATCTCGAGCGCCGTGCAGCCGCTCGTCTAGGCTGCGCTGCGCCTCGTCAGCGAGCGAGTCCGACTTGCGCGCGAGCGACTCGCGCTCGAGCTCGAGATCACGGTTCACCTGCGTCGCCTCCTCCAAGCGATCATCGGCCGCGCTGCGCGCCTCCTCCGCGCGCAAGCGCGTCGCCCGCAGCTCCTCGAAGAGCTCCTTTGTGTCCTCGTCATGGCGCTCGAGCCGCGCAGCCGCTCGCTCCACCAGCTCCTTCGGGAGCCCCAGCCGCTCCGCCACCGCGAGCGCTGTCGACTCACCAGGCGTCCCGATGCAGACGCTGTATCTCGGCTCGAGGGTCTCCACGTCGAACTCGGTGCACGCGTTCTCTGCGCGTGAGTTCCTGAAGGCGAACTCCTTGAGCCTCCCGAGGTGGGTGCTCACCAGGCTGGGCGCGCCCCGAAGGAGGAGCTCCTCCAAGAGCGCCTCGCCGAGGGCGGCGCCCTCGTCCGGGTCCGTGCCTCCGCCGAGCTCATCCAAGAGGACGAGCGTCTTCGCGCCCGCTCGCGCTAGGCCGTCCCGGATGCGGACGAGGTGGCTGGAGAAGGTCGAGAGGCTCTGGCGGATCTCCTGTTCATCACCCACGTCGACGGCGACGCCTTCATAGAGCGGCACAGCGCTCCCCTCCTTGCAGGGGAACGGCAGGGCGCAGCGCGCGAAGAGGCCAGCGAGGCCGAGGGTCTTGAGCGCCACGGTCTTCCCGCCCGTGTTGGGTCCGGTGAGGATCAAGAGGTCGAAGTCGTCTCCGAGCCGCAGGTCGATCGGCACGACCGCATCGAGGCGCTCGGCCCTGAGCTCCTCCAAGAGGAGCGGGTGCCGCGCGCCGCGGAGGACGAGCCCCTCGGCGACCGCCCCGTGTCCCGCGAGCTCAGGGAGCCGCGCGCCTGACTCCTCACTCCACTCGCGCGCCGCGTGGGCGACCTCGAGCTTGGCGAGGCCGCGCGCCGCGAGCACCAAGCCCTCCTCCGCGTCGATGACCTCTCGCGCGAGCTCAGCGAGGATGCGGTTCACCTCGCGGCGCTCCTCAAGCCGACAGTCCGACTGACGATTCGAGAGCCCCACCACAGCGTCCGGCTCAATGTAGACCGTCTGTTCGCTCGCGGAGCGGTCGTGCAAGACGCCCTTCACGCGCCCAGAGCTCTTCGCCTTGAGCGCGAGGCACAGGCGCCCGCCGCGCAGGTGAACGCGCGCGTCCGTGAGGGACGAGCGGAGCTTGGGGTCGCGCGCGAAAGCGCGCAGCTTCCCATCGATCGAGTGCGAGAGCTCGCGCTCCTCGATGCGCAAGCGGTTCAGGAGCGGCGAGGCCTCGTCGAGGACCCTGCCGCGCTCATCCACAGAGCGCTTGACGCGCTCGAGGAGGTCGCCCAAGTCAGGGAGCTCTCGGCCCAGCTCCCCGAGCGCTGGCGCCTCGGAGGTCCGATGCCTGCACCAGTGCGAGATCCGCTCGACCGCGCCGCAGAAGCCGCGCAAGCTCGCGAGCTCCTCCTCTTCGAGCCCGCCATCCCGCGCTGAGCTGAGGATCCGCCCCGGATCCAAGACCCCGCCGAAGGTGAGCGAGTCGCCGCCGAGCTCCAGGTCCGAGAGCTCAGCCTGTATGGCGCGCATGCGCAGCACCGCCTCGTCGCTGAGGGGCGTGAGTTCTTCGAGCGCGCGGCGACCGAGCGAGCTCGCGACGTGACGAGCGAGGGGCTCTTTGGCCGCGCCGAACTCGAGGGCCACGTGATCGAAGCTCTCCTCCGGCAGCCGCTCCTCTCCTGTCCAAAGCTCCATGGTCGAGCCGCTCATGGGGTGGGCCTGCACGCGAAGAGGCGGACGACCCGCGGCTCAACCATGGGCGGCTCCCACTTGAAGGTGCCGAGCACATCGGACGCCTTCCAACCGAGGCCTAAGAGGCGCTCTTGGTACGCGCGCATGAACTCGCGCGCCGGCCTCCCTCCGAGGTCCGGCGGGTCCGTCATGAAGAAGACGTCGAACTCTGCGGCCCAGGCGGCGAAGGCTTCATCCGTCCAGCCCGGATCGACGCCCTCGAAGGTGACGTCGACCTCGCGATGCGCATCGCGCAGGAAGCGCTCGATCTCACCACCTCGTTCAAGGAGCCCGAGGTGCAGCGCGGCAGGTGACAGCTCGCTCGAGACCCCCAACCAGCCGACGCGCTCCATGGGCTGCACCTCCTCCGCGCAGGCGTCGAGGATCCCTGCCACTGTCTCACTGGCAAGACCAGCGGTGGGCCTGCGTCGGCCAGCGCCGAGGCGACCGAGCCGATCCAGCTCTCCCACGACGTACTCACGCTGCGGATCACCCTCAGGTACGAGCCCGACCACGTCAGCCAAGGCGCGCGAGTCAGCTCCACCGAGCGGGATGACGCAGAGGAAGAGGACAAAGGGGGCGGCGCGTCGAGCCCGAGCGCTTGAGGCCGTCCAAGCTGCGACCCCGAGAGCAGCGAAGCACCAGAGCGCAGGAGCGAAGGGGACGAGGAAGCGGTCGAGGTGGAAGGGGTGCGCCCAGAGGACCGACGCCGGGATGATCGCGGCGGCTCCGAGCAGGTGACCCCCCGGCTTCGAGAGGGTGCGCAGGGACCAGATGAGCCCGAAGAGGACGAGGAGCAAGAGCCGCGGCTGGAGGTGGAGGCCCGCAGCCCACTCGACGAGCCGCCGCGCGGGTGAGAGGTACTCCGTCTCGAGGTTGCCCGTCAGGAACCCGAGGAACGCGTCGCGGTGAACCGCGGCGAGCTCGGCTCCGCCTGGGAGCGGGAGGAGGAACCACCAACAACAGAGCACGAGGCCAGGCACAGCCAACCGCAGCGCGCGGCCTCCCATCTGTCGAGCCGTCCCACCGCGCGCCGCCATGATCCACTCGAAGAGGAAGTCGCTCGTGAAGATCGCCGCGAGGAGCAGCCCGTAGTTGAACTTCGTAAAGAAGACGAGGGCGAAGGCGAGGCCCGCGAGGAGGTCAGCCTGCGGGCGGTCTGGGCCCCGTCGAAGCCAGGCGAAGAGCGTCCATACGACCGCGCACGCGGACGGGACCGCGTGGAAGAGCGTGCCTGCGTAGGCAGCGGCCAAGGGAGACGCACCACAGAGCGCGAGCGCACCCCAGGAGGCGCGACCGAGCTCGCGCTCGCCCATCCCCATCCGCGCTCCCGCGACGCGCGTGAGCTTGTGAGCTCCGACCATGGTGAGGCCCCAGAGGAGGACGCCCATCACCCGAGCGACAGCCTCAGAGGGTCCAGTCAGCGCTTGGACCAGGCCCAAGAGCGTGGGCCAAACGAACGGGTACTGAGTGCAAGAGTGGAGCGCGTCCATGGCGCCCCCCAGATCTCCTGCGCGCAGGTAGAGCGCGATGCGGGCGGCGGGTAGCTCCGCGTGCTGGCTCTCGTCCCAGCCCCAGGTGACGTCGTCGGCCCCGGTCAAGAGCTGCCAAGCCACCCAGGCCGCGGCAGCGACCCAAGGGAGGACGCACGCGGCGTGTGACCTGCTGTTTTGGGGCGCGCCGTTCATGGGCGCATTCTAGGCACCCGGGGGGTGGCCGGAATACACTGCTTGAGCGCCACCAAAGGTTCTGGACCTCCTCGGACCACAACTCCACTCTTGGGGCGCACCTTCAGAGGAACCATATTGAGCCACTCAGACCAGCACCAAGACAACTTCGAGACCCGCGCGATCCACGCAGGTCAGACCCCCGACCCGAACAACGGCGCGGTGATGCCGCCGGTGTATCTCTCAAGCACCTTCGAGCAGGACGCCCCAGCGGCGCCCCGTCAAGGCTATGAGTACTCCCGCACCTCCAACCCGACGCGCACCGCGCTCGAGGAGAACGTCGCCTCTTTGGAGGGCGGCGCCTGGGGACTCTGCTTCGGCTCTGGGCTCGGCGCGACCAACGCTTTGTTGGCGAGCTTCGTCCCCGGAGATCACATCGTCGCAGGCAACGACCTCTATGGAGGGACGCACCGGATCTTCCGTCAGGTCTACGAGCGCTACGGGATCGAGTTCACCTTCGTCGACGCGCGCGAGACTGAGAGGATCGCCGAGGCGATGCGACCTGAGACAAAGTGTGTCTACTTGGAGACGCCCTCCAACCCGCTGCTGCGGCTCACAGACCTCAGCGCTGCGATCGCCCTCGCGAAGGACGCCGGCAAGATGGTGGTCGTCGACAACACCTTCGCGACGCCTTACCTGCAGAACCCGCTCAGCCTCGGCGCTGACGTCGTGCTCCACTCCATGACGAAGTACCTCGCTGGACACTCCGACGTCGTCGCAGGCTGCCTCATCGGAAACGACCCTGAGCTGCGCGAGACCTTCGCCTTCTACCAGAACTCTTGCGGAGGCGGCCTAGACCCCTTCTCCAGCTTCCTCGTCCTGCGAGGCACGAAGACCCTCGCCGTGCGTATGGAGCGCCACTGTGCCAACGCGCGGGCCGTCGCTGAGTTCCTTGAGGCGCATGACGCCGTCGATACGGTCCACTACCCGGGGCTTGAGTCGCACCCGCAGCACGAGCTCTGCACCCGGCAAATGCGCGATGCTGGGGGGATGGTGAGCGTCGAGCTGAAGGGCGGCCTCGACGCAGGCGCCGCGCTCTCCAAGGACACCCGCCTCTTCATCCTCGCAGAGTCTCTAGGCGGAGTGGAGTCTCTGATCGAGGTGCCTCCGACGATGACTCACGCAAGCATTCCTGCAGAGGAACGAAAGGCCTCTGGAATGGCAGACGGACTCGTGCGCCTCTCCGTGGGGATCGAGAACGTCGACGACCTCATCGCCGACCTCGATCAAGCGCTCTCGCGCTGAGCCGAACTAAAAGGGCGAGCTCG
>PVBE012274531.1_pt1 | contig 15724 bp, 17 predicted proteins | sample 1631181 | NCBI WGS metagenome assembly PVBE01 (sample SAMN08397723, study PRJNA350692) | Marine metagenome, whole genome shotgun sequencing project. | isolation source: water | place: Pacific Ocean | collected 2012-04 | reverse complement strand
CATGTGCCGTATGAGGGTAGATGAAGGAACTGATAGACAGTTTGCTGAATCTGCCGGGGGAGGACAGGAACACCAGCGCAGTTTTGCATTGGAACTACAAGAACCTGTTCACACGGATGAGTATATAGAATACCCAGTTATCGCTATAACGTCAGGCCCCCACGACGAAGATGGCGACCAAAAGGTCTTTATTGAACCATCCGTATTAAAAAATAGTGTAGAAACATTTACTGAGTTACCAGTTTACTACAATCATCAACGAACCGAGGACGACCTCCTCGGAAAGGCTATCAACCCAGAAATCGTAGAGCTTGAAGGTGGTAAAACTGCAATAAAGATGCTTGCGCAACTTTATAAGAACGCAGTGGATAATAATGGAGTGCTAGAAAAGATTGAAAACGGAGATATGACGCATGTCAGTATCGACTGGTTTTCTAAGGATGTAGACGTTCTAGGAGAACCGTTTGCAATGGACATTCGTCCTATTGAGGTTAGTTTTATTGATAATGAAACTCGAACCCCCGTTTGTGACGCATGTACGATAGAAAAGGAATGTGGTGACCACCGTGAATTCGGTGAAGAACCAAAACATGATTCTTGTGGCTGTGGAGGTCATGAAGAATCTTGTGCCTGTGAAACACACGGGCGAAACAGCGAGGAAATAACGATGGCTGAAGAACAGACAAAAGAAGTAGTTTCTCAAGCTGTAGGTATCACCGAGCGTGAATTCGCTTCGATGAAATCTCAACTTGAAGAAATGACTGAGTCTTATGCTGAGTTAAACTCTAAACACGAAGAGGCATTAGGCCTCGTTGCTAAATTCCAAGAAGAGGAAGAGGTTCGAGCTGCTGCTGAAGTAGAAGCAAGAATTATGTCTTTTGTAGATTCAATTATTACAAAAGAATCAGCTCTAGGAAAATTAGATGACGAGACTAAGATTGCACGTGCAGAGGAACTTAAAGCATGGGATGCAGTAAAACTAGAAGGATTTAGTATCGCAATGGAAGGAGTAACTGTACCAGAAGTAGTTGAAGAACGAACTTTTGGAAAGGGAAAATCCAGCGATGCTGAGAAAGAACTCCATGAAGACAAGGAAACCCCACGCATGTTTGCGATGGAAAACGGTAGAATTGTATTTAAAGGAGAGGAGAACTAAATATGGCAATAATAAAAAGCACATTAGTAAATGATGGTGGAGCACCAGCACGTATTATAAATCTAACAGCAGGAGCTGCTATCTTAGCAGGTCAATGCTTGATGATTCATACGGATGGTACAGCTATCAAAGCTACTGCGGCAGTTGAATATTTCCCTATGGCAGGAGTAGCTCTAACAGATGCTGCAAGCGGAGACCAAGTAAGTATGATTACCGGAAGTGGTATTGTATGTTACATTTTAACCGCAGCAGTAACAGCTGGAGATAATCTTAAGTGTGTAGCTGATGGAGAATTAGATACACAAACAAGTAACACAAACCGAGTATCCCAAGCAGTAGCTTTGGAAACAAACGCGGTAGACAGCACTGTAACAAAGTGCTTGGTGTTCTAAGGAGATATAAAATATGGTAGCAGCAGGAACAAATCCCGGTTTGGCAACGTCACAACTAAGTGACACAGCAAACAGGGTATTAGTAGACTACAAGGATGCAATTCAAGACTACAAAGTCACAAGCATGCCTGTAGTAGCAATGTTTGCAGAGCGATTCACCACCGACACCGGTGGAGATGTCGATATAACATTCGCAAAGCCTTCAATGGGTTTAGAACAACTCGAAGAAGGTGCAACACCGTCTTATCAACACACTGACTTGAGAAACGAACGTGTCTCAGTTAATGAGTTTGGTATCGCAATAGGTGTAACACGCAGAATGTTAGAAGATTCCCGTTTCTCTGAAATGGAATTAGCTCTGAACGAAGCAAGACGAGCAGTTGACAGACATGTCACAAAACACTTTATCTATGCAGTTTTCGGATTAGCCGATACAACTTTCGGTACAACCGCAATCGCATATGATACAGCAGATACCTCAATAGAGACATTTGCAACCTACTCACATGGAGGTTTCTACGGAGACAGCCCTGACAGTGGTGCAAGATTAGTCGAATACGGTGGTTATTCAGTAGCAGACCTTGGTGGTCTAGGTACGTCCAATGGTGGACACTACTTAGCAGCCTCTGACGCTGACGCTGGTGACAGTGATATAGCTTTAACTGAAATAACAAGCGCAATAGAACTTATTTCAGCAAAAGGTGGAATAGCAGATACAATTCTGGTTTCCCCAAGCCACTATAAGTCTTTATTGGACTTAGCTGACTTTACAGCACCTTTCGCATCTGGAACAGCCACTACGGCAAATCCGGGAGCATCCAAAGGTGGATTGGATTTCGTAAACGAAACATCCGCATCTGGAATTGTTGGACAACTATACGGATTAAACGTTATAGTTAACCCATTCATTCCATCAACAAGATACGGTGTTTTCGATATGAAGGTCAAGCCTGTAGCTTACGTCGAAAGACGTGGACTAACTGTAGAAGAAGCAAATCCCGGTTTTGGTATAACTGGTTCATACATGTCTATGAGATATGGATTGAAGGTTATACGCCCAGAAGCTGGTGTAATTGTTATATCTGACGCAGCTTAGATAACTAGTAAGTAACATTAAAATTTGGTCTGGGCGACACCACAGCAAAAGTCGTCCACCCTGAGGATAATCAATGCCAGTCAAACAAGAAAAGAAGAAAGTATTTCAGCCAACTAAAATTAATACAAAGGCTACTAGAGAAGGATACGGACTGAATAAGGTCACAACGGCACCAACACGTATGATGGTGTTAGACGATAGGTTACCCTCTAAACAATACATCAAACAAAGAATAGAAGCAAACGTTGACGATAGTACTTTTGGCGCATCTTGGGATGGCGTTACAACAAAAGCACCTTCAATGAATGCAGTTTACGATTATATAGGTTCTCTCGCATCTACCTCTGATGTATGGGGAGTAGAGAGTTCCGCAGCAGCAGCAGATACTAGGTCACGTAAATCTGGTAATGTTGGTATTGGAAATGCTAGTAGTATGGCATTTAATGACATTTCACACAAATTAACAGTAGATGGAGACCTAAGAATAGGAGCTAATATATCTTCATCTGGCAACAGTAATAAAGATATATATCTAGATGATGGAGCTATACTATACAAATATGGCTCTAGTGGTAGCACAGCTATGCTTACGCTAAATAGCTCTACAGGGCATTTGGTGGGTCAAAACTTAGCTATTGGCTCAACAGCGCCTAGTTTGCCTTTAGAGATTAATGTAGCTGAAGCAAGCGCATTATCTACAGCTGATGGCACAGGTTTATTCCAGATTGGTAATGATAGTGGAGCCAATATAGGTATGAACAATAGTAAGATACAAGCTAGGTCTGCTGGTAGTGCATCTGCTTTATATCTCAACCCCGGTGGAGGGGATGTTAAGTTAGGTAGTGGTTCTAGTACAGTTACAGTCGAGAATAACTTAACAGTAGATGGTAACTTAACAGTTACAGGTACAGCAACTTCAATATCTACAGAGACAGTAACAGTTTTTGATAATATTATAGAATTAAATTCTGATTATGAAGGTACTTCACCATCAGCTAATGCTGGTATAGAAGTTAATCGAGGAGGTAGTACAGAAATTAATACGGCTATCCGTTGGTATGAAAATGGTTCAAGTGCAGGAAAGTGGCAGTTATCTGAAGCAGAAGATACAGCAGCCGCATATTATGATTTAGTTCACACAGGACAAACAGGTTCTGTTTCAAATACAATGTTGGGAGGTAGTATAGCCAATAGTAAATTAGCTAATGATAGTGTTACTGTTGGAAGTACTGAGATAGACTTAGGTGCTTCTTCTACTACACTTGCTGGATTAACAGCAGTAACCGTTGCAGGTACATCTGGTGGTTCAGGAACTACAGCATTGAATATTACAGGTGGTAATTCAAGTGCCACTAACCCCGCAGTTAATATTACAGGACATTTAACTGCATCAACCAAGTCTTTTAATATTCCACATCCTATACACGACGATAAGAGATTAATATATGGAGTATTAGAAGGACCAGAATTTGGAGCATATAATAGAGGTACTGTAGAATTAGATGTTATTCCAGACCGTATAGCTATAGATTTACCTGAATACTGGTGGAAACTAGTAGGTGATGATTATAGTATCACTTTAACCCCTTACGGACCATATAACGTATGGATAGATGAAAAATTAGAAGATGGATTCTTTGTTTGTACTTCAGCATCTGATAACGTTAAATTTGATTGGATAGTTACAGGTGGTAGAAAAGACGCAGTAATTCCGGAGGTAGAGCCACAGGCTCGATAGATAGACATGGCACAAGAACGAATTATAATTAAAGGAGATAAAGGAAGTATATACTTTGAAAAAGACGCAGCTGACGATAATACATATGAAGTATCTAAAGAATTAAAGTTAAATTCTGCTAACGATGGATTAGATTTTGATGGTTCACCTTTAGTTGATACTGGTGACAAAGGACAAAAGGGTGTTCAAGGTGCTCAAGGTACTCAAGGTGTTCAAGGAGTAAAAGGACAGAAAGGAGCAGGTGGCGGCGGTGGAGGAAGTTCTTTAACCGTAGGCTCTGATAACCAAATACCATTTACTAACGGTGCTGGTGACGACTTAGAATATGCAGCAGATTTTACTTTTGATGGAACAACATTCAATGTAGGAAGTGGTAGCGGAGGTTCTGAATATTTAACAGTTAACGGTAGTCGTTCAACTATAATACTAGGCAGTAGTGCTGCAAGTAATTTCGGTGTAGCTTACAAGATTTATGAAAACGGTGGTACAACTCTTCAAACTGGTAGTGACACAGACCAGCAAGTAGCATCTCAAGTAGTTCCAGAAATGGACCCATTTACGGGGCAAGTGATAGGTATAAATGTTACCTATATGGATATGAATCATGCAGGAGGTATATATATTGGTTCAACTAGTGTATGATGAGGTAGTTTTATGGCAATAACAAAAGAAGAAATAATAGAACAGTGTAATACCGCTATAGCAGGATATACAACACTACTAAATGAAGCATTGACTGATGGAGACATTAGTGTAGAAGCAGATAAGATGAAATGTCTTAGTAACATTACCAATATAGTTAGAGTAACAAGAGTAAAGGAATACGCGGAGGCTAATCTGTGATGAAGGAATTTGAAAAAGAGGAATTGCTAATACGTATGGATGAGCGAGTCAAAACTATTTTTAATAGAATGCACGACTTTGATAAATTATTCACAAACCACTTACACCACCATGAAAAGTGGGAAAATGATATTAGAACGCAAATGCGCTGGTGGGTTGCTGTTGCGATGACAGCTGCTACTGGTAGTGGTGCGATGATGATGGGAGTATTATAAATGGCAATAACAAGAGACTCGACATTAGATTTAGACCAAATAGGAAGTAGAGTTAGAATATTAACAGGAATAGAGTCTACAGAAATAGATGATAGTAACATGTCAGAGTTAGTTAGTATGGCTATTGAATGGTTTGAAGTCCAGTCTGGATTAACCTACGTAGTAGATACTGACAACGCTTATGATAATGCTGTTATATTTTATTCTTCATATTTGGCTAGTATAGCACAGAATGGTATGGGAATTGAGAATTTAAAGATAGGTGATATATTTATATCCTATGCAGACGATGAACCTTATATGAGGTTCAAACACATGGCAACAGATGCTTTAAACTCAAAAATAACTACCAGTATAAAGAGAACTACTTATAACGCTGATTCCAGTCAAGGTAATGTCAACTGGAAAAAGAATATAGACGGTAGTGATAGTACACTTAACACAAGAAGTAAACCAAGGAATATGTAATGGTAAACACAGTTAAACTAGGAACAGTAAACATGCCCAAATTATTAAGAGGTTTGAGTAATCGTACGAGACAAGTACGTGACCTAGTTTTTCACAGAGATGCTATTTTTAGTAAAAATGTTGGAACTAAAAAAGATACAGACGGTAGTCCCGGCGCTGGTGGTGGAAGAACCACTGATTTAGCTGGACCAGCTGTTAGTTTTGGTTATGAAGAGTCAATTAACGTAACGCAATCTGAGGGTACGGACCAAGCTTACCATCTTAGTACACCAGAACTAGTTTTACCGGGCATTAAAGCCCTCCAAAGCCCTATTATTAGCCGTTCTGGTAAGTTAGAACAATCAGGACACAGAATTACAGGAGCATGTACATTTTATTTACCTTCTTTAGATTATGTTAGAGCATTAGAAAATTTTAGTGAAACTACACAGTTTGATGAGATAGAAACTTATGACAAATTATTAGATATGGAAAGAGTTATACAGAATCCTTCTGACGTTTCTGCTACTCAACAAACAACAACATTTACATTCTCAGATACTTCTCCGGGCTTTGAAGTAGACAGAGTTCAATTTAAAATTAAATCAGGAGATACATTAGATTATATAACTCTAAATGGTAACGAAGGAGGCTCTAATAGGAGTCTTAAATGGGATGGTGCGTTACCCTTATCAAATACAGCTTGGACTATTATAGATTTACCACTTAGAGATATAGAAGTAGGAGACACAACTACAGTATATAAAGATGGAACAGCTTATGTTTTTACAGCAGCTACTGATGATACTATATTAGATTTAGATAAGCTATATGGAGCAAGTACTTATGAATTAAGCTCCCTTATAGTGCAATTATCTAGCTCTGCCTCAGTAGAGCTTAAAGATATATATCTATATAGAAGTGCTGAATGGAGAGTAGAGAATATTAAAGATTATAGAGATGAATATATAGAAATAGGAGCCGTGCGAGTGCGTGGTGAACGAACATCTCTAAGGAGAGCAAATGGCTAATGATTATTTAAATGTAATAGAAAGAGCCCTGATGATGGGTATAAGTGATAAGATAAATACAGATGTTGGTACTGGAGATGTATATGTTTATGGACATTTTCCAGCAACAGAAGAAGTTAAGTTCCCTGCGATAATTGTACAACTAATCTCTTCAGGATTTGATGAACAGTTTTTTGGACAAACAAATACTTTTGGAGAGGGAAATACTTCAGGTAAAGGAGAGGTATATGGAACTGCATACACAGTTCATATCCTCATAGATAAAGATACAGAACTAACCATAAGTGGTAATAAATATAAACAACGAAAATTATTAAACTGGATGATGTTGAATATAGCAAATTATGTGGTTGATATTGATTGGGATGTTTACGAAGAAGAGGAATTAGAAATCTTAGATAGAAGGTTAGATGCTTGGAGAGATGTTGGTTATTTAGACCAATTTGAATGGTACGGTGCATCAGCTAATTTTATAATTCACTTTAAAAACTTTAGGTCTTAATGCCTACTCAACAAAGTGTTAGAGCTTTATTATCGAATTCTCAAAGACAAACATTATTTAGTGGTGGTAGAACTAGTCTTTCAGAAGATAATCCAGTTATAGCTCTTGGTGCAGGATATTATCCTATAATACAAGAAGGTGTTAATCACGCAAGATTAGACCAACAAGGTCCCTATGGGCCATTAAATTTTTCTAGAGTAGCTGAACAGTCAGGTGGTCAGATGAGTGTGAGTAGTGGTTATTTTGATATGGGTGGAGAACCACATAGAAGACAAATAAATTTAAGAGGTGGTATAACACATACATGGTATTTAAACTTAACTAATCAAGGGCTACTACAACAACAAAGTATTTTAGATATTAGAAGATTATTTAGAATGGCACAAAGACCAGCACCAGACAATCTAACAATGATACAAGCAATGCATGAAGTAGTAGGTACAATGGATGAAACACCTTTTGGTGAAATGTCACTTGCGGGGGTACCGGTAGAAACTTTTGATTTATGGTCTATTCTAGAAACGCCCGGACTGCGATATTCTAATGTATGGAGACAGCTTAGAGACGTTGTTAATATCATAGATGAAGACCATCTAGTAGGTGGTGGAACTAATGACAACCCAGCTGACCGTTCTGTGAAAAGAGCAATGGCTAGACATCTTATACCTGATGCCGCAGCTGGACTTGCTGGTGGTGGTGGACCCTCTTTTAATCCAACCGGACAAATCCCTGTAGATAACGAAAGAACAACGCTAGCAGCATTACAAATGGAATTCGATAGACACGCTGCTACTTACACTAATAGCTTATTATCCTTTATAAACGAACGTATGAGAGAAGGTATTAATAGAATGGACCCTAATTTTTCTGTGACACAACAACAAGGACCAGACGTAGCAATAGACACTTCTGCTGTAATGCCTGAAGAACAAGCTGGTGCAGTAACAGGTGGAGGAGGAACTCCTGAATCTCAGGGTTTACCACAAGCTATAGGTTCAACAGGAAGTATGGATTATGCTATTAATTTTATGGGTCAAATACATGTAGGAGACGTTTCTAATAGGACTATAGTTGAAGGTTATCAACACGGTCTTTCTAGAGGAGAAATTATGACTCAAGAAAGAGTTAATGAGTTAATAGAAAATAATGATGCGGCTACTATGCATTCTGAAATATATAATTATTACAGAGACCAAGCCATGCCTGATTGGAACTCAGCTATAGTAGAACTTAAAAGGTCCGCAGCTAATAGTTATAATACTGCACAACGAAATTTAACTCCAGAACAAATGAGAAATCCTTTTGGAGCATCCACAAGTCCTTCTCATGGTGTAACTGCAAGAGGTAGTCATGGGCGAAATCCCGGACAGAATGTAAGAGGACAACTTTTAAATGACTTATCTACTTCTACAAATGCTATGTTAAACAATTTACCCGGTCTAGCAGCTAACCATGCTAATATAGAAGGAGCTAGGACAGCAACAGCATTAGTAAACCACATGCTAGGAACTTGGCACCAACATAACGGACAGACGTTTAGAGTTTAACAATCAACAAAGACCCATTACTTTCATTTACAGCATTTTTCGAACAATTTACACAAGGACGTAATTTATATCTTTTTAACATTCAAGCCTTTACGGAAGATATGCTTCAAATACAAAACGGTTATGCTTTACTTAATATGTTAGAGACTGCCGGAGCAATTCAACACGGACACGTAGATGAGACTATATTTCAAATGAAAGCTGCTGAGTTAACGAGAAGAACAAAGGGAGGTAGGACTAGTATAACAATAGGTCGTAATACTTCAATAGGAAGTAGCGGAATTACAAGTGGTAGAGTGGGTGGTGCTAGTTTGAGTATAAATATACCTGAAAGAATGGAACAAGAAGTAATTGATAATATTTTAACACAAATGGAACCACCTAGAACATCTAATCATGGTGCACCTCCTCCACGCGACTTAAGGTTAGCTAGAGTCACTAGGGCAGCGATGGGACAGCAAAGTCAATTCAATCAACAATTATGGTTAACACAACAACGTTATTTAAGACAGGGAAGGTATTGGCCTCACCTTGCTTCTTTATGGGCAGCTCCATATATGGCTAGACTAAGAAGAGCATAATAGCTATATTAAGAGAGTATAGGGAGATTAACAGAGCCATATCGTATAGTTTGGGGAAACCTTTATATACTACCGTGGCGTATATAAATGTGTTAGCGTAGGACGCTACGCAGGAGAAACTAAAAATGGCATATTTCCTAGGAAGAGATGTAAAGGTTGCAATATCAACTGAATCAGCCTCTGTTGTCGATATCAACTCCAATGCTGCAAGAGGTTCCAGTACAAGTATTGTTACCGATTGTATCGAAAAGTTGAGCGCTTCAGCAGGTGATGTATTTGACGAAGGCAGTAATTACAATCCGTTCACAGATGTAACCGGTGTCGATTTGACATTAGGTAAGGTAGACGAAGATATAGCTTATATGGGACAAAGAACTGCCCTAAAAGCTGAAATAAAAAACGAGACAACAGTCGTAGTAACAAAAAAGAAGAATAGTAAATTTTGGGACCACGTTTGGATGGACGCTCGATATGGTTCCGATGGGTCTGATTTAATATCAGGACTCACCCAACCAACAGTAAAGTATGGATATAGATTGTATCTAGCTTTAAGAGATGACGGTTCATCAGAAGTTATATCAATACCAAATTGTGTACTATCAGACCATTCAGTATCATTAAATGCTGATGGAATAACAGAAGAAACACTAACATTCGTATCACACGTAGACGCATTTTTCAACACTGACGTCGTACAGACAGCCACTACAACTGGACTATAGGTAGGTAAGTAATATGGCTTACTTCCTTGGACGAGATGTATTAGCCTCTATGACTACAGAGCATGATTATTGTGGTATATCCGTATCTATGGATATGGGTGAAGCGTATGCTAACGGTGTTAGAATCGCAGAAGTGTCATCTATTACAGATGGTACCGAACTGATAGGATGTTCAGCAGCACATGGTTTAACAACTGGAGACCCAGTTCAATTCACTATGGATGGAACGGACGCAAGTGTAGGAACCACTGGCATAACATCAGGTACAATATATTATGCAATAGTTACTTCCACTGTAGAACTTAAAATAGCAACAACATATGCCCTTGCAGTAGCAGGAACTGCAATAGATATAACAGGTGCTGAAGCTTCAACCACTAATATTACTAGAATATTAAAGGGTGATTCAGATAATACAGCACCTGATACTTTTATTTTTAATAGAAGTTTTCCTAAATACTTAGACGCAGGTGGTATGCAAGATATAGCTGATAGTACAGAATCTGCTGCACCTTTAAATTCAGGGTCTTCTAATACTAATACAATTTCAGACTTAACAGGTATAGATTTAACTTTTGGAAAGACTGATGAAGATGTGAGTTATTTCGGTCAACGAACTGCTCTCAAAGCAGAAATTAAAAATGAATGTACTCTAGCTTTAACTAGAAAGAAATCTCATGGAAGATTTGAAATATTATATAATAAAGCAAGGTGTGGTTTAGTTACACATACTACTACTTCTAAAGATGTTAATGATATAGATGCTGCCACAGCTGTAGCAGCAAATGTTTTACCAGCGATAGGAACAGTCAGTTTAAACAATTCCTTAGCTGGAGAATCAAATATTCCTAATCAAAATTATGGATATAGATTACATTTACAATTAAAATCAGGAGAAGAAGTTTTAACGTTAAGAAATATGTGTATGTCAGATTACAGTGTTTCACTTAATTCTGATGGAATAACAGAAGAAACTATAACTTTCTATGGTCATGTAGAACCTAAGATAGGAACTGCGGCAGATAGCGCAGTAACCTCAACGGATGATTTATGAGCGATTATACATTAGAAGTGTTTACCGCAGACGGTAAATATATAATAAAAAATACTGAGGGTGAAATTTTAACTAATGAACCCTTAGCTAAGATTGATGCACTTGCTAAACTAGAAGAGTTACAAGCACCTGCACCAATACTTAAGAAAAAGAAAAACAAACCTAAAAAAGTAAAGAAAGAGAAAGGAGAAGAAAATGACAAACGAGAAGAAGACGGACGTCTGGACGATTGACGATTTAGTACAATTAACCGAAACAGTTCAGACAGCTACGGTAGAATACAATGGAAAAAGTGTACCGTTACAGTGGTGTGAATTAACAGAAGCAGAAGAACCTAAGATGGCAATGCCCCATGAAGATGCTACTGAGGACGAAAAGACTAACCATTTTAGTAGATTAGCAGGTCTAAGAGTGATAGCTATGATTACTAAGGGAAATATGATGTCTGAAGATACAATTTTTGTAGACGAAGAAAACTGGACTAAGTTTCCCTCAACACTAAGATGGCGTATATCTAATAAAATCCTACAAACAGAAGAAATTAAATCGGATTTTTAAATTGGATGTCCAGCTCACCTGAAATGGTGAATTGTTACATCCCTTTAATGAAAAATCTCCATATGTCTTGGGCGGAAATAAAGGCAACCCCGAAGGTCGAACTGCTGGGATTAATACACGCGTTAAGTGAATATAATGTGTTACACTCATTTGATGGGTACACAGAAAGAGATGTAAATGAAATGGCAAAGAATAAGCCAGAAATAAGACAACAATTTTCTGACTACCAGAGAACGAAAAGAAAATTCCACGGAGAAGAAAACAAAAAGATAACCTCTTTTAGACAAATCATGTAAAATGGGAAAAGCAATCAACTATAAGGGAGAAGCAATAACTGAGTTTATATTCGATACAGCTCCCGCTCATAGAGAATTAAAAGGCTTATATGCGGCGGCTAGTAGACTTAGGACTGATGATGTAGGTGATGCAATGCAAGCAGCCGCTTCCCACGATGCTGCTACTAGAAAATCTTTCGATGTATTAGAGAAAGAAATTAAAGAAATTGATGCATTAGCAAAAAAGGGAAGACAGGATGCTATAGCAGATTTTCAGGGTGCAGCAGTTACACAACCTGAAGGTTTTGAAGGATTAGATAAAACTGTACCACATATTAAAGACGCATTTGAGAAAGAACTGAATGGAATGGAAGGTAATATGAATACCTTCAGACAACGTATGCAAGCTATGGATTTTGATGTTGGGGGAGGAGCTACACTAGAAGAAGATATAGGTGCTACTTTAGGTTCAGAAGACCCATTACAAAGAGAAGCAGGTTTGTCAGTTCTTAAAGATATGAGAATGGAACAGGAAAGTATAGTTAGAAGTTCTAAAGTAGAATTATCTTATAGAGAACCTATAGCAGCGGCACTACAAGAAGATTATGATAAAAAGAAAAAAATCGCAGATGCAGACTCAGAAATAAGAAATAATGGAAGAGCAGAAGCAAAGATAATTAGACGGAAACTAGAAGATGGAGAAAAAATAACAGCAAATGAACAGAAAAAGTTAGACCTATGGAACGAACAGAACGAAACTGCAAACAACTCCAATAAGGAGAAAAGGAAAGCAGAGAGATTACTAAATAAAGAACTTGGTCATATACAAGTTATAAATTCTGAATTAGAAGAAGCAGAGATAAAGAGAAAGGACGTAAACAGAGTTATAGAGAAAGGAATTAACTTAGATAGGCGTATGGCCGCAGAAGAAAGGAAGGCCAATAAATTAAAAGCTGAAGCTCATAGGAAAGCCAAAGAAGCTATAGCAAAAATTAATAGAGAGAGACAAAGAGAAAAAGAAGCGATGCGTGCGCGTAATGAATTAAATAGAGAATTTATTCAACAATTAGACGCAATACAAACATCATTCACTTCTACTGTAACACAATCAATAGCTGTTGCAGGGGCCGCATTTATGGGCCTCAAAGCAAAAATGGACCAAGTTGTTGGTACATTTCAAGAATTCGAAGCTCAACTTATTAATGCTCAATCTATTTTTCAAACATCAAATGATACTTTATTTGGACTAAGTGACCAAATTGTAGAATTTGGTTCTCAATATGGTATTAATTTATCACAAGCCTCTGAAGGTTTATATCAGTTTGCATCCGCAGGTTTATCTGCTGAAGATTCTGCTGCGGTCCTACAAGATACGTTAAAACTTTCTATGGCTGTTCAAGGTGACCATAATACTATAGCTAAGTTAACTACACAAACAATATTTGGTTTTGGATTAGAGATGAGCCAATCTGCTGAATTAACAGATAAATTCGCACATGCTATTAATAAATCTTTGATTGAATATGAAGATTTAGCTAGTGCTGTCAAGTTCGCTATGCCTTTCTTTACATCTACAGGACAAAGTGTAGACCAATTATTAGGTTCTTTACAAGTATTAACTAATCGTGCATTAGAAGCAGGTATTGCAGGTCGTGGTTTAAGACAGGCATTAGCTGAGTTTGCACAACACGCTGAAGATAATACAGCTGCTTTTGCTAAGATGGGTGTAGAAATCACAAATTCTGACGGTTCTTTTAAACAATTAACAGAAATAGCAAAAGAATTCCAGACTGCTATGGGACCAGCAGCTAGTGATGTAGAATTAATGACTACATTATTAGAAGATTTAAATGTACGTGGTGCTACTGCATTTGTTCACTTAGTACAAAATGCTGATGAATTTGAAGGAGCAGTTAATGATTTACAAAATTCAGCTGGTTCAGCTACTGAGATGGCAGAAATCCAACAAGCTTCTTTAGAAAATCAAATACAAAGAGTTAAAAACGCAATGCAAGCTCCATTCTTATTATCAGATGAAGTAGGAAAACAAATGGGCTTCTTGAATGAATTTTCAATGGTTATACATAACGTTGTAAGTATGTTTGAGAATCTATTCGTAGTTATAGAGGATGGTGTAATTACAGGATTAACTCCAATGGGAGAGATGATGAAACAAATGGCTATAGAATCACTTCAAGCATTTGCGTCAATAGGTATGGATATAATTAATATGTTAAAACATATGTCTGAATCAGGACAAGGTGTAGCAGGTATATTAAATTTAATGACTATGCCTTTAAGATTAATTGTTAGATTATTTGGTGCTATGGGAACAGATGTTTTACAAACGGTTCTTACATTAAAAGTGTTAAATGGTATATTACCAATAACTAACATGATGAATATACAGAATATTTTAACAATGAAGCAAAAAGCTGTAGCTATGGCAATGGAAGAATCAGGTGAATGGGCTATTATTGGAGTTAAGAAAGCTAGGGCTAAGGCTGAAGTAGAAGTTCAGGCTGGTATGATGAAGACAATGGGTTATCAAGCTATGATGCAAGCTTCTATGTTTGCTATGGTTTTATTAACACAGAAATTTGCGAATGGTAATAGATTCTTAGCAGCAACTATTGGTGCTTTAGCAGGAGCTATGATGGGATATGCAATAGCTAAACAAGCATCAGCAATGTCATTGATACCCGGAGGATTAGCCGGAGCAGTAGCAATGGGAGCAGCAGCAGGTGCAATATTTAATACTATGTTAGCAGAAATGATGAAACCACCAGAAATTGATTATACTCAATATGAAACTTCAAGTTTAGAAATGGCTGATACAGGTAGAGCAGCTTTAGGTGGAAGACACCAAGCAATGATGGTAGAACCCGGTGAGAGTATTGTATCTAAAACACAAAACATGCTTAACACTGGCGGACAAGGGGTAGTTTTAAATATACAGGGCGACGTGTATGATGGTGATAACTTTGCTGAGAAGATTGGATTGGCACTTCCTGACGCTTTACGTAATGCAGATTTAGGAGGAACTTTATAATGGTAGAATACTTTAAGAAATCAAACATAACAACAGACCCTCTAGATGTAGCTGACGTTAATCTTTACAGTTATTTTCAAGATTTAGCAGACGGTACAAGTACTAGTTTAAAAATTACAGGTGGAGTAGATTCAACCTTTTCTCTTTTACAATTTCCAGTTGCAGCATCCCCTTCAACAGGAGAATCGAAGATTAAAAGGTTTGATTTGAAATTCTATGTTAATGATGTAGAAACATCTCCTACTTCTATGGGTGCATTATCTTATGATATTTATAATTTAAAAAGAAATACACAAGTTACAGAGGGAGAGATTAAAAGAGAATTAACAGATTTAGTAGTAGTAGGTTCTAATGTAAGTAGTACCACTACGCCTGATATTTTCAAAGAACATTTTAACGATGTTGAGACTGACGCTTCAGCTGTATTTAGTGATAAGGCTGTTGGGTTAATCTTAGGAGACCCTTATTTAGAAATTTCTAAAGCAGTTGATTTAGCAGATTCGTTGTGGGGGGAT
>PVBE010489301.1_pt1 | contig 15724 bp, 12 predicted proteins | sample 1631181 | NCBI WGS metagenome assembly PVBE01 (sample SAMN08397723, study PRJNA350692) | Marine metagenome, whole genome shotgun sequencing project. | isolation source: water | place: Pacific Ocean | collected 2012-04 | reverse complement strand
GATCCTACGAAGAGTGGACTGTTCCACTTTCGGAACACCAACAAGCGCTCCCTGACCCTCGACGTCACGGAGGCCTCGGGACGCGAAGAATTCCTTCAGCTCGTGGCGGAAGCCGACGTCCTGATCGAAAACCAGCGCCCCCGAGACATGCGAGAGTGGCGCCTGGATTGGCCTGAACTGAAGGGAGTGAATCCCGAGCTGGTCATGATTTCGATCACCCCTTTCGGCCAGACGGGCCCCTATGCGGATTGGGAGGGATGCGATCTCAACGCCTATCACCTCACGGGTGCCAGCAGCCGTTATTGTGGCCGGCCCGACGAAATGCCCCTGGAGCATGGCACCTTCGCGGCGGATTTCTTCGGCGCCGTCAGCGCGGCGGCCTGGGGACTCGCCGCGACCCTGGGGCGGGGAAATGTGGGCGGGGGGCAGCAGGTCGATGTCTCCTGTGCCGAGGCCATCGCCGCCGCCTTCGTGGGGGGGCAGAATATCGGCGGCTACGCCCAGGATGGCGTCTTCGACAAGCGTACGGGGATCGGCATGCCCCTGGCCGCCCCCGCCAGCATCATGCCCTGCAAGGACGGCCACGTCTGGATGCTCACCCTGGAAAGCGGGCAATGGAATGGCCTGCGCGAGGTGATGGGGGATCCCGAATGGATGCGCCTCGACATCTTCCAGGACATGTTTGCCCGGGGCGAGAACGCGGACTTCATCTATTCGATGATCCAGGAGTGGACGACCGAACACGGCAAGATGGAAATCATGGATCGCTGCCAGGCGGCGGGTTGCCCGATCACGGCGGTCTTCACCGTCGGCGAGGCCGCCGAGCATCCCCATCTGAAGGAACGCGACTACATCATCGATCTGGAGCACGAAAAGCTCGGACGCTTCAAGACATTGGGCGCGCCCTTCAAGCTCTCGGAAACACCCGGTGGTCCCGAACGTGCCGCGCCGACCCTCGGAGAACACAACGACGAGATCCTCTCGGGAGCCAGCCCCCGCGAGGCCGGATCCCCGGCCGAAGGCAGCCATGGGGAAGGAAAGTTGCCCCTGGAAGGTCTACGAGTCGCCAATTTCGGCTGGGTCTGGGCGGGCCCGGTCACGGGCCAGACCCTCGGATTTCTCGGTGCCGAGGTCTACAAAATCGAATCCCTGGCCCGAATCGACATGACCCGCACCCTGCCACCCTTCGCGGAAGGCGAGCAATCCCCGAATCGCAGTCTCTCGAATAACGCCTGCTGGGCCGGCAATGGCAGCGTGAGCCTGAACCTCAAGAAGGAGGAAGCTCGAGAACTCGCCCTGGAACTCGTTTCGAAATGCGATGTCGTCGTCGAGAATTTCGGCCCGGGAGTCATGCAGCGACTCGGCCTCAGCTACGACGATCTGAAAGAAGCCCGCGAGGATATCATCATGTTCTCGATGCCCGCCGCGGGCCTCTATGGCCCCCTCAAGGATGTCCGAACCTATGGCCTGAGCCTCACGAGTACGACGGGCCTCGACAGTCTCGTGGGTTATGGCGAAGGGGATATTCTCCCAGTCGAAAATGCCTTTTCGGATCCGTATAACGGAATCTTCGGTGCTTTTGCGATCCTGACGGCCGTCGCGCATCGGAATCGCACGGGGCGCGGTCAGCAGATCGACTTCTCCCAACAGGAGGCCGTGATGCAGATGGTGGGACCGGCCTTCATGGATCACGTCCTGAACGAACGCGACCCCGGCCCGATCGGAAACCGCCATCCCCTCGCCATGGCGGCCCCCCATTCCGTCTTTCCATGCCGGGGAGAAGATCGCTGGATCAGTCTCGCCGTGCGGAGCGAAGGCGAGTGGAGCGCCCTGCTCGAGGCCATGGGAAATCCCGAGTGGGCACGGGGAGATACGTTCAAAACCCTCGCGTCACGTCTGCAGAATATCGACGCTCTGCACGCGAAGATCGGCGCCTGGACGGCGGAATACGAAGATCGCGCCCTGGCCGAAACGCTCCAGGGGGTCGGCGTCGCCGCCGCGCCCGTACTCACCGTGGCCGACCTCCTCGACGACCCCCACTTCCGGGCCCGTGAAACTTTCATCGAGGTCGACCATCCTCTCGGCTACCGCGAAACGATCTATAACGCGTATGTGAAGCTCAGCCGGAGTCTTCCCCGGGTGCTGCCCGGCCCCGCAATCGGTCAGGATAACGATCACGTCTTTCTGGAACTTCTCGGGCTGGAAGAAGAGCGTTACGAAGCGCTCAAGACCGATGAAGTCATCTATTGAGGAATGAGTTTGGATTCCGATTCACGAGAATTGCAGGATCAACTGATCTCCTACCGCAAGCAGCTGGAGTTCGCGCCGGGAACCTGGGCCGCGAAACGAGATCTGGCTGCCGCCATCCGCAACCTGATGGACTGCCTCTGCGCGACCGATGCCTCGGAGGAAGAGTTGCTGAAGATTGCGGATCAGGTCCAGGCCAGCGCCGATCTCTTCAAGAATCAGCCGCGCATGATCAACCCTCCGGGCATCGCCGAGGGCTCCCTGGCCGGGGGCATGGAGATGTTCATGGACCGAAGCCCGGTCGTCGGACGTTCCAACCCCCTGGCTCCCCCCCTGACCCTCGATCCCGATCACGAGACGCGAACGATTCTGGGGGATGTCACCTTCGGCAACGCCTATGAGGGAGCACCGGGCTGCGTCCATGGGGGCTACGTGGCAGCGATCTTCGATGAGGCATTGGGACTCGCCTGCATATTTTCCGAGGGTCAGGGCATGACGGGCGAGATCACCGTCCGCTATCGAAAACCCACTCCACTCCACGCGAAATTGAGATTGGAGGCCCGCTTCGATCATCAGGAAGGCCGAAAGATCTACAACGTGGGTGAACTCTACGCGGGAGATCTGCTACTCGCCGAGTCCAGGGGAGTCTTCATCGCGATTCCCCACGAGAGATTCGAGGAATTGAGAGACGCCAAATTGAAGCGCCAGGCCGCCGAGCAGGAAGACTGAGACCGCCAGGGGCCCGCGCGCCTTCGCCCCGCCCTCAACCAGCCGCGGAGCGGGGCTGGAGGAAGAGCCCCAGGGTCATCAGTCCGGGCTCCGCCCAACGCCCCTTATAATCCGAATAGGATCCGAGGTCATAGCTGCGAACTCCCTCTCTGCAAAGAACCCCCAACGCCTCGTATTGCAGCGCATTGCCGAGCCCCAGCCCGGATAGCTGCTGATCGAAGCTGAATTGGAGCCCTCGAAAGTGTCGGCCGACCACGGCCCCGTGGAGATAGCCCAGGGTTTCTCCGTCGCGTTGCGCAAAGAGCAGGCGCAGCTGACGAGCGGCCGCCAGGCGCGGCCAGAGGGCGGCGTAGAAACTCCGCATGGGATCCGAGGCCGCACTGGCCCCGGTCGCGTATTTCCGGCTGCGACGCTCCACCGAGAGCACCCTCCGATAGAGTGCATCCAGGTCATCGTCCGTCCCGACCTCCAGCCAGTCGAATTCGATTCCCGCCCGGGCCACCCGCCGCTGCTCCGCCCGTAGATTACGCCGAAAGGAGGCCGACCGCCGGGATTGCCAGCCATCGATTCCCCCGTCGAGAGAGGCCACGAATCGCGTGGTCGGCCGCAGGACGCGGATGCCGTAGTGACCCTCCAAGGCCTCCAGCAGCGGCGATAGAATCCCCTCGTGCCGGGGCAGGCCCTGTAGCAGAAGCGGCCGCTGATTCTCGCAGAGCCAATCCGCCAGCAGAGCGGCGGCGTCGTCTCCGGCCAGGGGGGATGTGAAACCCCACATATTCTCCAGGGGCTCCAGCATCGTCAGCCCCGGCTCCAGCGTTCTCTCGGCCAGCAGGACCATCGCCCCCGCCTCGCGGAGGAGATAGAGCGGGCGCTCCGGCGCGAAGGCATCGTGGAAGCAGAGTTGCCAGGCGCTTCGGCTGCAGAATGCATCGATGCAATGGGATTGCTCCACGGCGGCATCCCACTCATCGACGAAAGATTCAAGCTGGTTTCGGGAGATCGACTGCATCGGGGCCGAATCAGGATAACGCTTCGGCATCCCCGCGACCCGGCGGAAGAACCCGGACGGCCCGGCCCCATGAAGTCGGGCTAGATTTGGAGACGATGGACAGCGATCGGTTTCCATACTGGCCCCGCTACTGCGAGGAAAATATCTGGCACCTCTGCCGGGAACTCTCTGGCGAAGTCACGCATCCGACGGTCGCCTTCATCTCCAATGCCGGGCGCCGGGTGGCGATCTGGCATCAGCGCGCGGCTGCGAATCCGAAGGCCTGCGTGGTCTGGGACTATCACGTCATTCTGCTGGGCCAGGTGGAGGAGGGCTGGCGGGTCTACGATGCGGACTCCCTGCTGCCCTGGGGCGTGGCCGCAACCCGATACCTGGAGCGATCCTTCCAGCCCCTGCCCCCGGAATCGGCCCATTGCGCACCGCGATTCCGGCTGCTGGAGGCCGACCTCTATCGCCGGAAACTCGCCAGCGATCGTCGGCATATGCGACGGGCGGACGGCAGCTGGCTGAGTCCCCCGCCCCCGGGCCCCCAGATCGGCGAGGGAAGCAACCTGATGCGATTCGTGGATACCGAAACCGAATTCCTGGGCCGCGTGCTCGGACTCGAGGAACTCCTCGACTTCTGCCGTTCCCGGTCCTGGCTCCGATAGGATATGCGCGCGTCCGGGCGGGCCGGAGCGGATCGAATGGGAATCCCCTACCCGGCCGCTAGCGCCCCTTGAATTCCGCCGGACGCTTCTCCGCAAAGGCCAGGGGACCCTCTTTGGCATCATCGGAAGCCAGCACCTTCTGGCCCAGCGCCTTCTCGAGAACAAAACCGCCCTCGAGATTCAGGCTGCGCACCGCGATCTCCTTGGCGGTCTGCATGGCGAGGGGGCCGTTCCGACACATCTTCTCCGCCCAATCCATCGCCGTCGCCATCAACTGATCGGCGGGCACCACCTCATTGATCAGACCGACCTCGTAGGCCCGCTGGGCGTCGATATTCTTGCCCGTCAGCAGGAGCTGCATCGCGATCGACCAGGGAATCTGGCGCGGCAGGCGAATATGGGTCCCGCCCAGGGGCACCAGACCCCAGCGCACCTCGCCGAGGCCGAAGGTCGCGTGCTCGGCCGCGATGCGCAGATCCGTCCCCAGCAGCATTTCCATGCCCCCGGCGATACAGAAGCCGTTGACCGCACAGATGATCGGTTTGAAGACATCGGAAAACTGCCTCTTCGTCCAATCCTCGAATCCGAGCTGATCCCCGCCCGTCAACATCGGGGCCGCCTCCTTCAGATCGAGACCGGAGGAGAAGGCCCGATCCCCGGAAGCGGTGAAGATCGCCACCCAGAGCTCCGGATCGTCGTCGAAGGCCTTGAAGGCATCCTCGATACCCAGAAGCATATCCGCACTCAGCGAATTCATGGCCTCGGGTCGGTCAATCGTGATGATGGCGACGTGGTTCTTCGTCTCAAAGCGAATTTCTTTGGGTAATTCCAAAGCCTCTTCCCCTCTTTCTTCCCTTGCTCTTTTTTCCCTCGGCCTTCCCTCGGTTTGCCTCTACTGCCCGATTCCGGGATGCGAGCGGCAATGGGGATCCCCTGGAATCCCCTGCCCCATCAGCTCGGAATGCTGCGGAATACCGGCAGGCTGATCTCCTCGCTGACGGCCTCGAATTCGACCTCGACCGGCATACCAATTTCCAATTCGTCGGGCGCCACGTCGACTACGCTCGTCAGCAGGCGCACGCCCTCCTCCATTTCCACGATGGTGGGCGCGTAGGGGACGGAATCCGCGAAGGCGGGATGCAGCGCCCGGGCGACGATCGTATAGCTGAAGACCTCGCCGCGGCCGCTCGACTTCACCCACTCCCAATTCCAGGAATGGCATTCCGCACAGATTTCCCGGGGCACGTGACGCCACGCCCGGCAATCGCTACAGCGCTGAAAACGCAACTCCCCGCGCTTGCAGAAACGGTAGAAGTCTTCGCTATAGCCCTCCAACACGGGCAGGGGTCGGATATTCTCGGTCATGATCTCTTCTCAACGCCCCAGCAGCGCCAGGCTGCCGTCTCCAAAATCGCCCCAACCCGTCACCAGGCCCACCTCGGCATCCGCCACCTGGCGCTCGCCCGCCTGCCGACGCAACTGACGAACGGCTTCCACGATATGGCTCATGCCCAGCATATGGGCCTCCGAGAGCAGGCCTCCATGGGTATTCACGGGCAACTCCCCCCCGAGTTCAATGCGACCATTTTCGACGAAGGCCCCTCCCTCACCGCGCTTGCAAAAACCCACCTCTTCCAGCTGCTGAAGAACCTCGAAGGTGAAGCAGTCGTAGATCATCGCGAAGTCCACGTCGGCCGGGCCGAGTCCCGCCTTCCCATAGGCTTCCGGCGCCGCGATCGTGAGTCCCGTTTTGAAGATATCCCGGCGATTCGTGATCTCGTCGGCGGGATAGGGCTGGCCGCAGGCTGCGGCCAGGATCCTCACCGGGGGGGGCGAGAGGTCCCGCGCGCGTTCGGCACTCGTCACCACCAGCGCCGCGCCCCCATCCGTCTCGAGGCAGCAATCGAAAAAACGATAGGGATCCGCGAGCATGGGCGAGGCCATATAGTCGTCCAGGGTCATCGGCTTTCCGCACATCACCGCCTTCGGATTCAGCTGGGCGTGCTTGCGCATGGCCACCGCGATGGCTCCGAGTTGCTCGCTCCGGGTCCCGAATTCATGCATATGGCGACGCGCCAATACCGAATACCATTGCGGCGGCGCGGTAAAGCCGAAGGGCATGTAGTAGTCCCGGGCGATGGCACCCCCCGGAATCGAGGCCAGGTCCTGGGAAACGGTCTGCCGGACCCGGGCGCCCGAATAGCCATTCCAACCCGCCGGCAGCAGGACGTAGTTGGCCATGCCCGAGGAGACGGCCGCGGCCGCCGCCTGCAGGGAGGCCGCCGGTGCCGCGCCTCCCATATGGATCGTGGCCGCGTAGCGCAGATTCTCACAGCCCAGGTTGGCCGCGATCTCCTCGGCACGACCCAGATTCGGGAAGGGCATGATTCCGTCGATCTCGGAAGCCGTCAGCCCGGCCTCGGCGATCGCCGCAAGAGAGGCCTGGAGCTGCAATCCGAGCGGCGTCATGCCCGAACCCGGCTTGCGACAATAGGCCGTCTCCCCGACCCCGACGATGCAGGCTTGCTTTTTCATAGCCTCCCCGCGACCCCGCTATGGATCGGATCAGATGCGCTTCTTGGTATCGATCTTTGCCAGCCGGGCGAGATTCTCTCCCAGAAAGCCCGCACGCATCTCGTCCGTGATCTCGAGATAGCCATATTGTTCCCGCAGTTCTTCCGGAATCTGGAGGTTGCGAACCCAGTCGACCACTCTCTTCATATCGTCGAAGGTGAGATCGAGCCCCATCACGATCTTGTGGGGCTCCATCCATTGCAATGCGGTCCCGATGGCGTGATAGCCCCGGTAGGGGGAGCGCGCATACCAGCCGATGATCCCGGACATGCTGAGATAGAGATTCCGATGTTTGCCCGCCAGTCCGATCAACTCCTCGGTATGGGGCCAGCCCATATGGTAGGCAATCATCTTCAGTTCCGGAAAATCGAGGAGCACGCGATCCAGGGTATCGGGATGGGTATGGGAACTCGGTTGGGGCACCACATAGGACATACCCGTATGGACCGTGAGTGCGATATCGAGTTCGCATGCTTTCTCGTAGAAGGGCCAGAGGCGCTTATCGTCCAGGGCGCCCAGATCCTCTGGCGCGTAGACCTTGCAGAGCTTGGCGTTGCACTCATTCACCATATGCTCGAGTTCCCAGATGGCGTTATCGACGCCACGACGAATGATCGGCCCCACCATGCACTCCAGGTACATGCGTTCGGGATAGGGGGCGATCTGCTGCATCATGAAACCATTCGTCGACAACGAAACCGTCTGCCCACTGATATCCATCATGCCTTCACGCAGGCAGAAGCAGACATCGACTTCGGCGATATCCATATGCTTGATCAACTCTTCCGCGATGGGGGCGGGCCATTCGGCATCCTCGGCAGTGAGATTTCGATCGGCCCATGCGCGCATCACTCCGTTCACACTATCCCACCAGCGTTCCATATTGGGGAAGTAGCTGATCTCCTCCATCGTCTGAGGATTCATGAAGTGGCACTCTGAAAGGGCCACGAAATGATCGTTATTCGCCATCGTTTTTTCTCCTCCTTGAAATTTTTTTTTCGAGAACAACGAGATCGCTCACAAAAAGAGATGAGAGCGTTCCCAAAGAAATCATCGAGCCGCTTCCCGGATCAACTTCCACAGCCTATTCGGGGCGGCGGGAACCTCTCGGGCCATCACGCCGAGGGGAGCCAATGCGTCGTTGATGGCGCACATCACGGCCGCAGGGGTGGTATGGATTGCCCCTTCCCCACAACCCTTTGCGCCCAGGGGGGTAAAGGGTGACGGCGTTTCCACCGCACCCATTTCGAGGGGGGGAAGATCGTGAACCGTCGGCATCAGGTAATCCATGAAAGTCGTCGTCAGGGGCTGGGCGTCTTCGCTATAGACATATTCCTCGAGCAATGCCGCTCCGATGCCCTGCATGACGCTGCCCTCGGTCTGACCCTCGACCGTGGCGGGATTCAGACGGGTACCGCAATCATCGACCAGGCAATAACGTTGAATCTCGACCATGCCCGTTTCCCGATCGATCTCCACCTGTACGAGATGGACCGCCTGGGCCGCCGTGAGATAGCTCTTCGCCCTGCCCTCCTCGTCCGCGGGCGTGCGTCCCGCAGCCGTCCAGACGTGGGTCGCCTCGGGTCTCGGATCCACATCCGGCGGCAGCAGGTCGCTGCGGGCCAGCATCGCGCCCGCCACGTCGGCCACGCTCATCTCCGCACCCTCGACGCCCTGCCAGCGGAATTTCCCATCCATGAATTCGATATTCCCGGCGTCGGTTTGCAACAACTGAGCCGCCACCAGGCTCATCTTCTCCCGGATGCGCTCGCAGGCGCCGAGCACGGCACCCGTGATCGCCACCCCGAGACGACTCCCCCCCGGCCCGAAGGAGGGCGGCGAGGACTGCGTATCCAATTGGACGACCCGTACGGATTCCGGCTCGAAGCCGAAATAATCCGCCACGAGTTGGCTGACGAGGGTGTACTGCCCCTGCCCCTCCAGCGCGAAACCCACTCGAACCGTCGCCATGCCGAGAACGTCGAGGCTTACGGTGGCCCCCTCGGGCACACCCGTGCCGGGCATGCCGACGATCGCGTAGGCATTCCAGTCGAAGACACCGGGCTCGATGGCGCTGGCGACCCCCACGCCGACGAGTCTCCCCTCGGCACGAGCCTCCTCCTGGCTGCGACGTAGGGCCGCGTAGTCGCCCAGGGCGAGGGCCCGATCGAGTACTTCGCCGTAATTCCCACTATCGTATTCGTTGCCGCTGGCGATCGTGTAGGGGAATTCCTCGTTGCGGATGAAATTCTTGCGGCGGAATTCCGCCGGATCCTCGCCCAATTCCCGGGCCGCAATATCCATCATCTGCTCCAGCACGAAGAAATGCGGAGGCGGACCCATTCCGCGATAGGGACCCGCGGGCAGCTTATTGGTCGCGACGAGTTTGAGGTCGTATTGGGCGACGTCGATCCGATAGGGTCCCGTGAAGGCGGCCAGGGGTTTGGCGGCGGAAATGGCCCCATAGGCCTCGCCCGTGGCCCCCAGATCGTCCACCAACCCGACCTTGAGTCCGCGCACCCGCCCGTCGGCATCCACGGCCAGGGCCACGTCGTAGTGGCGATCCCAAGCCTGGCTGCCCCCGGCGCTCAGATATTCGATGCGATCCTCGATCCATTTCACCGGCCGTCCCTCGGCCTTGCGCGAAAGCAGGCAGGTCACGTCGCAGCCCCGGGTGCCGCCCTTTCCCCCGAAACTGCCTCCGTGGGGTTGCGCCACGATATTCACCCTATTCGAGGGAATTCCGAAGGAGGCCGCCCGACCCAATCCGAAGAGTCCCGGCGATTGGATGCTGCCGTGAATCGTCAGACCGAGATCCATCGGATCCCATTCACAGATGCATCCGAAGGTCTCCATGGGATTCGCACCCATTCGATTCCAGCGAAACTTCTGATGAAAGACGTGGTCGGCCCCCGAAAAGACTCCCTCGACGTCGCCCCAGGTAAAGCAGCGATCCATCATCATATTGCTGCCCTGACTCTCGATGATGAGGGGGGCGTCCTCCGCCACCGCCGCAAAGGGATCGGCCACGGCCTCGAGGGGCTCGTAATCGATCTCGATTCTTTCCAGGGCATCCTCGGCCAGGTAGCGGCTCGTGGCGGCGACCGCCGCCACCGGCTCTCCCACGTAGTGGACCTTCTCGGTTGCGATGCAATAGGTCCCCCAGCCCTCAGGAGAGGACTGGGCGGGGAAACTCCAGCGCTGGGCATCCGCCCCCGTGACGACTGCGATCACGCCGGGCATGGATTCGGCTTCGCCCACATCGATCCGGCTGATCCGCGCGTGGGGAAAGGGACTGCGCAGAATCGCGCACTCGAGCATCCGGGGCAGAGATAGATCATCGATGAATTGGGTGCGGCCGGTCAGCAGCGCCGTGTCCTCGACCCGGGGGATGCCCCGGCCGACGAAGCGCAGATTGCTGGTGGGAAGCTCCTCCAGGCTCTTTGGGATCTTGACTGCCATCGACGCTGCTACGCCCTCTCTTTCGAAAACGCCTGAAATATCCGACTACTCGGTCGCGGCGCCCACGCGGGCCACCGCATTATGAACCGCACGAAGGATGGCGCGATAACCCGTGCAGCGGCAAATCTGCCCCCCCACCGTGTCCAGAATCTCCGCCTCGCTGGGATGCGGATTGTTTTCCAGCAACTCGCAAACCGCCAGCATGAACCCCCCGGTACAGAAGCCGCATTGGAGGCCGTGCTCCTCGCGGAAAGCCTCCTGCAGGGCATGCAACTTTCCGCCCTGCGCCAATCCCTCTACGGTACGGATCTCCCGGCCATCCACCTGCACGGCCAGGGTGAGACAGCTGCGAACGGCCCTCCCATCCAGCAGTACATTGCAGACCCCGCAAACCCCGTGCTCGCAACCGACATGGGTCGCCGTCAAACGGAGTTCATGGCGCAGAAAGTCCGCCAGGGTCATGCGCGGATCGACCAGGGCCTCGTGGCTCTGACCGTTCACGCGGACACATACTCGCCTGGCCGTCGTCATCGCGTCGAACCTCCTCCCCCGACCCCATTCTTCGGGGAAAAGACGGCCCCCGGCATGCCCGAGAGCCTCATGATCCGACCCTCTCGGCCGCTTCGCGCAGGGCTCGACCCGAGAGAACTCCCGCGAGTTCCCGGCGGTATTCCTCCGAAGCGTGGGTATCGGCCAGGGGATCCTCGATTGCCGCCGCCACGCGGGCGGAGACCTCGTCGAAAACTTCGTCCGCAATCCTCGCCCCCGTGAGAAGAGCCTCGGCTTCGGGAATTCGAATGGCCCGATCCTCAGCACCGAAGATGACGATTCGCGGATCGACGATGACGTCGGCCTCCAGCGCCAGAACGACAATCGCGCCGACGATCGCGAAATCGCCATGACGTCTCGCCAATTCCTGGAAGGCCCAGCCGCTGCCCTCCGGCAGCCTGGGAATCCGGACCTCCGTCAGGATCTCCCCGGGCTCGAGGCTCGTCGTGAGATAGGTGAGAAAAAAATCTTCCGCGGCAATCGTCCGCTCCCCCGCCGGCCCCACGACCGAAAATTCGGCTCCCAGGGCCAGGGCGACAGCGGGATATTCCGAGGCCGGATCCGCCTGCACCATCGAGCCTCCGACCGTCCCCCGGTTGCGAATCGGAGGGTGACCAATCGCCAGGGTGGATTCCAAGAAGAGGGGATGCTGACTGCGAATCAGCTCTGAGATCTCCACGGCTCGCTTGGTCGTCATCGCGCCGATCGCCACGCCGGCTTCCGTTTCCCGGATATAATCGAGATCCGCGATGCCGCCGAGGTCGAGCAGAAGCTCGGGCCGGGCCAGGCGCATATTCAAGAGCGGCATCAGGCTCTGACCGCCGGCGAGGATCTTCACCTCGTCGGGATCGTTCTTCGCCAGGATCTCGAGCGCTTCGCCGAGACTATTTGGAATAGCGTAATCAAAGGGGGCCGACTTCATGGGATCAATTCAGATTCTTCCTGCTGGTCGCTATGCTCGCCCGCCCTCGTGCGCCCCATCCGCCATGCCCACCCCCGGGCCCCCGCAGAGCGTCGGGAAACCACTGGGAGGACCGTATCCGCCGCCGAAGCGAAGAATGAAACGCGGGGTATAGAGGGGTGCCCGGCCTTGGGCTATCACGTGCATGATAGACATTTCCGGAGAGGATGGGTATATCCGGCTCGGCCCCCCCTCGGACTCCCGGCGAGCCGGCGGAAGCGCGAAGAAGAAAAACTCAGCTTCACTGAATGGATCGGCCCTGGGGCGAGTGTCGCCGCCGGACCCTCATGGGAGTGGAGCCAATGGGTGGGGAGCGAAAGCGATGAGCTGGAGCGAGTGGCGGGAGGTCGACGGTGAGGGCATGGCCTTCGAGGAGATCCTCTACGACAAAAAGCACCATCACGATCTCGGCGGAGGAATCGCCCGGGTGACGATCAACAAGCCCGAGAGATACAATACGATGTCCCTCTCCACGGTCGACGAGATGTTCAGGGCCTTTTACGACGCAAACCACGACACCTCGATCGGAATCATCATCGTCGCCGGCGCCGGCAAGCATTTTGGGACCGGAGGCGACGTCGAATGGGAGCGGTGGGGACTGCGGGAGGCCTTCTACAATCGCTATCCCCACAATCGGCTGATCCGAAACTCACGCAAGCCGGTCATGGCCGTGGTGCAGGGCTACTGCCTCGGCGGACACAACCATATGGCCTATTGCTGCGACTTCACGCTGGCCGCCGATACGGCCAAATTCGGCCAGGCGGGACCCAAGGTATCCAGCCCGGCCGATGGCTTCTTCGTTCCCTATCTCACCAAGGTGGTCGGGGCCAAGAAGGCGCGGGAAATGTGGATGCTCTGTCGTCGCTATTCCGCCGACGAAGCCCTGGATATGGGCCTGGTGAATGCCGTCTTCCCGCTCGAAGAAATCTGGGATGCCGTCGACAACTGGTGCGAGGAGATGCTCGAGAAGAGTCCCGGATGCCTGGAAATCCTGAAGGCGGCCTTCGATCAGGAAATGGACGGCTATACCGAAATGGGCATTCTCTCCAGCCAATACTATCCCGACTGGTTCGACATGCCCGAGGGAAAGGAGGGAGGGGCCTCCTTCCAGGAAAAGCGCCCTCCCCGCTTCTGGGATATCCGCCGTCGAGAAGCCGAAGCCCGGCAGCAATTGGATCGCGACTATGAGAGCGGAGGTGGGGAAGACGGCTAGACGTCTCGCCCCGACGCAAACGCCGCTGACAGTCCTGCGAGCAGCCGCTTGAAAATACGCATTCGCGACCCGCAACCCCCGTCAGATCAGGTCTGATTCGGAAAAGAGATCGAGTCGTCTGGCATCCGGTGGGATCGCATCTTGGACATTCTGCCGACTTCCCGGTTTCATCCGAGATCCCGCGAGCGCTCTCGAATCGGGGCGTCGGCCGCAACGTATTTTCGGAGTGGCCGGCCCTCATCCCGAAATTCGCGAAACACGAGAAGGTTCCGGGCTGCGCTACGCTGCCCTCGTAGGGTGCCGGGGAGGTGTAGACGACCCCGCGCCAGGAAGAAGTTCGCTCTGCAACGGGGCGGATCGTGGAATCATCCACATGGGGGAAGCCCATGACGCCGACCGAGGTTCTGGTGCTCGGCGGTCCTCCGGCCGCCGGCAAGACCACCGTCGCCGCACTCATCGCCGACCGTTGGAACCCGAGTGTCCACCTCGGAGGGGATGCCTTTTGGGAAACGTTCATCCGCCGCGGCTATCTGAAGCCCTGGAGACCCGAGTCACGCGAACAAAACTCCACCGTGATCAGGGTCGTCATGGCGGCGGCGGCCGAATACGCAGGAGGCGGCTATTCGGTCGTGGTGGATGCGACCGTGGGACCCTGGTTTCTGGAACTCGTCGCAGACGTATTTTCCGATCGCGGAGTGGACTGGCATTACGCCATCCTCCTGCCAACCCACGCTTCGGTCGTGGAGAGAAATGGCTCACGCTCGCCCGGGGAGGGGGTCGAAGAGGAGGTCCTCGAGAAGATGTATGCCGAGTTCACTTCCCATCTCAGGGGATTCGAGGAGCACGCCGTAGACTCCACCCGGATGAGTGCGGAGGAGACCGCCGCTGCCGTCTGCGCAAAGCTGGAAAGAGGCGAACTGCGACTCCAATAGGAACTCGGCCCGGGGGGGGAAGCCGATCGAAGTCAATGCGCCCGAGAAGCTTCCTCTCGACTCAATCCAGCCAGCGCAAGGAGACTGGAGGATGGGGCCCCGGGTCGAATCCGCTGCGCGCGAATTCCCGCATCCCCCTCCCGATGCCCTCCGCAGGCGAAACCCCCGAAAGCTAGGGCGCTCCGTCCAGGACGCTCGCGAAGCCCGATGGATCGTGGCGGCCGAAGCAGATCGTCTCGAGGGTGCCGACGCCACTCCGATCCCCCATCGTCGCCCGACAGACCTGGTGGTTGTGGATATGCTTGTAATCGAGCAGATCGATCTCATCCAGCCGCCAGGACTCGCCCCCGATGGCCTCCTCCCCCTTCCAGACGGCGTGTCCCCATTCGGGATGCTGATAGCCGAGGGCCAGCAGATGGAATCGAATCATGGGCTCGAGAGAAAAAGCGAGCACCTCACCGTCGGCCTGGGTGAGCTGAAATTCGGCCCGCTCAGCCACGCGGGTTCCCTTGGCCCAGCGAATCTCATGCCTCGCCGAAGCCATCTCGAGGATCCCGGGATCCTCTGCCAGGGGCAGTTGCTGCGTCGACTCGTAGAGGGGCACACGATGTGCGCTCACCTGGGTCGACCGGCCCTCCCGATCCTCGAAGGTACCGAATTGGGTAGAGAAGCCGTCGTCCCAGAAGATCGGAGCCCAGACCCAATACACGCCCGGCTCGGATGTGAGGCGGCCCGGTGCGCCGACTTCCGGCTCTCCCACGGGCCTCACGCCCCATGATTTGTCGCGGGTACCATAGGTGGAGTCGGCGCGAACCTCCGTCCGCTCACCGTGGACGGAAAAATAGCCCTCCCAACGACCCAATTGGGTAAAGCGGGAAGTATCCATGATGCAGCGGAGCTCGTCGTGCATCGTATTGCGTGGTTCGAGATGGGGGAAGCTGCGAGCGCTGAAGGTGAGATCGCATTCAATTCCAGTCTCATTCTCTTCCAGGCGAATCCGCAGGCTGCGCATGGGCTCCTGAACTTCGATTCGGAGTGGCCCCAGGTTCGACTCCGTGCGATCCAGAGGCGCCCGACGCGAACCGTGAAAGCAGTGCTGGACGCCATCCATGGAGACGCTCCAATGCGCATCCAGGATCTTGCGATTGGGATAGACCCCCATTCCGCATTCGAAGAGAAATCCCCCCCCGGCGTCGAAGCCATTCATCCAGTAGCGATCGTAGAAATTGCGGTCGGTCGGGTCGGGTTGGGCGATGGGATCGCTCGTCTGATGAATCAGGTAATCGTCCATGCGCGTGATCAAGGGGAGCTCCAATCCTGTCCGGGGAATGCCTTCAGGGTACCATGCAAAAGCGCTGGCTCCGAGTCGCTTCAGGAATTCCTCAGGGCGTTGCGGGG
>PVBE010423184.1_pt1 | contig 15724 bp, 14 predicted proteins | sample 1631181 | NCBI WGS metagenome assembly PVBE01 (sample SAMN08397723, study PRJNA350692) | Marine metagenome, whole genome shotgun sequencing project. | isolation source: water | place: Pacific Ocean | collected 2012-04 | reverse complement strand
ATGTGTGTCTCGGCCTTTCGGGCGGTGTCGACTCGGCGCTGGTAGCCACAATTGCTGTAGATGCCCTTGGGCCCGATCACGTCCACGCCGTCCTTATGCCATCTCGCTACTCCAGTGGCCACTCGGTCGATGACGCTCGGGCTCTGGTCGATGCTCAGGGCATTGACGCCTACCTTCTCCCCATCGAAGAGGCCCATGTGGCTCTGGCCAACGTGCTCAATGAAGGCATCGACGGCGGGCCGGTTGGCGTCACCGACGAGAACCTGCAGTCCAGGATCCGGGGTCTCCTGCTGATGGGCCTGTCCAACGCTCATGGCTGGATGGTGCTGACCACTGGCAACAAGAGCGAGTCAGCGGTCGGCTATTCCACCCTTTATGGCGACACCGCCGGGGCCTACGCGGTGATCAAGGACCTCTACAAGACCCGGGTCTACGAGTTGTGTAATTGGCGCAATGCCCGTGGTCCCGGGCTGGACGGTCAACCGGTCATCCCCGACCATATTCTCAGCAAGCCCCCATCGGCCGAACTGCGGCCTGATCAGACCGACGATCAGAGCCTTCCTCCCTATGAGGTAATGGACCCCTTGTTGGAGGCGTACATAGAGGGAAACCGGACGCGGGCCGAGTTGGTAGACGAGGGCCACGATCCAGAGTTAGTGGACCGGTTGGCCCGTCTCGTAGACCTCGCCGAATTCAAGCGCCGCCAGACGCCGCCCGGTCCGAAAGTGACCACTCGTGGCTTCGGTCGCGATCGTCGTATGCCGATTGTCAATCACTTCCGGGGTTGACGGCCGTGCGAGATCCTTCTTCGGCATCTATGGCAGTCGGGTCGGCTCCGCTCACCACCGAAGGTGGGGCCCACGAGTTCACCCAGTTGGCGGAACTTTGTGAGGCACTCGCCAGGAGGCTGGGTGACTGGTCGACCGATGGAACCGATCCGGCCTCGGCTGGGACGATGTCGTCGTTGTCGGCGCGTCTGGCTGAGCATGCCGAGTGGTGGCGGGATCGGATCCCTGAGTCAGAGTTGCTTCAGGGGACACGTGAGGAGGCCTCGGACCCGACCCGACTGGATGCCGTACTGGCCATGCTCGACGTTGCTCCGCCGAGCCGGGTAGCGGCTGTCGCCCTAGTCCTCAACGGGTTGATTGCCCACCTGGTGGGTCTTGCTGGGCGCCTTTCGCCGTTGGGTGATGCTCCGGCTCGTCGGGTGGTGCGCTTAGTCATGGCTGATCTGGAGGACCGACCACACTCGAGGTGAACATTCTTCAGTGGGCTACCGGTCTTGCCTATCAGGGGTCCGTGACGCCCGGGAATTGCATTTTCAGGATTCGTGACGGCGGTCACTTTTTCGCGTGGTGCTCTGGAGGGTCGTGGATATGGTGACCGTCAATCGGATGAGTTCTTTCGACTGAGTTGACAGGTGAACGATTCGGTGAGCGGCGGTGCCGGAGACGGACCGTGCGTTCTCGCGACTGAAGGAGGCGAGGGTGGCCAAGGAGCGGGTCGAACGGGACGAGGAAGACCTCGTCCGGCTGTATCTCACCGACATAGGTCAGTATCCGCTACTGACCAAGGAGGGCGAAGTCCGACTCGCCCAACAGATAGAGGCCGGTACTGAGGCTCGGGCTGAACTGGCGGCTAAGGGTGATGACCTCACACCTGCCCGCAAGCGGGAACTCAAGCGCAATCTCAAGCGGGGCGAAGAGGCTGAGCGTACGTTCGTGCAGTCAAACCTTCGGCTGGTGGTCTCCATTGCTAAGAAGTACCAGGCCTCTGGTCTGCCGTTGTTGGATCTCATTCAGGAGGGAAACCTCGGCCTGATGCACGCTGTCGAGAAGTTCGACTGGCGTAAGGGTTTCAAGTTCTCGACCTACGCCACTTGGTGGATTCGCCAGGCCATCACTCGCGGTATTGCCAACACAGGTCGCACTATTCGTCTCCCAGTGCATGCCGGCGACACACTGGCTCGCCTTCAGAAGGCCCGGTCCCGTCTGGAACTGAAGTACGGACGGCAGGCAACACTGGCTGAACTCTCGGCCGAGGTCGAGATGCCCGAGGACAAAGTTACCGAGGCCCTTCGCTTTGCGGCCGAGCCACTTTCGCTGAGCGAACCACTGCGCGAGGACGGAGACGCCGAGTTGGGCGACGTAGTCCAGGACAGGGCGGCCGAGTCACCGTTCGAGGTGGCTGCTACCGCTCTTTTGCCCGAGGAGATCAGTCGTCTCCTAGCGCCTTTGGATACCCGGGAACGGGAGATCCTGAAGTTGCGCTTCGGCCTTGACCGTGGGGAACCTCGAACTCTTGAGGAGGTTGGGGAACATTTCAACCTGACCAGAGAGCGGATCCGTCAGATCGAGGCCAGGGCGATGTCCAAGTTGAGGCACCCGAGCAGCGATACTGGCGCTCGAGACCTGCTGGCTGTCTGAGCGACTCGATCCAGCCCGCAGGTGGCCCAGTCCCGTTCGTCGGGGCGGGGTACGAGTGGCGGAGGTGGACGGGAATCGAACCCGCCGGACGGGGATCGCCCGTCCCACCCGCTTTGAAGGCGGGGGAGCCCACCAGGTACTCAGACACCTCCACTGCTGACGGTACGGGTTCCGGCGGGTTCCAGCACCCTCCGCAGCGAAGCCTTTCTCAATTGCTGCCGCCCTGTGCATGGTCAGGAGCATGGCCGTAACATGGCCGCCATGAAGAAGTTCCTGATGCTGGCCGCTCTCGGAACCCTCATCGCCGTTGCGGTTAAGAAGGTTCGATCGATCTAGGACGCCTGTTTACGGCTGGTTTGGCGGTCGGACGGTTTAGTCGGAGGATCTGCGGCCTAGCCGTCGCACCGTGGCCATGAGAGCCACCACGACCAGCACGCTGAGCGCGCTCGCCACGATCCAGTTTCGGTCGATCGGCACCCGGTCGCCCAGTGGTACAGGATTTTCAAACTCCCGGATCAGCCACCCCTGCACTTCGGCGGTGCGGCGGAGTTCCCGGTCCGGGTTTACTGCTACCGGGTGGCCAACGGCAGTCAGCATTGGTAAGTCTGTGGCCGAGTCGGAGTAGGCCCACGATCCGTCCAGGTCAATGTCTCGGCTCGTGGCCAGCCGTTCGATGGCCTCGGCCTTGCCGGGTCCTTGGGCATAGAATTCGATCTCACCGGTGTAGCGACCGTCGGCGTCGGTCTCCGGGGTGGTGGCAATAAATTCGTCCACGCCTAGGTGTTCGGCCAAGGGCGCCACGATCTCCACCGGTGATGCCGAGACCAGAACCAGAAGGCGGCCCTCGGCACGGTGGTGGGCGAACAGGTCGAGGGCCTCGTCATAGACGATGGGTTCGATTACCTCGGCGAGGTGGGTACGGGCGAACCGCCGCAGGCTGTCCTGTTCCCAGCCGGCGGCCAGGCGCAGGGCTGTCTGGCGGGCTCTGGCCATGGACTTCTCGTCGGCACCGAAGAATCGAAAGAGGAGCTGTCCCCAGGCGGCCCGGAGGGCCATCGGTGCACTGAGGTATCCGGCTCGGTGAAGCGCCGGACCGTACGCGGCCATCGAGGCTCGAGCGATGACCGTCTTGTCGAGGTCAAAGAAGGCTGCCTCCACGGTTCAGATTCTACGGTCCGGTCCGGGTTGGAAGTTCGCGGTAGCACCGACAACGGTTTGCGATTAGCGCGCGGAGAGCGAAGACACCGGGTAGCGGTAGTCAGTGGATCAGTGCGTCGCTTGGAGGACGGGGTAAGCGGTTCGGTGTGCGTGACCGCTGAGCACCGATGTGGTCCGGACTGTTTCGGCCGCGGTGTTTCTGGAATGACGGGTTCGATATCCACTGAGGGGCATTGCCAGGTCGGTGGTCTAGCGTCGGTGCTGAACCGGGACGGACCGGATCGACCATGTGGAGGGAACGCGACCAGATGCAGTTGGACGTTCGCCGCCATGGCCTGCTCCCGATTGACAGTGCTATCGGTCAAGGTGAGTTTGGCCCCGTGGTGTTGACCCTGTTCGGCGATCTGGACATGGCTGGGGCCCCGGCCCTCCGCCAGGCGGTAGTCGCCGAGGTGACCCTCGGTACCCGACTGTTGGTACTGGACCTGACGGCCGTCGACTTCTTGGATTCAACTGGTCTGGGCGCTGTGGTCGGGGGGCTCCGACGCTTCCGGGCCCACAAAGGTGATCTGATGGTGGTATGTCCTGAGCCGCGGATCCGACGGGTGTTCGAGTCGTGTGACCTGGATCGGGTGTTTGTTCTGCACCCCGATGTGGGATCGGCGGTTGAGGCCACGAAGAATGTAGAAAACTGGGCTGCGAAATGACATCGGGAATCATCCCGGCGATTGAACTGGCCATTCCGCCATATCCCGAGTACCTGCAACTGGTCCGTGCTCTCGTGGGTGCAGTAGCCAATAGCAGTGGGGTCCGGTCACCGTTGGAGCCCGGGCGGGTGGCTGATCTCCGCCTTGTCGTGTCCGAGGCTGCCACCAACGCCGTTGAGGCTCAGGATGCGGTTGGTGTACGGGACCGGATCGTTGTCCGTTGTCAGGTGGCTGAGGACCACGTGCTGGTTGAGGTGATCGATCACGGTCCGGGGTTCGACCCCGACGCCCTACCGGATCTGCCCGACGTGGAGACCCCCGAGCGCCTCCGTCACGAGTCTGGCCTCGGGGTGGCGCTCATGGAGCGCCTAGCCGATGAGGCAGTCTTGGAGAGTGGCCCCGATGGCACGACCGTCCGCCTTGTCATTCGGTCCACCTGATCGGCTTGTTTGACTTGTGCTGAGGGGTGGTCGACACCTGAGTTGACCAGATATCCATACGAATGTCATGGAGTGACGGTTACCGTTCGGGCGACGAAACGACCGGTGGTGGTCAAGTAGGCCCCACCGACGACGACCCCCAAGGGAGTGTTGAAAGCGAAAATGGCTGCTTCACGACCCGCACCCGAACAGACCTGGCTGGGTAGCGACCGGCCTCTGGCGCGCACCATCGGGCGTCCCGTCATGCGGTTCCTTGGTATTGAGGCGGCCGGCGGCATCCTGTTGATGATTGCGACCCTGGTTGCTCTCGTGTGGGCCAACTCTCCCTGGTCGGGCAGTTACCACGACTTCTGGCATACCGAGTTTCACCTGGGCATCGGCGACTTGCGGCTGGAACACCATGGCCATGATCTGACTCTGGTGGAACTGGTCAACGACGCCTTGATGGCCGTCTTCTTCTTCGTGGTGGGTCTCGAGATCAAGCGCGAACTTGTTGACGGCCATCTCCGCGACCGGCGGGCCGCTCTGCTCCCGGCGGCTGGGGCTCTGGGCGGGATGGTCGTTCCGGCGGCTGTCTATCTGGTTTTTAACCAGTCGGGCGACGCTTCGGCCGGTTGGGGGATCCCCATGGCCACCGACATAGCGTTCGCCGTCGGGGTCCTGTCATTGCTGGGCGACCGGATCTCGACGCCCCTGAAGGTCTTCCTGCTGTCGCTGGCCATCGTTGACGACATCGGGGCGATCATTGTGATCGCCGTCTTCTACACCAGTGACCTGGCCACCAGCTGGCTGGCTTTGGCCTTAGCGACCACAGTGGCCGTGGTCGTCCTGGCCCGACTCAAGATCTGGTACACACCGCTCTACATCTTGCTGGGTTCGGTGCTCTGGTATGCCATGTTTCGTTCTGGGGTGCACGCCACTATCGCCGGTGTGATCATGGGGCTATTGGCTCCAGCGGGGGCTCTCATAGCACCTGGAGAGGTGAGGCCCATCGATGTGGCGTCGCTGGATGCCGAGGGCCTACGGGCAGCCAAGTTCCGGATGAACGAGTCGGTCTCGGTGGCCGCCCGTCTGGAGCGAAACCTCCATCCGATCACCGGGTTTGTGATTATCCCCATGTTTGCGCTGGCCAATGCCGGGATTGAGATCAGCGGGGACTCGCTGCGCGACGCCCTCGGTTCCGGGGTGACCATCGGCGTGGTCTTTGGGCTGGTGGTCGGCAAGGTGGTAGGGGTAAGCCTGTTCACCATCGGGGCGGTCCGGCTCGGGATTTCAGCTCTTCCGTCGGGGGCCACCGTCCGACATATCGTCGGGGTGGCGGCAATCGCCGGCATCGGTTTCACCGTGTCCCTGTTCGTGACTGGCCTAGCTTTTGACGATCTCGCTCTGCAGGACGAGGCAAAGGTGGGCATCCTCGCCGCTTCTGCGGTTGCCGCTCTAGTGGGCGTGGTCATCCTGTTGGGGGCGAGATCTCCAGAGGGGTCAACTGAGGGGAAGTCCATCCGTGGGTGACGCCCTAGTCATCGTCGAGTCACCGGCCAAGGCCAAGACGATCGCTGGCTACCTCGGCGACGGCTTCGTGGTGGAGTCGTCCATAGGCCATGTCCGGGACCTGCCCATGCGTGCCTCGGACGTGCCGGCGGCCTACAAGGGTGAGCCGTGGGCCAAGACGGGTGTCGACGTCGAAAACGACTTCAAGCCGCTTTACGTCGTGAACGCCGACAAGAAGCAGCAGATGGCCAATCTGAAACGCCTGCTGAAGAAGGCCGACGTCCTTTATCTAGCCACCGATGAGGACCGTGAGGGGGAGGCCATTGCCTGGCACCTTTTGGAGGTCCTAAACCCCAAGGTGCCGGTCCACCGGATGGTGTTTCACGAGATCACCGAGGGGGCCATTACCGAGGCGCTGGAAAACACCCGTGAACTGGACCGTCGGCTCGTTGATGCCCAGGAGACTCGCCGTATTTTAGATCGTCTCTACGGCTACGAGCTATCGCCGGTGCTCTGGCGGATGATCGGAGCGGGGCTCTCGGCGGGCCGGGTGCAGAGCGTGGCCACCCGGATGATCGTGGAGCGTGAGCGTGAGCGAATGGCCTTTCGGTCCGCTGATTACTGGGACCTCGACTGCACTCTGGCCACCCGTGGATCTGGGGCGGTCGAGTTCACGGCCCGACTGTTGGAGATCGACGGGCAGCGGGTGGCCCTTGGACGCGACTTTGGCGATGACGGCCAGCCATCGCGCGACGACGTACTGGTTTTGGAGGAGATGTCGGCTGGCGTCGTCCGGGACGACCTGGAGGGAGTATCGGCCACCGTCGAGTCCGTGGAGCCAAAGCCATACACGCGACGACCCTCAGCACCGTTTACCACCTCGACTTTCCAGCAGGAAGCGGGTCGGCGGTTGAAGCTCTCGGCTTCGCGAGCCATGCACGCGGCCCAGGGCCTGTACCAGAAGGGCTACATCACCTACATGCGGACCGACAGCACGACGTTGTCCGACACCGCTGTTCGGGCGGCCCGGGTGGAAGCTTCTGAGCGGTTTGGTCCCGACCACGTGACCGACGCCCCCCGCACCTACGCCAACAAGGTCCGCAATGCCCAGGAGGCGCACGAAGCAATCCGCCCGGCGGGGGACCGTTTCCGTCATCCAGACATCGTGCGCAGTGAGCTCCCGAAGTCCGAGGCCGACGTCTATGAAATGGTGTGGCGACGGACCGTCGCCTCCCAGATGACCGACGTCCGTGGTGAAACAGTACGCCTCCGGATGGGGGCTGACCTAGCTTCGTCGGTGGTGGGTGTGAGGGCCACGCTGACGGCCAGCGGAACTGTCATACACCACCATGGGTTTCGTCGGGCCTATGAGGAGACCCGCGAGGACACCCCCGACGAACAGGCCGATGCCGCCGAATCGGTGCTACCCGCGGTGACCATTGGCGAGGTGGTGGATGTGGTGTCGGCTGTTGCCGAGGCCCACACCACCCAGTCGCCCGCCCGCTACACCGAGGCTTCGCTGGTCAAGGGCATGGAGGAGCATGGCGTGGGTCGGCCGTCCACCTATGCCTCGATCATGGAGACCATCCAGCGGAAGTACGTGTTCAAGAAGGGCACCGCGCTAGTGCCAACGTTAAGTGCCTTCGCGGTGACCAATCTGCTGGAGCAGCACTTCCCCCGGATGGTCGATTACGACTTCACGGCATCCATGGAAGAGGATCTCGATGACATCGCCAACGGTGAGGCCGAGAGTGTTCCTTGGCTAACATCTTTCTACTTCGGATCAGCCGACGACATTGGGCTACACGCCAAGGTCACCACCCGATTGGGCGATATCGATCCCCGTGAGGTCAGTACTGTCGACCTAGGCGTCACGTCAGATGGCGAGCCGGTAGTGGCCCGCTTCGGAAAGTTCGGCCCGTACGTCCAGGTGGGTGACGTAACGGCTTCGATACCTGACGACGTACCGCCTGATGAACTTACGGTTGCCAGGGCGCTGGAATTCCTGCATGCCCCAGCCGATCGGGAACTGGGCACTGACCCCGACTCGGGTCTGGTAGTGGTGGCCCGCTCGGGACGTTTCGGCCCATACGTATCGCTGGGTCGTCCACCGGACCGTCCGACTCCGTCGTCGCCGGCCGGCCGGCTCATGGCCCTGCCAGGTAACCGCAAGGAACTGCACGTAGCCCTGGGCTACCTGCGATTGGCCGCCGGACGGCTGGATTCGACGTCGGTTAAGAAGGTTCTCAACGTGCCTGCGCGCGGGGTGAGTGCGGCGGCCGTTAAAAAGGTGGTGGCTGCCGTCGAGGCGGGCCGTCCCGTGATGGACGTCTTGCGAGATGCAGGTTCGATGGACATGTCGGCGAAGGCCGTTGCCGGCATCGAGGTCTTTCTGGCCTTCGGTGAACGGTTGGCTGAACTACGTGCAGAAGGACCGCGCGCCGTCATCCAGGCCGCCATCGAGGGGTCCGGCTACGGCGACGAGATTCGGGCCGCAGAAGATGGTGGGGCCAGTCGCCTCGAGAACCTTGAGAAGCTGGTCGACGCGGTGGACGGCTTCGAAGACCTCGAGTCGCTGCTCGACGAGCTGGACCGCCAGACAGCGTTCGACGACCTTCCCAAGCCCAAGACGGCCTCACTGTTCGACACCATGACGCTGGACCGCATCACCTTCGAGGAGGCCATGGAACTTCTCAGCCTCCCCCGCACAGTGGGTGCCGACCCGACCGATGGACTAGAGGTCACTGTTCACAATGGTCCCTATGGCCCCTACCTCAAGAAGGGATCCGAGAGCAGGAACATCGAGTCCGAGGAACAGCTCCTCACCATCACGCTTGAGGAGTGCCTGGTCTTGCTGGCCCAGCCCAAGCGGCGTGGTCGCAACGCCCCGAAACCACCGTTACGCGAATTAGGCGTCGACCCGGAGAGTGGGAAGACCATGGTGCTCAAGGATGGCAACTGGGGACCATACGTGACCGATGGCGAATACAACGCCTCATTGAAGCGAGGCGACGCCGTCGAGGAGCTCACCGATGAGCGGGCTGCCGAACTTTTGGCTGAGCGGCGCATGAAGGGCCCAGCCAAGAAGAAGCGCTGATCGGTGGTCTCTGGCTCCGCTCCCGGGCGGTCGGGCCACCTCCCGTAGAATGGGCGGGTGATCGGAGCGACGGGACGGAACCCTGGTGATCCTCGCCCCGGAGACGAGTTCGCCCCGTTCTTACCGCTGGAGGGACGTCCCCCGCTGCGGACCCGTCTGTTCGGCACCCCGGCCTTCTTTCGGCTATGGCTTGCTCAGGTGGTGTCGGCCACCGGTGACTGGTTGGGGTTGCTGGCCATTTCGATCTTGGCCATCAGGGTTGGTGCGGGTAACGAGGGCGCAGCGCTCAGCCTCGTGCTGGCGGCTCGAATCGTGCCCGGGTTCTTCTTCGGCCCGGTGGCCGGCGTGCTGGTCGACCGGTGGGACCGCAAGCGCACCATGGTCACCTGTGACGTGGGACGAGCATTGGTCATGCTGGCTTTACCCTTCGTGGACACCCTGATCGGGCTGTTTCTGGCGTCACTGTTGCTAGAGGCCTTCACCATGCTGTGGGGTCCGGCCAAGGAGGCTTCAGTGCCCCACGTGGTCCCGGTCGACCAACTGGCCACCGCCAACTCCCTGTCGCTAGTCGCCGCCTACGGAACGTTTCCCATCGGGGCCGGACTCATGGCCCTGTTCGGGCGCCTCTCCACGGCCCTGTTCGATTCCTCATGGGCTGACAACGTTCGCCTCGACGACATGGGTCTTGCCTTTTACACCAACGCTTTGTCGTTCTTGGTAACTGGGTGGCTGATTCTGACTCTCGACTTACCGCGGCGCCCCAGGGCCGAGAGAGATGAGGCGAAGAGTCGCCAGACCGCCTTGGCAAATCCGATTGCCGAACTGCGAGAGGGGTGGCGGTTTGTGTTTGTGAATCCGGTGGTGCGTACCGTGAACATGGGCTTAGCTACCGGGCTGATGGGTGGTGGGATGCTGGTGCCGCTGGGGGCGATCTACGCCGATCAGGTTTTGGGCGCCGGGAAGTCAGGGTTAGGAGTCCTCATCACTGCGCTGGGTCTTGGGGTGGCCGCCGGGGTGGGTTTGGTGTCTTTGATGCAGCGACGCATCGACAAGGCCCGTTCATTCACAATGGCTCTTGTCGGCGCAGGGGTTTTTCTGGTCCTAGCGTCATCCATCAGCCAGGTACATGTGTCAACCGCGATGGTGTTCGGCATCGGGATCTGCGCTGGGGCGGTCTACGTCCTTGGATTTACCTTGCTGCACGAGAACGTGGACGACGAACTGCGGGGTCGGGTCTTCTCCACCTTCTACCTATTGGTACGGGGGTGCGTGCTGCTGGCCCTAGTGGTCGGCCCGCTCATGGAGGACCTGTTGGATCGCCTTTCTAGCGGACTCTGGGGTCGCCACGTGGAACTATTTGGCGTAGGGGTGGCGGTACCGGGGGTACGCCTGACCTTGTGGTTGGCAGCGCTCATCATTTTGGCCTCGGGTGCGGTGGCCGCCAGGTCGTTGAAGGCGGGGATTCGAAGTGGGGAGCAGGACGTATGACCGGCCGGTTCATTGCCGTGGAGGGCGCCGACGGTACGGGCAAGAGCACCCAGGCCCGGCTGCTGGCGGAACGCCTCGGGGCGCTATTCACTAGGGAGCCAGGGGGGACGCCGCTGGGCGAGCGCATCCGGGACCTAGTGCTTGACCCCACCGGTGAGGGCCCAGTGGATCGGGCCGAGGCATTACTCATGGCCGCCGCTCGGGCCCAGCACGTCGACCTGATCGTGGCTCCCGCACTGGCCGCTGGCCGGGATGTGGTGTCAGACCGTTTCGTGGCGTCGTCGATCGCCTACCAGGGTTTGGGCCGAGGCCTCGGTGCCGGCCCTGTGGCCGAGGTGAACGAGTTCGCCACCGGTGGACTGGCCCCCGATCTGGTGGTCCTGATCGAGGTCGACACCCCGGTGGCCGGTGGTCGTCTGGGTGACGACCGGGACGGGGAACTGGACCGAATCGAACAGGCCGGCGATGATCTGCAGGCCGCGGTCTCAGCGGCCTATCGCGATATGGCCGCTGCTGACCCCAACCGGTGGGTAGTGGTGGCTGGCGGTGGCACCATCGAGGAGGTGGCGGCCCGGGTGGCTGACGCCGTCGACACCCGGTTGACGCCGGGACGGGATAGCTGACCATGAAAGCTGGCGCTTCCTTCGCGGATGATGTTTCCCGAATAGATGGCGTCCCCCAACTAGCTGATTCGACTTTGTGGTCCACGGTGGTTGGTCAGGGGCCGGCAGTGGCCCTACTTCGGCAGGCCGCTGCCCAGCCCGTGCACGCCTACCTGTTGGTCGGCCCACCGGGGGCCGGTCGCACCGAAGCGGCTCGGGCCTTCGCCGGGACGCTCTTCGCTGGTAACGATCTCGCCGGAAATGGATCCTCCGAGGACGACTTCGAGAAGCAACGTCACCGAGGGCTAGCGGCGATCGGTCAGCATCCCGACCTCATCCTGGTTGAGCCCGAGGGTCGTTCCCTGTTGGTGGCCGAGGCCGAACGGATCACCTTGGAGGGCTGGCGATCACCCATCGAGGCAGACCGTAAGGTCGTCGTGATCGACCGGTTCGACACCGCTGAGCCTGCCGCGGCGTCCAGTCTGCTCAAGACCATCGAGGAGCCGCCTGCTTCGACAGTATTCGTCCTACTGGCCGAGGAGGTTCCCGACGAGCACGTCACCATTGCCTCGCGGTGTGTCCGTGTGGACCTACCCCCATTGCCTGATCAGGTCGTGGCAGACGCCCTGATGGCTGAGGGGGTAGCGGCTGATCGAGCTGACGAGCTGGCGAAGGCCTCGGCGGGCAGCGTCGCACGGGCCAGGCTCCTGGCTGTTGACCCGGCCTTTCTGGGTCGACGCAACGCGTGGCAATCGGTACCCGATCGCCTAGACGGATCGGGCGCTGTGGTGGCTGTTTTGGTCGCTGAGTTGCGAGGTCTCATCGATGAGGCACAGAAGCCTCTAGAGGGCCGTCACTGCATCGAGTTGGAGGCCTTGACCGAGCGTGAAGAGTCATTCGGTGCCCGCGGGTCGGGTCGCCGCCAGTTGGTTGATCGCCACAAGCGGGAGATTCGACACCATCGGGACGACGAGCTCCGCTTCGGTTTGGCCACCCTGGCCCGGGCCTATTTGGCCCGGGGAGTAGATGACGGGCTTTCTCCGGCAGAGGCATGTCTGTTGGCCACCGAACGGATCACCGAAGCCACCGGTGACTTGATGCGTAATCCGAACGAGACTCTTTTATTGCAAGCGCTGTTCTTGGATCTTCCGACCGCCGAACCGGCCTAGTCGAACTTGCCCACCGTGCTGTCACACGAACCGCTTGTTGGACCGTATCTGCAGCTACGACTTGGTCTTGTTCCGAATGCTGGTCGCCACCTGTCGTTGGACTTGGCTGAGGAACCCCAGTGTTTGTGGGTGGAACTGATTTGACGGGTCTGTCTGCCATTGATGGGTCTCGCCATCCCTTAAACGGCTGGGACTATCGTCGAAAGTGCCGGGAGATGCTGGAGACGGACGGGGTGCTCGTACTGCGGGGGTTCTTCACCGTCGAGGCCGTGGCCCGGGTGGTGGCCGATTCGGCACCCCGGGAGGACGAGGCCTACTACGCGATATCCACCCATAACGTGTACCTGACGCCGTCGGACCCAGACCTAGCCGACGACCATCCGTTCAACAGGCAGGTGGTCTCGTCCAAAGGCTTGTTGGCCGACGACCAGATCCCCGTCGACTCACCCTTGCGGACTGTCTACGACGACCTCGACTTTCGCGACTTCCTATGCGCGGTGCTGGGCGTTGACGAGGTTCACCCCTACACCGACGAGCTCTCGTCGATCAACATTCACTTTGCCTCCGAGGGGCGAGAGTTGGGATGGCACTTCGACAACTCCTCGTTCGCCGTCACCATGATGATCCAGACCCCTGAGGCTGGAGGCACCTTCGAATACGTGGCTAGGGCGCGTGATGCTGATGCCGGTGAGATGGCCTACGACACCGTGGAGGCTGTGCTCGACGGCCAGTATCCCGTCGAGACACTGGCCTTCTCACCCGGTGATCTGGTTTTGTTCCGAGGACGGAACGCCATGCACCGGGTGACTCCCACGATTGGGAGGGTTAGCCGCCTGCTAGTGGTGTTCGCCTTTAACGACAAGCCGGGTGTGGCGCTTTCGGAATCGGCGCTACAAACTTTCTACGGGCGGATTGGCTGACTGGCTGGGAACCAGCCCCGAGCTATTCGGCGGTGACATAGGCCGAGGCCAAGCCACCGTCCACGGAAAAGTCTGTTCCCGTCACGTACGACGACTCGTCTGACGCGAGGAACAGCGCGGCTGCCGCGATTTCGCTGGCCTCTCCGAACCGGCCCATGGGCACGTGCACGAGTCGGCGCTGACGCTTCTCCTCGGTGTCAAGAAACGACATCAGTAGTTCGGTCCGCAACGGGCCCGGGCATAGGGCGTTGACCCGGATGTCCTCCCGGGCGTGAACTACCGCCAACTCCCGTGTCATGGCTAGCACCCCACCCTTGGACGCCGTGTAGGCCAATTGTGGCGTGGCTGCACCTACCAGAGCCACGAAACTGGCCGTGTTGATAACTGATCCACCGCCGGCGCGCCGCAGGGCCGGAATGCCATGACGGCACCCAAACCACACGCCCTTTAGGTTCACGTCCATCGTCAGGTCCCAGACCGCCTCCTCGGTGGACTGGGCGTCGCCGTCGTTGGCCAGCATGATTCCAGCGTTGTTGAACAGTACATCAAGGTGTCCAAAGGCCTCCTCGGCATCGGCGATCGCGGCGGCCACCGAGGCCTCGACAGCCACGTCGGCGGTAAGCCCGACGGCTGTGCCACCCGCCTCGGTGATCTCGGCCACTACCTCGGCTGCCCCGTCGCCGTCTCGGTCGACCACCGCTACCGATCCCCCCTCGTGGGCAAACAGCAGCGCCGCTTCTCGGCCGATGCCAGCCGCCGCGCCGGTGATGAAGGTTGCCTTGCCAGCCAGTCGTCCTGTGGTGGTGTCCATGGGGCGAGCATCTCACACCCGTGTCCGGTTCTGACAGGCTTGGTGGATGGAGGCAACCGACGGACTCGAGAGGCTGATTGTGGGATGATGCTCGGCCCCTGTTGTCATGACCAGCCCGACAACTGTGTCTGGGGCGTCATTGTCGAGGGGTGCCCGGAAATCACTCAGTCAATCAATCTGGATGTCGACCGGGGCATCGGCTCGGCGGCGTTCCATGGCAACCTCCTTCAGGTGGAACAGGCGAAATGACGACGACGGTGACGGTGACTGGGACGGGTACGCCCATTCCCACTCCCGATCGGGCCGGACCGGGCGTCCTGTTGGTCCACGGGCCCAAGGGTGCCAAACCAGTCCGCATCCAGGTTGATGCCGGTCGGGGTACGGTCATGCGCCTGCTGGCAGCCGGTACCGAACCGGGCGATTTGGACCTCGTCTTGTTGACCCACCACCACTCCGATCACCTTGTGGGCCTCGATGACCTGCTTCTAACTCGCTGGGTCATGGACCGCGGGCGCCGACTAGCGCCCCTGCAGGTGGTCACCCCCGATGGTCCATGCGTCAGGTTCGTGGATGGGTTGGTCGACCGCTGGTATGAGGACTTAGCCGTCCGAGCGTCTCACGCAGGACGTGATCACGACTTGGAGGTGGAGGTCATCCCCTTCGACTACCCGGCGTCACCCATGGAGGTGTGGCGGATGGGTGAGGTCCGGGTTTCGGCCGGTCAGGTGCGACACGAACCAGTCCATCCGGCAGTCGGCTACCGAATCGAGACTCCTGACGGGGTAGTGGTGGTCTCGGGCGACACGCTGGTGTGCGACGAGATGGCCGCTCTTGCCTCGGACGCCGACGTGTTGGTCTACGAGGCGATGCGGTTTTCGGAGATCCAGCCGTTGGCTGAACATCGACGGTTCATCATGGATTATCACGCCGACACCCTGGAGATCGGCCGGCAGGCCCGAGACCTAGCGGTGCCCACTTTGGTACTCACCCACCTGATCCCACCGCCCGTGTCCGAAGCCGATGAGCAGGCCTTCATCGACGACATTCGCAGTGGCGGTTACGAGGGTCATGTGGTGGTGGCCCGAGACCTCACGACGGTGACCTTGGGCTGATTCACCTCAGGTTCAGGTTCACAATTCCACCCCAGGCCTCAGGCATCGTGGAGGACGAACCGGATCCGCTTGAAGCCCCTCCCCTTGGATTCGGTCTTGACCACCTCGAGACGACCCACGTGCCGGGTGGACGGAACGTGGGTACCCCCGTCGGCTTGCCGGTCGAGCCCCACGATGTCGACTACACGGATTTCAGGCACCGACTCGGGCACCAAACTGATCTTGGTACGGATCAACTCACGGTCCAATACAGCGTCGGCCCGGGGGATGAACGACACCTCGATCGGGCGGTCCGCGGCGATT
>PVBE010533306.1_pt1 | contig 15725 bp, 11 predicted proteins | sample 1631181 | NCBI WGS metagenome assembly PVBE01 (sample SAMN08397723, study PRJNA350692) | Marine metagenome, whole genome shotgun sequencing project. | isolation source: water | place: Pacific Ocean | collected 2012-04 | reverse complement strand
AGAACGCCTGCGGATCTTCCGTTCCGCCTCCTCGGCCCTTCGCTGGAGGAGGATGTTCTCCTCCAAGCGTGCTCTTTCCCCTTCCACGGCCTGTCGGCGTCGTTGTCTCTCCGTACGCGTCATCAGGTTGCCCGCCACCACCACTGCGAACATGCATGCGACCCTCACGGCGAGTATCTTTTCGTGCCCCGCGTCGAAGCTGAGCTTTGGCTCCAGCGTCAGGCTCATTCCCGTATATGCGACGGTTACGAGAGCCGCGGCGCCCAGAGCTAGACGCCTTGAGGAAAAGACCAGAGAGAGACCCAACAGCGCGGGATAGTAGAAGACGAAAAAGGTGTTGAAAAACCGTGTGGTTATGCCTAATCCGGCGGTGATGATCGCCAGGTCCAACGCACTCAAGGCCAGCACGTATGGCCAGGAGACGGGCCGTTGGTCCAGGATACGCCACTGGACGTACGCGTTGAATGCCGCCAGCACAACCCCCATTCCGTTCAGGAGGTATAGGGTCGAGTCGTAGTCGCCGGGTCGGTAGTTGATCAGCGACAGCCACGCGGCCAGCATGAACCAACGCACCACGACGGCGATGCGCTGGCTGGAACGGTAGTCTTCGAATACCGCGTAGCCGGGGACCTCTTCCCGGTCCGTCCTGGTCTGGCTCAACGGACTCGCACCCCTCTGGCGGTCGCAGCGACAAAGACGCAAACGACTACCTGGAATCGACTTTCGCCCTGAAACTAACATGGGCGATGAAGGGGGTCAAGGTTGGTTTGTACTATAGATTCGTAGTACAGTCCGGTAGTTGAACGGGAGCCTTTCTGGTCCTTGGCCGGCACTTGCCGCGCCTGTGACCTCAACGACGCGATAGCCACGGCCGCTGGGAATCACAAACCGCAACCGCCGCTCCAGGGTTCGACAACCAGCTCGACCTGGTACACTGTACCGGTCCAAATAGGTACATCCGCACCTACCGCGCGCCTTCTCCGTGGTGCAGAGTGGACGCAACATCCAGCAGGAGCCCCGGCGCGGCCCTTTAGACCGCGTCGCCTCAGACGGAGGGTTGCAATGGAACATCGGACTGTTATCTGTAGCAACTGCCGGCAAGAGAACGCCGAGTCCAACGACTTCTGTATGTTCTGCGGTTCACCTCTCGCCGTCGAGCCAACTTCCGAGGACAGTCTTGCCCCTGGTACCCACGGAGGGCCACCTCCCGATGAGGAGACACAGGAAGGTCTCCAGGACCAGGTGGACTCGTTACGGAACGACCTCGATGAACTGCGGACCGCCCTCACCGGATACTTCAGCCTGAGGAACCAGCCCTCCGCCAGGGAGGTCGTGCGGATTCTACAGCAGAGGCAGGCCGCTCCTCCAAGACCACGTGTGCGGTCTCCCAGAGAAGAATTACAGCGAACAGAGGAGGAGGCACGGCCCTCTGACCCCGGTGGTCCGCATCCCTCTCCGCAGGTTTCTGAGTGGGTGCCGGAGGACGAGACGGTCCGCCCGGCGTCCCCTGTCCGGATGCCCTGGGACGGTATCGACGTGGACTGGGAGTGGTTGGTGGGAGGCAACTGGCTGGCGCGGATCGGCGTCATCGCCGTCGTGTTCGGCATGGGCTTCTTCCTTAAGCTGGCCTTCGACAACGACTGGATAAACGAGACCGGCCGGGTGGCCCTGGGGATCGCGGGGGGCCTGGCCATGCTGGGTGCAGGCGAGTACTGGCGCAGCCGTTATCAGGCCTACGCACAGGCCCTGGCCGGTGGCGGCATAGCCCTCCTGTATCTCTCCATATTCGCCGCCTTCGCCATATTCGGCCTGATCTCCCTCTATCCGGCCGTAGGTCTGCTGTTGCTTATAAGCGTGGCATCGGCGGTCCTGGCTATTCGCTACGAGTCGATGGCCATGGCCATCATCGGCATCTTCGGTGCGTTCTCGGCGCCGTGGGTCACGGGCGCGTTTGCGCCATCGGACCCGGACGTCGCTCAGGCCGGCCCGACGGTCCAGCTCATGGTCTACGTGATGGTGGTTGACCTCGGCGTCCTGGCGCTGTCCACGTTGCGCAACTGGCACTGGTTCACGCGCCTGGCGCTGGCTGGTTCTCTCATCTCGTTCGGGGCCTGGTACGGCGAGCACGGCGATGAGGCCGGGCTCCTGGCCGCCCAGACGAGCATTACCGGTATCTTCCTTATTTTCGTGGGAGCCACCACCTTCTTTCACCTGATACGACGGCGCGCCCCGGACGCCTTCGACTACTCCCTGATGCTCACCAACGCGGTCGCCTACTTCGGAATAAGCTACGCGCTTCTGTGGGTCGAGTTCCGCGACTGGATGGGCGGGTTCACCCTGGTCCTCTCGCTGTTCTACGGACTCATCGCTTACATTGCATATCTGAGAAATAAGGAGCATCCGCACCTCACACTGATGGCCGTCGGGATCGCGCTGGTCCTCCTGACGGTGGTCGTCCCCGTCCAGTTGGGTGGTGCGTGGGTGAGCGTGGCCTGGGCCGCCGAGGCGGCGGTTCTCCTCTGGCTGTCTCTGACTTTGAGAATGTGGGTGCTGCGGTCGTATAGCGCCGTCGTGTTCGCCGCTGTGGCCGTGCGCCTGCTGGCGATAGATACCCCGGATGCCCTGTCGGACGGCGTCGCGTTCTCCCTTAACGAATACCTCGCGCCGTTCCTGGTCGCCATCGGAGCAGCCTACCTGTCGGCTTACCTGCTGAGGCGGTACAAAGACGCACTGCACGAGGTTGAGGAGCCGATCTGGTATCCGGCCATGCTGGTACTGGGGAGCGTATTTCTCACCGTCGCGATCCCCGTGCATATCGACGGGGCCTGGATGGCGGTCGCCTGGGCTGCCGAGGCCACGGGTATCATGTGGCTCTCTCTTCGGCTGGGAGTGCTGGAGTTGAGGGCATCCGGCATCGGAGTCTTCGTCATTCTTGCCATCCGCCTGCTGGCAATTGACGCCCCCGATGCTATTGACGCCGACCTGACGCCGTTCTACAACCAGTACCTCGTACCGTTCCTGGTGGCCATCGGCGCGGCGTATCTTGCGGCCTATCTTGTCCGGCGCCACACCCACAGGCTGACCGACTACGAGAAACAGGTATGGTTCCCAGGTCTGCTGGCCGCCGGTACCGTCTTTCTTACCGTGGCGGTACCCGTGCAGGTCGAAGGCGTCTGGATCGCCGTTGGATGGGCAATCCAGTCCGCGGCGCTGATGTGGCTCGCATTCCGGCTCGGTATCTACGAACTCAAGCTGGCAAGCGTCGGGGTCTTCGCCATTCTGGCCGTGCGCCTGCTGGCCGTCGAAACCACCGTAGACCTGGTAGGGTTCCGAGTAATCCTCAACGACCGCATGCTGGCCTTCGGTGCCGGAATTCTCGCCCTGTACGTCGGGGCATATTTCGCCGGGAGAAGGCTTGACACGGTCTGGGAATGGGAGAGGTTCCTTACTCCGGGGCTGCTCGTGTCAGCCAGTTTCCTGACCCTGTGGGTGGTCAGTGCGGAGGTCATCGCCGCGGTGGACAGCGGAATCGTGAACGTGACCGGTCAGGCGGCCGACCACGCCAAGAGTCTCGGACTCAGCCTGGTCTGGTCGGTGTACGGCGGCATCGCGCTTGTTTCTGGAATCGTAAGGGGCTGGCGGATGGTGCGTCTGGGCGGCCTGCTACTCTTGGCGATCACCGTCCTCAAGCTTTTCCTAATCGATTCCTTCGCCCTCGAGCAGGGCTACAGAGTGGCGGCCTTCCTGAGCCTCGGGATGATCCTCCTGATCGGTGGCTACCTCTACCAGCGGTACAGCGAACTCATCAAGGGATTCCTGTTTGAAGAGGAGAAGAGTTCCCCGAGTCCTATGTAGGGAATGGACGCACCGGTCGTCGCGGCACGGATAAAGAGACGGTTCGACGACAGCACCACGGCTTATTCGAGCTACGTGGGGCGCGGGACCGCCCCTTAAGACTCTTTACGGCCTACAAAATCCTCCAGGAACTCCACGCAGGCGTCGATCATGGGCGCGATCATGGTCTTTCCGGTATCGTAGGAGGCCTTGGTGCCGTCGCCCAGAGCCCCGTTTTCCGTCCGCTCGTGGAAGCCGGCCGCCACGGTGACCAGGCCGCCGGCGTGCCGGTAACCCAGGTCCTTGGGGGCGCCCCGCGTCAGCTTGTCCTTGCGGACTACTTCCGGAGCCAGGTAGAGCGACCAGGACGCCTCCAGGTCGCAGGCGTGACCGAAGGTGGATGTCGCGGCGTGCGTCCTCACCGTCGCATAGCAACAGAAACTCCTCTCGTTCATGGTCCGATGCGAATGGCGGGGAATGCTTCATGGATCCGCCCTCACTGCGCCCCGAGCACTCTACATATTGGGCGAACACGACCCTCGGATTCTAGGCGGTTCAGGCACCCGCGGAACCGCAAATCCATTGTCGGTCTATATTGTCGCGACCGAACCGCCCCGAACGGCCACGTCAAAGCTTTAATATCATGAAACGCGATAATGATTATCATCCAAATTGGGTTTACAGAATAGTGCATCTTCATGAATAATATTTCAGTAAGTTCTAACGATCTTCGTAGAAAAAGCCATCGCCGCAGCGGTGGGTTTTTTATCAGATCATTTTACACAAGGTCTTCTGAGCCGTTATTGCTCAACGCACCTGATTGGACAGATTATGAAAAGCGCGATTACCGAATATTCCGACGACGAATTTGGGTATCCCCTCAATAGCCCGGAAACCCTCACCGAGGATTTCGGCCCACCGATCAACACCGAGGACTCCCTGGTCGCCCGCGACGAGTCCGAGGATGAACCCTCTCTGGACGGATACCGCTTTGGCACCGCGCCCAAGAGCTATTCAGGGTTCGCTTTCGACCGCTCACAGGACGACAGAGACGAACAAGGCACCGATAAATACGGATCGACGCTGCTGGACTCGCCGCCCGCCGAGATCATGGAAGACCCTGTCAAGATGTACCTGGGAGAGATAGGCAGGGTGGACCTTCTGTCAAAAGCACAGGAGCGTGACCTGGCCCGTCGGATAGAAGCAGGGTTCCACGTGGGTAGGGTCGAAGACGAAATCGGGGAGGGCGGCGGCCGCTCTCAGCGGTCCACCCGGGTCGTACTGCAACTACTCGGCCGGGCATGCGAGGCTGACGAACTGGCCAACGCCCTCGGCGACTATCTGGGACTCAGACGCCCGCTAACTCTCCGGGACCTGGTGGGCGGCCCAGAAATACGGGAACCGCTGGACGGAAATCTGCCGGAGGAGATGCTTCACTTCTTGGGAGACGCCATCAACCGGGACCCCGACGACGTGAAAAAGCAGATCCTTGCGCTCTCGCTCGACTCCAGGCTGCTTCCACCGGAGGCGCTGACCGAGATCCACGAAGACTCCACACTTTCCGAGGTGAAGGAGCAGGTGGGCCGGGCCGAGTTCGTAAAGAACCTCGATCCGTACGAACTGGTCTTTCATCACCACCTGGCGCGGGTAAAAAGCGAGGCGGAGGCGGCCAGGAACCATATGGTCGAGGCCAATCTAAGGCTGGTCGTCAGCGTCGCGAAAAAGTATATCGGCCGAGGGATGGTCCTCCTTGATCTTGTCCAGGAGGGCAACATCGGGCTTATGCGCGCCATCGAGAAGTTCGAGTACCGCCGAGGCCTGAAGTTCAGCACCTATGCCACATGGTGGATTCGCCAGGCGGTCTCAAGGTCCCTGGCCGACCAGGCCCGCACCATTCGAATCCCGGTCCACATGGTCGAGTCGATGAACAAGCTTATGAAGGCGACCCGCAGGTTCGGGCAAGAAAACGGACGGGAGCCTACCGGCGAGGAGATAGGCCAGGTCACCGAACTATCGCCGGAAAAGATCAAAGAGGTCTTGAGGATCTCACAGCAGCCGGTCTCCCTCGATAACCCCATCGGCGACGAAGGTGAAGGACGCCTGGGAGACTTCATTGAGGACCGGGGTTCCATAACGCCGCCGGAAGCCGCCTCCGAGGAGTTGATGAAGGCGAATATCGGCACCATTCTTCACTCCCTGGATGATCGGGAGGCCCGTGTGCTTCGGCTTCGTTTCGGCCTGGATGACGGACGCAGCCGGACCCTGGAGGAGGTGGGCATTGATTTCGGCGTGACGCGGGAGCGGATACGCCAGATCGAGGCCAAAGCCCTCAACAAGCTGCGCCATCCCAACCACACCGACCTGGTTCGAGACTTCTGGGAGTAACCGAACGACCGGTCACGGGGTCTGCGAGGCCGACCCTCTCGTTCCCTTGTTGAAACCATCTTCAAGAGGGAAGTGACTCACGCCCGCCCGTCCTCAAGGGTTTTATTCCTGCCCCGACCTGTCGGGGCTCCGGACTCCCCCGATTTACCAGTTGTGTCAGTGGCTCTCAGATCCCTCTGTGCTAAACTAGCCGTACACGCCTGGTGTTCCGGTCACTTGTACGCCCATTGACTGCGCGTCTTTGTTAAATTGACGCCGTCAGCATGTATCTGAAAAGGTGGAAGAACCGACCATGACTACCGAAGCCACCGGACAGACAGAAGAGCGAGTCGTCCGCTCGGTCACATGGTCGGCCGGACCGGGTTGCCACGGTGGCTGCGGAGTCCTGCTGGGGGTCAAGGACGGCCTGCTCGACAGCATAGAAGGCGACCCCGCCCATCCGTATAACCAGGGGAGCCTCTGCCCCCGAGCTCTGACGATGAAGGAGTATACCTACCACCCCGACCGGCTTCGCCACCCCATGCGGCGGGTCGGCAAGCGAGGGGAGGACCGGTGGGAGCGGATGAGCTGGGAGGAGATCTTCGACGAGCTGGAGGGCCGTATGGCGGCGATCAAGGACCGCTATGGCCCCGAGAGCATGGCGTTCATACAGGGCACGGGCCGGGACGTCGGGGCGTGGATGCTGATGCTGGCTTACAGCTACGGGAGCCCCAACTGGCTTCAGGGCGGCCTTACCGGCAACTCCTGCTACCACCCTCGGCTCGGCGCGATGAAGCTCGTACAGGGCGACTTCGCGGTCCCGGATTGCGGCCAGTTCCTTCCGGGCCGGTACGACGACCCGGACTTCCGTCTGCCAGAGACGATGCTGCTGTGGGGCTACAATCCCCCGGCCACGTGCACCGACGGATTCTATGGCAACTGGATCGTCGATTGCATGAAGCGAGGGACCAAGGCCATCGTCATCGACCCCTACTACACATGGACCGCCTCGCGCGCCGAGCACTGGCTACAGATCAGGCCCGGCACCGACGGCGCCATGGCACTGGGGTTTCTGAACGTCATCATCGAGGAGGGTCTTTACGACAAGGAGTTCGTGGAGAACTGGTGCGTCGGTTTCGACCGGCTCCGCCGACGGGCCCGAGAGTACCCTCCTTCGAAGGTATCGGAGATCACCTGGGTACCCGAGGACAAGATAAGAGCCGCGGCCCGTATGTTCGCCCGGAGCAAACCCGCTGCCGTGCAGTGGGGCGTCCCCATCGACATGGCCCCCGAAGGGCTCAACGTGGCCATGGGCGTCATCGACCTGTGGACCATCACCGGCAACGTGGACAACCCGGGCGGCATGGCCCTTGCCAAGCCGGTCTTCGGGGCCTGGCCCTACCCGATGGACCAGGACGCGACGCGGGGCTTCACCGGCAAGGTCATGGCCTCCGAGACCTTTTTCGAGAAGCGTGTCGGCACGAAAGACTATCCCATCACCCGGAACTTCCACTGGCGGGCGCACCCCGACGTCCTCGTCGATCAGATGTTATCCGGCGAGCCTTACCCCATCAAGGGCGCGTGGATCGCCGGAAATAATTTTCTGATAGATGGGGCGAATCCCAGGAGGCTCCTGGAGGCTTTCGGAAAACTCGACCTGATAGTGGTCGCGGACCTGTTCATGACGCCGACGGTCGCCGCGCTGGCTGACTTTGTGCTCCCGGCGGCGACCTTCGCCGAAAAGGAAGGGCTGCGCGCCTGGTGGGCGCCGCTGAATGCCATCAACAAAGCCGTCAGCGTCGCGGAGTGCAGGCCGGATGCCGAGTTTTGCTTCGAGATGGCGAAGCGGTTCAACCCAAAGCTACCGTGGGAGAACCTCCGCCAATTCTTCGACCATCTGCTGGAGCCTGCCAATACGACCTACGAAGAGCTGAGCGAGAAGCAGTTCATCTGGCCCGATAAAAGCGACAGATCGCTGCCTTATTATCGCTACAAGAAAGGGGAGCTTCGGGAGGACAGACGGCCGGGCTTCAATACGCCCAGCGGAAAGGTGGAGCTATCCAGTTCGCTCCTGGAGAAATGGGGCCACGATCCGCTCCCGACCTTTCAAGAGCCGGCGATGAGCCCATACAGCACTCCGGACCTCGCCGAGGAATACCCGCTGATCCTGACCACCGGCGGGCGTACCATCGCGTTCTTTCACTCCGAGCACCGGATGATTAAGTCGTTGCGACAGCTCCATCCAGAGCCCGAGGTGATGGTCCACACGGATACGGCCAAAACCCTGGGCATCGAAGATGGCGACTGGGTCTGGGTGGAGAACCATCTGGGGCGGTGCAAGCGCAAGCTTTTCACCACTGACCGCCTGCACCCCCGCGTCGTGGCCGCATCGCACGGCTGGTGGTTCCCGGAGAAGGGGTCGGACGACTGGTTTGGGGCGTGGGATGCGAATCTAAACCTGCTGATCCCGCACAATACCCAGTCTTCCAACGGCTTCGGCGGAGGGCAGTACAAGTCCCTGCTGTGCAAGGTGTACAAGGCCGACGGAGGGATACCCGGGATCCTGGGAAAGCAGGACCTGAATGGCTGACACCGAGTACGGACTGCTAATCGACACGGAGTGGTGCACCGGCTGTTACTCCTGCATTATCGCCGGGCGGAACGCCAATGCCATCGGAAACGACGGGGCGTGTATCACAGTCCGTTCCGGCGAGACGGTGGTCGGCAGCCGGGTCCGTCTCGATTTCGTACCCGAGACCACCGGCCGGTGCAATCTCTGCGCTCCACGGACCGGACGCGGACTGGACCCCGCGTGCGTCCATCACTGTCCGCCTCGCGTGATAACCTACGGTCCGCGGTCGGTGCTGGAGGAGCTGCGCAAGAACAAACCGGGCCAGACTCTCTGGCCGCTGAAATGAGGGAACATCCTGGGACGGCGACCCGATTCCCGGTTGGCCTGAGTGGATCGCGGCCCCGAAATCGGCCGCAATGACAATTCGTGAGCGTATTTCAGAGACGGGACACAAAAGAGGTAGTCTAAGATGCTGGTTTCAAGGGACAAGGACGTTGAGCGTCGCCCGATAAAGTTACTCGAAGGGCTGCCCGTGAAGGGTGACGTCGGGGTCAGGTCATTAATGGAGGGCGAAAGGATGGTCCTCCTGGAGGTGCACTACCCGGCCGGGACGGCCTCGCCCGTCCACGCCCATAGCCACGAGTCGCTGTGCTATATATTGGAAGGCACCGCCCGCGCCACCGTCGGCGACGAGACCTTTACCCTCAACGCGGGGGACGTGTGCCGTCATCCCGAGGGCGTCCTGCACGGTATCGAAGCCATCAAGGACACGACGGTGATTGAAATCAAGTCGCCGGTCCAGGCCCTGTCCCAGTTCCTCGGCACAGGCTCATAGCTCTCGCGGGCGCCTTGAGTCTTTGTTGACATCCTCAACACTAGGTGGCTCTTTACCCGCTCTCCGTTATAAGAGCTTATATCAAAACCCTCACCCTCCTTCGGCAAGCTCAGGATAGGCTCTGTGTCCCCCTCTCCGTTGCAATAGGCGCTTGCACATAGGAAGGTTGAGGGTATGGAAAAAGCGATGAAGGTGGGATTCGAACCTACGTCCGCCGATAATCCCTCGGGTCGTAGCAGGAGTCGTACAGGGATTTGTCAATATGGACCCATACCGTCCCTGGAATCCCCCTTGGCGAAGTGTTGTCATTGTCGAACGGGAAGGCCGATTCAAAGTTCAAAGTTCTTGACTGATCGCGGGCTATCGTTTTGGCTAAAGAAACTGCAGGACCGAAATCCCAATCTTGGCTTACGATGATTCCACAGTCGTAATTGTTTTCATAAGTACAATGCACAACATCCAATGCCAGCCCAACATCAACACCCTTTTCTTGTCCTCCCCGATTGATGCGACCTCTATAGATGAGGATGCCTTGATTGGCCATGGCCCGGAGCTTGTTTGTCTAAAAGCCGTGCCAAAATCTGTTCTTGTTAGATGGCAAATTGGGGTCAGGTACACCAGTGTAAAATCGGACTTCGGTGAGTATCCGCCCGGAAACTCTAGCAGTGAGTCCCTCAGCAATTTTCTTGACATCGTAGCTGGGATATGTGTAACGACTCAAGCCGGTGGAATTAGCCCAAGCGGTTCTAGCCAAGTGGTAAAGGTTCTGCCCGTCAATGAAGACAATTGTGCGCATTGCTCATCACAAAAAACACCCGCCCGGGGACATGACCATTGGCCGTATCCAGCGGGCGGGGTGAAAGTCTGCAGATTCTATATGCCTGTCGCAGCATATGTCAATAGAACACTGGTTCGGTTCATTATACTGCAGATACATCTGCAGTATAACGATTGTGTGCTTCGAAGTCAAGATTGGACAAGCATAAAAGATTGACGTAGGCCTCACGCAACCTTCCTTAAGGATTGCTCAGAGTATAACGCCGACACAGCAGAGGCCACAACCGTCGAGGTGGACAAGTAGACATGAAGGGTAATCTTCGCGAGCCCCCGATGGTGGACGCTCCCCAAGCGCCTGAATTCCTTCATGCGCCCGAAAAGGCGTTCCACCGACGTGCGTTTGTTGTACAAGGTGGTCCATTGGGCGGAATCTCTCAGAACCCCCGCATGCTGTCTGAGAGCCAGTGCCCGAAGGTGAGTCTTGTCCCGATGTGGTATTTGTGTGACTGGCTTCTTCTTGCCGCGTCTGTTTATTTTGATGATGGGGAACGCGCCCATTTCGTGGGTAGGAGTCTATTGTGGTGTCCCCGAAATTCGCCCCACAATGACGATTCGTAAGCTTATTTCAGAGATGGGTCGCTAGGACGGTTGAGCTGGTCCTGCCGGGCCTGCGCCTTCGAACCGCTTCGGGTTTTCGGACCCGACCACGCCGGCCTTTTGCAAAGCACGAATCCGTTCGTCCGAGTACCCGTACTCCCGCAGGACCTCCTCGTTGTGTTCGCCGACAAGCGGCGGCGGTCTCCGGAGCGATGCGGGGGTCTCGGACAGTTTGACCGGAAAACCCGTGAGCTTGAGAGGGCCATAGGCAGGATGTTCCGTTTCAACCACCATCTCGTTGTACATGACCTGAGGGTCCTGGAAGACCTCATCCAAGTCGTGCACCGGGCCGGGAGCCAGGCCCTGCTCCTCGAACCTCTTGCTCAGCTCGTCCCTGGTGAAGCCCTTGAACGCCTTCTCCAACACGGGTCTGAGCACCCAGCTCGTATCGTTGCCCAACTCCAGATCCTTCCACCGCGGGTCTTCGGATAGCGAAGGATGGATGTCCAATGCCCTGCTCACCCTGTCCAGGGCGTTGTCGGTGAACTCGCCGATGAGGGCGAAATATCGGTTGTCCTTGCACTCGAAGACGGCGTACAGGGCCCCTCTGTCAGTATGGCCGCCGCCGGGCAGTGGCCTCTGTATTTTTCTACCGGTGTTCAGGGCAACGGCGTTCTCCTGATGGTGACTGGCGATTACACCATCGAGGATGTTGGAGTCCACAATCTGCCCACGCCCGGTCTGTTCTCTGGCGGCCAGAGCCACCATCATTCCCTGGGCGAAAAGGAGGGCGCCCGTGAAATCGGCGATCCAGGTGCCGGATGGCATGGGCGGGCCGTCCCGTTGTCCGGTGAGCGCCATGAGTCCTCCCATGGCCTGGGCGAGCAGGTCATGTCCGATACGGTTCTCGTAGGGGCCGCTCATGCCGTAGCCTGAGGCTCCTGCCCAGATGATGCGCGGATTGATCTCCTGTAGCCTCTGGTACCCGAAGCCCAGACGGTCCATGACGCCGGGCCGGAAATTGCTGGCGACGATGTCGGACCGTTCGGCGATTCTATAGACGATCTCCCTGGCATCAGGAGTGCGCAGATCGAGACTCAGGCTGCGTTTGTTCCGGTTGTTGGCCATCCAGTGGTAGCTCATCCCCTGGACCTGAGGCACCTGAGCGCGGCCGATATCGCCGGTGTCTATACGCTCTACCTTGATCACTTCCGCGCCAAAATCCGCCAGGGATTGCGTGCCGGACGGCCCCTGGAGGATCTGGGTGAAGTCGAGTATTAGAACGCCCTGGTACGGTAGTGTCACCGGGTCCTCCTTCAGTCATCGGTACGGCCGGGTCGCCTTGTCAGAACCTGTGCCTAGAGGCTATCCGGCTTTGTTGACATCGTCCATCACGGATGCCTTTTTACCCGCCCGCCCGCCCTCGAATAGTATTTGGGGGGTACCCCAAACCCCCACAAGAGGGGGTCCAACCCCCTCTGGACACCCCCGCTTCCGAGGAAGTCAACAGAGCCAGGCTATCCCAAAGCCAAGGTGGCTTAATCCCACCGACCCGCCCGGCAAGGGCTACAACGTCTGGGGGAACCCCCCAGACCCCTACCATAGCCCCGACAGGTCGGGACGATGAAGTATCTGAAGGTGGGCGGCGGTCGGTTTCCGGGATGGGAGCCCCCCACCCCAGACCCTTCGCTCCGCTCAGGGTGACAGTTGTCAAGCTTATTCTGATCTCTTACTTAGTACCCCGGGAGCCAGAACCCTTTGACGATGCTTCTGGCCAGAAGAAAACGATGGATCTCGTTGGCGCCGTCCACGATGCGGTCCGCTCTCGCGGCGCGGTAGATATGCTCGAAGGGCAGGTCTTTGGAGAGGCCGATGCCGCCGTGGATCTGGATCGCCCGGTCAGCGACCAGCTCCACAGTCTCCGATGCGGCGATCTTCAGCATGGAAATCTCCGACCTGGCGTCCTGCCCGTTGTCCAGTTTCCATGCGGCGTGGTAGTTGATCCACCGCAGACTTTCGATGGCGATAGCCGAGTCGGCCAGCATCCACTGCACGGCCTGCCTCTCCGATATCGGCCTGCCGAAAGTGACGCGGCCGACGGCATAGTCTCGGGCCAGGGTCAGGCATTTGAGAGAAAGGGCCACCGAGCGAGCGCCGAACGCCAGCCGGATACCCCCCAGCGAGCCCTGGAGGATGGTCCATCCCTGGCCCGGCTCTCCCAGGACATTGGAAGCCGGCACCTCGACATCCTGGAAGGATATCTCGTACGGGGACTCCGTCCACGCCCCTGTGGGCATGCCGATGACTGGGATGGGACCCTCCACCGTAAACCCGGGGGTGTCGGCATCCACCAGGAAACCGGTAACGCCGTCTCTACCCTCCGTGCCCTTCAGCCTGGCGAACAGCAGCACGAAGTCGCACTCTTCGGCGCCGCTTATCAGCGTCTTACGGCCGTTTATGACGTAACGGCCGTCCCGCTCCTCTGCGCTGGTCGTCATCATCGACGGGTCGGAGCCCGCGCCGGGCTCGGTTATCGCGACCTCGGCCAGCTTTTCTCTCGTAATGGTCGGGTCAAGGTACCGTTCCTTCTGTTCCTCGTTGCACAGGTAGAGGCCCTCGATAATCGGCCGCCCAAAGGCGGAGTGACCGACCAGGGTCGCGAATATCTCTTCCTGGACGGCGACCCGGCCGACGTGGCCGATATCCACCGGCCCTCCATACTCATGCGGGACATACAGCCCCCAGAGACCGGCGTCCTTCACCTTCCGGGTCAGCTCCGCCCTCTTTTCTTTTGGAAGGTTATACTCCTCGAAGCCGTACTCTCTCTCCAGAGGCAGCAGCTCCTTGTCCACGAACTGCCTGACGGCGTCTCGGATCATGCGCACTTCGTCAGAAAGGCTGAAGTCCATCTGTTCCTCCCTCGGCGGCAGGGACGTGCTCGTACTTGATTGCGAAAAAGCGCGGCCCGCCCTTCGACAGGCTCAGGGTGAGCGGGCCGACCATGAACCTTGTGTGCACGTGTACTTATGCAACTGAGTTCTAGTACGGGAGTCTTGAGGGTAGGGTATCATCGGTCCAAACGCCTTTACCATGGTCTTCGAAGCTATCTCGACAAGGGAGGTGACTTACACCCACCCGCCCACCCGCAAGGGTTTTAATGTCTGGGGGTACCCCCAGACCCCCACCAGAGGGGGTATTCCCCCTCTGGACTCCCCCCTTCAAGTATTTTAGGGCGTGCTAGTGCGTGAGTCTTGAGGGTAGGGTATCATCGGCCGAAACCCTTTGACCACGGGTCGTTGGCTCGTCGCCTGTGGGCCCTGGGTTATGCCCTGGGTTATAATGGGCCGACAACGATCATTCTCCTAAGGAGATATGTAACCGTGTCAAATCAACTTCCGACCGCCACCCTGGGAAGGACCGGCCTCGAGGTGACCCGCCTCGGGTTCGGCACCGCGCTGAGTTTTCCGGGCCAGCCTCACTGGACCGAACAGCGGGCGGACAAGATGATGAACGCCGTGCTGGACGCGGGCATCAACCTTATCGACACCGCCTATGATTACATCGACAGCGAGGAGTGGATCGGCCGGCATCTCGGCCACCGCTACTCCGAGTTCTATCTGGCCACCAAAAGCGGATGCACCGACACCAGGCCGGACCAGAACATGTCAGACCACGTCTGGACGCGAGAGAACGTTTTTCGTGGCCTGGGGGGAAGCCTCGAACGTCTGGGTCGCAACAGCGTGGACATCATGCAGTACCACAACCCCACGGTCGAGGAGTGTGAGGCCGGAAATCTGGTGGATGCTCTCAATGAGATGCGGGACCAGGGCAAGGTCAGGTGGATCGGTGTCTCGACAACCCTTCCGGACATCGCCACGTTCCTGGACTGGGGTGTTTTCGACGTCATGCAGATCCCCTATTCCGCCCTTGAGCGCAAGCACGAGGACTGGATCACCAGGGCGGCGGAGCAGGGGGTCGGGATCATCATCCGGGGTGGCGTAGCCAAGGGAGAGTCGGGTGTAGGGAGAGGGACAGCCGACGCCTGGAAGGTGTTCGAGGATGCCGGGCTGGACGAACTCGTTGAGGACGGCGAGAGCCGGTCCGCTTTCGTCCTGCGATTTACACTGACCCATCCTCACGCTCACACGATCATCGTGGGCACGACTAAGGTCGAACACCTCCGTGAGAACGTGGATGCCGTATTGAGGGGACCTCTTTCGCCCGAGCTGTACGTCGAGGTCAAGGGGAGACTGGACGCGGTCGGAGAATCACCGGCGCCGCTCGATGTCAAATAACCTTGTTGAGGGGGTACTCGATGATCCCCTCCGCGCCGACCTTGAGAAGCCGGGGCACCAGGTCTCTGACCACGTCGACCGCGACCACGCTTTCCACCGATAGCCAGTCCGTCTTATAGAGATGGGCGACGGTCGGCGCCTTGAGGCTGGGGAGGACGGAAACGACCTCTTCCATGTTGGCCTCCTGGACGTTCATCTTGAGGCCCACCAGCTTCTCACCCGAGAGCGCCCCGTTGAGCAGCATGCCGATCTGCTCGATCTTCTCCCGTTTGCCCGCGTCTCCCCAGGCCTGCTGGTTGGCGATAAGCTGAGGGTTGGACTGCATCAACTCGTGGATTATCTTCAGCCCGTGGGCCTCAATAGTGCTGCCGGTCTCGGTGACCTCCACGATCGCATCGGCGAGACCGGAGACGACCTTGCCCTCGGTGGCGCCCCAGGAGAACTCAACGGT
>PVBE011095132.1_pt1 | contig 15727 bp, 14 predicted proteins | sample 1631181 | NCBI WGS metagenome assembly PVBE01 (sample SAMN08397723, study PRJNA350692) | Marine metagenome, whole genome shotgun sequencing project. | isolation source: water | place: Pacific Ocean | collected 2012-04 | reverse complement strand
GAGCACTACAACTGGCAGCGGGAACGATACGGGAAGGCATTCGAGGCTATGGGGCTCGGGGTCTACACGGTCAACGGCGGATTCTACCACTGGCTCGAACTCCCGGAAGGGATGACGAGTGACGAGTTGAACAAGAGGCTTTTCAAGCGCGGAGCAGCAATCCTGTGCGCTTCTGATTGCGACATGGCCCGTCCCCATTCGAAAGATCCTGGCTACGTGACACCCTATACCCGCTTCTTCCGGTTTTCTTTCGGACCGTTGTTGCCGGAGACGTTTGAATCCGATATTCAACTTTTCAGTGAAGTGCTTGAACAGTACAAGATCGATGTCGCGAGCGATAAATCGGGAAGCCGTTAGAGCCGTGGATGCGGTTCTCATTCGGGCAACCACGGGTGTAATGTTGAGTTGACTCCCCCTTTCCTTGAAAAATGAGAGGAGGAGCAATCATGCACATTCCTGGAAAAATCATGCTTCCAATCGGAATCATGTTCATCATCATTGCAGCAATCCCAGTCTTCTTCATCGATGACGGGGAGTTTCTACCGCAATTGGATCAAGGAGGGGAATTGACAATCTCGCTGTACGATGAAGACCAAGCAGGTGAAATTGGTTTCTCGTCTGGATTGAAGGTGAATATATCGATGCGGGTGACAATGGATTGTGGGATGGTTGTGAGGCCTTCAATACATCCAATTATAGCACGGGGATTCCCGGTGCAGGAAGTGGCCTTTGAATGCCCTGTCCTGGTCCCGAATTCGGTTTCAAGCTCTATGCTGTCTGATTCCTTGTCGTGAAATTGCCAAACAGGCCTAAACGATCCCCGTTTACCCCCGGGTCCACGTCGACCGCTTGGCCCCGGCTATGGGGAGTTCGGCCTGGACCAAACCATGTCAATGGGAGGGCGGGTATGTGGGTCAGGCAGATAGCGGAACCTTTTCGGGCCCGGATGAGGCGCACAGGTTTTGCTGTTTCGTGGACGACGATTGTCCAAATATCCGGGATTCAACAAGGGTCTGTCCAATAAGGGCTCCCTTGTGACCCGGGGACCACTTGAGCGTCAGTAAGAAATCGGCAAGCGCCGCTTCAAGGTCCCCCTTGAGATAGAGGGCCCGGGCCCGATGGTAATAGGCCTCTCCGCATTGGGGAAGTTCCAGGATCAGACGGGTGAAATGGCGGATTCTATCATCGGGATCCTCATTCGCCTGGTGAACAGGCTCCAAGGCGGATGATCGGATAAATTGAGTCTCCATTCGTCGTGGGAATCCCATGGTGGCCTCCTTCCTGTTCCGGGATTGAGAAGTTTACCCGGATGTTTACATACGCTTCTCACCAACGAGATTTCATGCCCGGCCAAGACCTGCCAAGGAATCGAAAATAACAGCCTGGCATTTCCAGAAAAAGGCATGGTTTGACTGGCGTGTTGCCTCAAATCGCATTGCCATCCATGGAAAATAAGACCCTCAAGGGGTGTTTTCATGACAGGAAATATTCATTTTTTTGAACTTCAAGTGAAAGAACGGGAAGGTTGATTGTTGGCGCACACGGCTTTCAGAACTGCCCGTTCCGAAGCCGCATCCGAAATATCCAATGGAGAGGGGCATGCCAGGAAGGTAGCCTGGGATGATCTTTCATATCTACTTGGTTTCCCACTCCTTTTTCTCGGTTGCCACCAACCTCTTCCCCTTTACGGTACAGGAATAAACCCTCTGTCCACCGGACTCTTTCACTTCTCCTTCGGACAACTCATACTTCTCGAGATCGTCCTCCTTGTCCTCGAACTTCTTCGGAAGTTCTCCCGCTTTCTCCAGGGTTGAGGTGGACCAGGGGGTTGCCGTCATCAACCCGGAAAATGAACGCTCGGCGCGCGTTGCCCGGAAGCTGGGACACCGCCGGGTAATGCGCGGATGGCACATGGATTTCGCCTGCGATTTCTGGGCCGTGCGCGCCGATGGCACCCGACCCGCCACCCTCCCGGGTATCGATCCCCTCGAGGCCTCCGGACCGGGTGCCCACGAAAAAGCGCAGACCTTCCCGGATTCATTTCTCAGCGGCGGCGAGAAGCAGTTTCATGATCTCTTCGGTGGACCCACCCGTGATTCGACGGATCAGTTCCCGGTCCGTATGATCCCCGAATTCATAGGTGACCGCGGGAATCTTGAAACGCTCGTAGAACCATCCCTTCGAGGTCCCGGTCGTGGGATCGTGGGAACCGCTCCGCCGGACCTTGTACTCCGGGAAGCGTTTGTCCAGGGCATCCAGCCAGTCGCGGGTGAAGTTCTCGGGGAAGGTCGGATGCGAATCCTTCTGGGTATAGAAGACATCCTGCTTGGTCGAATGAAAATCGAGAAACAGGAACGGCCGCGCCCGGGGCCGCGAAGCAAACTTCAGCAGGGCATCCCGCACCTGCCGCGTCTCCGGCTGCCTGAAGTTCTTCCAGTCGCGGTTCAAATCCGCGCCGCCCAGGTTGTGACGCCAGTGCCCCTCGTCGAGGCCGTCCGGATTGACCAACGGAAACACGAGAACGAGGAACTTCTCCCGAAAACGTTTCGCCAGCGGTGCGTCCTCGCACAGTTTTTCCACGAATGCCATCAGGCCAAATGTTCCTGTCACCTCCGGGGGATGCTGACGACTGATGACGAAGACCAGGTTCCGGGACTTCCCGTTTCCGATCTGCATCATGCGAATGGGATGCCCCCCGATCGACCTTCCGATCGTAAATCGGCGGATGAATTTCCTGCGGGTCATTTTTTCGATCCAGGACTCGATCTCCGCAACACCCACCAGGTCACGGGCCGCGACCCAGAGCACCCGCTTGTCCACGTCCAGGCTCAACGTCACGGTATTCTTCTTCCTGTCGTGAACGAAACGGCCGGCCGCAAGGGAACTCCATTCCCGCCCGTCGTGGCTGATCCTCGGTTGGTACCGGTGTTCCCCACCGACATAGTTCAGGGTGGCCGTGATCGTCCTGGGTGAATTCGCCGCCACCTGGAAGGCATACCAGGGACTGTCATTGATCGGCCGGTTCTCCGGCCGGATGACGAGCCGGAATGCGTCCTTGCCGACCTGCGTGCATTCGTTCAGCCGCGCGCCCGGGAATTTGTTGCTGAACCGGACCCCCGCCTTCCGGAAATGGAACGTCCGTTTCTGCTGCCGGGAGACCTTGTCCTGGACCGCCCCATTCTCCCCTCCGCTGGCCGGCAACAACGCCGGAAGGAAGAAGACGGCGCAAAGAAACAGGATGCGGAAAGAGCGTTTCATCGGCGAAATGCCCGACAGGACGGATGGGAAGAGGCTCGGACTCCCGATCCAGACAACCGGTCTCTCATTCGGCCCTCAAATTACGGGGGACTGGCGGTCGGGGGAACACGCAAAGAGGAAGGGTCCCCCCCTGGGATCCCTACTCTTCCCTCGCCTTCTCCTTCAACAGCAACTCGACGGCACGGTCCACCTCCGAGTTCGCCAGGTCGGCGAAACGCAGCGTACCGTTGCGGTCGATCAGGTAGTAATCGGGGTAGGAGTCGACCCGGTAGAGCGACTTGATCGTGATACTCTTTCCCCTCTGGGTGGGATCCGCCTTGTCGATGGCAACGCGGTATGGAATCTTCTGCTCGGCAACGAAATCCCTCGCCTTCGCCTTGGCTCCCTGCGTGTGAATCCCGACAATCTCCAGCCCCTGGCTGTTGAACTTCTCATACAATTCCTTGAGGTGCGGCACGGCACTCCGGCAGGGCCCTCACCACGTTCCCCAGAAATCGATCAGGACCACCTTTCCCCGAAGTTCCTTGAGGGTCGTCTCCCCGGAGATCCACTCCTCGACCTGCCACTCGGGAGCCTTCGCCCCTTCCATCTTGTCGAGGGCCGCCCTGCGTTCCCCCTTGCCTTCCCGCTTGAAGTCATCCTGGGGAACCGGAAATGCCATCCCCATGACGGCGAGCAGTCCAATCAATCTCATGTCCCCTCCTCGAAGTAGAACGAACCATATTCTACAGCACCCCCCCTGAAAAGTGACCCAATTCCGCAGCAGCCCGGATCTCCCCGGCACAATATCCCCCCCTTCCGGGCGTTGAATGGAAAACGGGAAAGGACCTGCATGAAAACAGCTTCGGCAATCACGATCTCATGGGCGCGGGCGGCCCTGCTTCTTCTCGGCCTCGGATCGATCCCGGGGTGCCAGGAGGACGGAAGATCGCTTGTTGCGGAAGAGGTTGCAGATCCCATCGCCGACACCCTCGGAATGGAGGATTCATTCCGGACAGTCGACCTGGGCGCCGCCATAACCCCGGAAGGGATGGGCCTCCCCTCCGGCCGTTCCATTGCGGACGCCTCTGCCGTCCTGCTCGACGACGGCCGGGTTCGCCTCTACTTCTTCGCGCAGAAGGAGGGGATTTCGTGTGCGGTTTCGGAAGACGGGATCCAGTTCACCCCGGAAGCAACGGGACTGCTGCACGAAGGATATGGAATGCCGAGAGCCGTACGGCTGGAGGACGGCCGTATCCGGATGTTCGTCTCCGACTGGCGCGGAGTATGGTCGGCGGTTTCAGAGGACGGGATCTCCTTCACGCTCGAGGAAGGGCTGCGTCTCACCACGGAGGAATCCGGATTCGACCGGATCGGAAAGTTCACGATCTTCCCGCTTGCAGAAGGGGGATACCGGGCCTACCTGCACCAGCTGTCCATTCCCGGAGCCAACACGGATACCGTTCACAAGATCCGGAGCGCCGTTTCCGCCGACCAACTCTCCTGGGTCATGGAAGAGGGAATCCGGATCGGTCCCGGATCGGAATTCCTCTCCGACCCCTCGCGGGAACCCTTCCCGCTCGCCCGCGCAGACGGGGGAGTCACGCTGATCTTCACGAACGTCGCCCAACTTCCGACAAGCCTGTACACGTCAACTTCGACGAATGGGATCACCTTCGTTCAACAGGTTCCGGTGAACCTGGACGGGGCAGGCCCTTTCGTTCTACGCCTCGCCACAGACCGCTACCACCTCTACTACGATGCCCACGACGATGAGCTGGGATACCACGTTCGCGTGGCAGAAATCGAGCTCGATCCATAGGGGGGGAGGCCTGCGCAAAAATAGAAAACGGGTCCCGGGAAGAATACCCGGAACCCGTTCTGTTTTATTCCGTAATCCTATGAACAGTTGGATTCGTTTCCGCCACAGGTGCCCCAGTTGTAGGACTTGTAGGGGGTTGCGAAAGTCCACTTGTACCCTTCCGGATCGATGCAGCTGAAGGTCTTGTCGCCCCAGAACTGCTCGGTCAGCCCGTCACAGATCGTCCATTCGGCGGCCTTGACGTTCTTGATGATGGTGTCGATGTTCTCGGTGTAGAGATAGAAGCTGGAAGGGCTTCCTTCGATCCCGGCGGGAGAAATCCCGGCGAGGGAAGCGCCCTCGAGACAGAGCTTGATGGTGCAGTTGTTGTAGGAAAGCTGCGCATAATCCATCACTTCATCCTTGGTCAGGTGCGTCCAGTCGACATGGAAGCCGAGAACGTTTTCATAGAGACCCATGATGGAATCAATGCTCTTGACCGTCAGGAACGGGGAAAGCCAGGATGTTCCCTGCGGCAGAGGAGCCAGTTCGGTGTTTTGCTTGGTTTCGACGAGTTCAGACATGTTTACCTCCAGACAGAATAAAAAGAAACGCTTCACACCCCCATCGCGAGTGGAGGATCAAATCAAATTTGAATTCCAAAATCCAGTCCCAATCGACCGGAAAGGGAAAATTATTTTAGGTGTAAACTAAACTACCTTCTGGGGCCTCAGATCCCCGAAATAACGCGCTTCCGGGCCACCTGGGTGAAGGTCTTTTTCGGCATGGGGGCGTAATATTTCGTGTCCGGATCGGTCTGGATCAGGGATTTCTCATCCACTTCCCCGCTTTCCAGGAATTCATTGAGCAGTCCGGCCCCGGCATGGGAGGCCTTGCGGTAGAGGGAAAAGAAGGTGTCCTCCCCGGTGATGGGAAAACGTTTCCGGCCGATCAGGGCCCCTTCGTCCACCTTCTCGTTCATGACGTGAATCGTGGCCCCCCCCTCGGTTGCATCCTCGGCCAGCATCCAGAGAATGGGGGACATCCCCTTGTACTCGGGAAGCCAGGAAGGATGCAGGTTGATGCAGGCCCTGCCGGGAATCCGAAGTGCCTTCTTCCCGAGAATCTGGTTGAAGAACATCGAGAAAAGGAAATCGGGCTCCTCCGCGGAAAGAAATTTCCGGCAAGCCAGGGAGTTGATCCTTTCGAAGACGCGGAAGGGAACGCCGTAGAGGGCGCAGACTTCCTGGACACCCAGATACTCCCGTTTGCCCGGGTCAATCGCACGTTTCCGCTCCCGCTTGCAGGCACGGTCGTACCGGAACTTCAACAAGGCCATGCGCGCCAGGTATCCAAAGCCGGTGTCCTTGAGGATCTTTCCGATCGAGGCGGATGATTTCTTGTTCTTCGAAATCTTCGGAGTGGCAACCACGGAGAATTCGCGTGAGGAATCCCCCTTCCACCGTTCAAACAGGTTGCGGAGGACAATCGGAGAATGGAAATGAATTTCCGGCGTCGCGATGACAATCTTCATCTCATACCCTGTCGTACAATCGCTCGTACTCCCCGATCATCCTCTCCATCGAGAATGTCTCGCGGGCATGTTTCAGCCCGTTTTCCGCAAGCCGCTTCCGTTCTTTCCCATCTCCAAGCAACGCAACCATTGATTCGGCAAGATCCCCGGCATTGCCCGGTTCAAACAATCGTCCCGTTCGTCCATCCTCGATGATTCCCGGAACGCCCCCCACCCGGGAGGCGAGAACGGGAACGGACGCGCTCATCGCCTCCATGGCGGCCAGCCCCTGCGACTCGTACCGCGAGGGCAGGACGAAGAGGTCGATCGCATGAAGATGAGGCCGGACGTCGGGAAGGTTTCCCGTAAAGACCACCCGCCCGGACAGCCCGAGGGAGTCCGCCTGGCTCCGGAGATTCGATTCCTCCTCCCCCGACCCGACCAGGAAAAGAACCACGTCCGGATCTTTTTCCGCCACCTTCCCGAAAGCGTCGAGGAGAATATCATGCCCCTTTTCGCGACTGAGGCGCCCCACCGATCCGATGAAGCGGTGGAAACGGGGATGCGCCTTTCGAACCTCCGCCCCATCCCCCGATGCAAAGGATGCCACGTCAATTCCGTTGATGATCACGTCAAACTGCTCTTCCGAGGCCAGCCCCAGTTCCACCTGTTCTTCCCGGTCCTGCCGGGAAAGAGCAACAAGACGGTGGCAGCAGCGGTACGCACGCTTCCGTACCCGGTAAAGAATCTTTCTCTTCAGGGGGGAAAGCTCGGTAAAACCCGGGATCTCCGCCTCCTTGTGGAAAATATGGCCGTGGGGCGTGTAGAGAATATTGGGAATCCCGGCCGCCTTTCCGGCCATGCTGCCGAGCACCCCCGCCTTGGAAGTGTGCAGGTGCAGAATGTCAAATCCGCTGCCCCGCAGGAATTTCCGTACCTGCCGGTAGGCCCGCCAGTCCTGCCGGGGGGAAAGGGACCGGATCACGGAGTCGATGGTCGTCGTGCCCACGTCGGGGGGGACCTGGTCCAGGAGGTTGGGTTCCGATGGATCCGTTGAACCCATGAGAAGGTGAAGGTCGTATTTTTCCCGGTCGAGGTTTCGCAACAGATCGATCACGATCTTCTGTGCGCCCCCCGAAATGAGGCGGGTGATAAATATACAGGCCTTTTTCCGCGGCATCTCTACCCTCTTCTCCCGACCCCTTCGAGTATACCGATCCCTTTTTCCCTCCGCCCCTTTTTCGGGCGGCAAAAATAGAAAAGGCGGACGCGGGGGGGCGTCCGCCTTTTCGTGTTACCAGGGAAAGCTGGTTTACCTGGCAAATTCCAAGGTCATTCGGCGGTCCGCCTTTCCGGAACGGGATGATTTCACCCTTTCCATGTTGCTTACCGCATCCGTCTTCATCTGCATCTGGACGTCCTCGACATCGATGCGATGGCCCTTGCACCAGGACTTGACCCACTGAAGAATCGTGTGGTTGACGCTGGCGAGAGACCAGGACCAGAGTTTCCAGGTCTTCTTCGTCTTCCAACTGCTCCAACCACTCCAGAGGGACCAGGTCTTGTAACGGAGTTTCAGGTAGACGGTGACCTGCAGGGGTTCGAACTTGGTGAAGACGTGCACGTTCGCCCCGCAGGGGGAAATCGTCCCCTCGATATTCAGCGTGTAGTCAAAGAGGATGAAGTTGGCCACCAGGGCGACCTGCGCCTTGATGACGATCAGAGTCACCGAGAGAGCGGCATAGACCTCGACGTCCACTCTCGGGCCGACCGATCCATCGAGACCCGCACCCACAAGAGACGCCACACCGATCTTCATGTCCGCGTAAACACCCGAGGACATTTCACAGCCGACATCGACCGACAGCCCCCAGAACAGCGGGAAGGAATAGGTAACCGGCTGCCCGATCTGCTGGTTGTATACCTGGCTCCACTGCCACTGGACCGGATTATTCTGGTTGATCAGGGTGAAACCGAACAGCTTCAGCTTCGCCTTGTTCGTACTGGTACCGTTGTTCACCTGGGATAGAATGAACCCGTCCAGGATATTGATGTTATTGTTGAAGAACTTGGCCGTCCCTTCGACCGATCCATAGGCCCGGACCTTGGTGGGCGTATGTTTGAATTCCGCGAACAGGTCCAACCCAGCCCCGAACTTGTTGTTCCCGATGTTGTAGGATTCACTCGCAGATTCATAGTGTTGTTGCGCCTCTGCCTTCGTGGCGAAAGCCAGGGTCATGATCAAAGCGAGCAGGGGGGCACCGGTCCACGCCCCGATTTTTCGACTCCATGTTCTCATCATATTCTCCTTGTTATCTTCCATGTCGCTTTCCGGGTGGAAAGCTTGTTATTGAAGTAAATCCTGTGCCATTTTCCGGACACCATCATCCGGATCATTCAAGGCAGCCTGCCGGATCGCCTCCGTCGCTCCGGGATTCTGCTCTGCATGTTTCTGAAAATATCGAAGGGCGGCCTTCCTCATGTTTACCAACTGCGATGAGGAGAGGACTGCGCCCACGGAAGACTCTGTGGTTGGGGTATAAGCCTGCTGCTTGAGACCCTGAATCGCGCGGATCCGGACCAGGTCGTCCGGGTCCTTGAGCGCTTTCACCAGCAAGCCGGAAACGGACCTGTTTCCCAGACCGGAAAGGGCATCCACGGCACAAGCCCGGACTCTTTCGGAGGGATCCTCCAGGTAACGGCTCACCGCTTCGAAGCCGCGGTCGTCGGAAGCATTTCCAAGCCCGCTCAAAAACGCCTCCGTATTCCCCGCTTCCCGGAAGGAATCTTCCCGGCCGAGAAGGAAGGAGACCATCTCCTCGCCCCCTTCCCCGCCAAACTTGTTCAGATTGCGGGTCATTGCGCCGAGAACCAGGAAAGTATTCGTACCCAACCCGCGGGGGTCATCCGGATCCACCAGGGCCTGGAGAGCTTTCTGTGCTTCCGGGGTGGGCCGCTTTGGGGTTGCCATTGCCAGAAGCGAAGGCATCCGGACCAGGGGATCCATCCGGTTATCCGTAATCAAATCGACGAGCGCGGATTGGGCCGGCGGGGTTCCCGCCTGTCCAAGGGCCCGGGCAATCAAGGCCATCACACCAACCGGGATCGATCCCGACTTCATCCGGGAAAGAGCTTCTTCGATCTGGGCTGGATCGAGCTCGAAGATTGCGGCCAGGATTTTCCGGGCCTCGTTCGCATCGCTCCCGCGAAGGCCCTGGGAGTGAACCAGGGGAAGGAGCATTTCGTTCAGGACCTGTTGGAAGGACCGCTCACCCGCGATGGAATCCAGGCGGTCCAGCCTCCGCTCGTTCGCCTCCGATTCCGCATTTTCCAACCCGATGGGAGAACGCGCCTCCATCGACGAAAGATGCCGGGCCATCTGCGAGGCGGTCCGCTTTTCCCGTCCGGAATCGTGCCAGATTTCCCGAAAAAGCAGCCCCGCCTCACTCTTCTTCGTAATACGGGCCACGAAGGACTCACCACCTGCCTTCAGCCCTTCCAAAGAATGGATATTTCGAAGCCACCCACCGTCCAACATCACCACCGCCGTGGTCTGCCCACTGGGGTCTGTCGGAATATCTCCGGACCCGGTCGCTTCCACGCTGTTGATGGCCACATAGGCGATCTTCCGCCGCGTCACCTCCAGGATATTTTCCCCGTCGAGTTCTCCGGAACGGCACCGGTACTCCGCTTCAAAAAGTCCGGTTGCATCCTCCTCCATGGACTCCCACTCGCTGGAAGGGGTCCCGGGAAGAATGATCTGGGTCCGGAGGATGATTTCCCTTGCCAGTTTCCTGGCCTGTGGAACCATCTCTTTCGCGAAGTAGAGGCGCTCGAACCGCCCCTTCGGTGTCACGTGTGCAAAGATTTCGTATCCCATCGATTCAGAGAGAAGTTCGCGCTGGCGTCGGCTCATCTCCTCGTTCGATTCCATTTCGATCCGGGGAATTTCAAACCCGAGTAGAAGCCGGTCAGGGAGATTGCTGGCATACGCCGCGGAAACGAGGGTTCCCTTCACCCCGAGGTTCATCTCTTGCGGCGCGAGGTCCCCTTGCGACAGCTCCATCGGGTTCTTGGGAAGGACCATGCGGACATGGTGGCGGATGTGGAAATCGTATTCGATCACCCGGCCCGGGGGGGCGGTAAAGAAATAGCCGGCCGTGGGCATTTCCTCCCGGTACCGGATCGTATCCGGCAACCCCGAAAGGGGGCCGTTTACCTCCACGACCGGAACCGGTTCCTCCAGGGGCAGCTCCGCCTCACCCCGGCTGTTGCGGTAGAAGAGAAGCACAAAGACGCCCGCTACCAGGGGAAGAATTCGGATCATGATCCGGATTGATTTCGATTTCTTATCTGTCATTGCAGACCTCCTCTGCTGGGCAGAAACAGACCTTCGTTGCCGTTGGAATCACGCTTTCAGGATGGAATTTTCAGGAGAGGGAAGAGGAGGGTGGGATTCTCAACATACCTGCCAGCCTCATTTTCCTAGTCCTTTGTCTCATCACGCCCCCCTATCTGCAAAAGAGTCCGGTTTCCTACGAACAAAATATCGGCTCCGGGCCAAAACAAATTCCAGGCCCCCACCCGGAAAGACCGGCCCCCTTCCAAAATTCAGAACACACACGGCCGGAAAGGGGTCTCCCGTGGAAGAGACGAATTGAAGGAGAGCTTATGAGACGAATTTCTCTTGGCCTGGTTCTGGCGCTAACCGCGTTGGGGTGTGGGGTCGGTAGAGACGGAGAAGAAGGGGAAAGTGCAGGAAACAGCGCGGCCGCTCCATCCGGGGCCGTATCCAATACATTCGCCCGGATTTCCACCGACGCGGGAAAAATCTGGTGCCGGATCTTCTTTCCCGAAGAGACGGGAACCTACCGGTACGGGGCGGAGGGACCCGTCGTCGTCTATACCGGCGGAAATACGGCCGCGTGGAGCCTCGACGGAACGGGCAAGACATCCGTAACGGACTTCGAGAGGCTGGTACGGGAGGGCTTTGTCGTCATCACCTGGCATCTTCCCGGCACCACCGAGCTTATCGACGGCACGACTTATGCCAGCGATGGCACGTTCGATTACCGGGGAGAGGAGAGCCTCTCTGCGCTGAGGGACGTGCTGAAATTCGCGATGGGATCCCTCCCGTCCGCGGACGGTTTGTCGCTGTCGGAAATTGCCCCGGGTACGATGACAACCAATGTCGGCCTCGTTGGATTTTCCAACGGCGGAAATCTTTCCTGGGCCACTCTCGACCAGTACGGTTCCGAACTGACCGGCCTCGGCTGGTACGTCGGATATGAAACCCCCATCGACAATGAAATCCGTGCGGTCGGACGGATCCATTCCGACCCGGATAGCGCCACCGATGCAACCGGTACCGGGTTCACCACGGATGACGGCTTCAACCCCCACGCGGGATCGTGGACGGAAGGCCAGGGCTGGAGCTTCGATACCGGGAAACTGGCCTACAACACCACCAGCGGAAAAAACATGAAGGCAAAATTCAATGATGGAACGGTGCTGATCATTCCCGGGGTGATTTTCTTCGATGGAAATGGTAACGCCTACCCCGACCATACCGGGGGAAACTTTGACCTCAACGGAAACGGGCTCTACGACGCGGACGAGGATTTCACTTTCGGCGGCAACCCCGCGGAGTTCGGAGGGAAAAAGAAAATCGTGCTTCCGATCCGGATCCGGGAAGCGATGACCGGCCTTCCCTCCCAGGTGGCCACGCTGGAGGAGACGATCGAATACTGGTCAAAGAGGGAGATGGCCGCAAGCATCCCCGTGGCGGCCGCCCAGATTCCGAACCTGAAAACGATCCTTTTCTATTCAAAGCTCGACCATGACCTGCCCGCTTTCCCGGGCAATTCCCATGCGCATGTCTATTCCGGGTACGCCCTTCACATGGACAACGGGCTCTGGGTCCGGCTTAATCCCGGACTTTCCCACGTCGAAGAGGTCTTCTCGCGGGAGGGGCTGACGGTTCCCGCCACGTTCCTGGAAAACGATCCCAACCTGTCAAAAACGTCCGTGCGGGACCAGATGCACGAACTTGCCGCACCCGATGCCACGGAAAACTACTGGCTGTATTTAACCGCATCCCTGAACGAACTCGCGGACAGGACGAACGATCCTTCCTCATTTTGAACCGGAGGTTTCCATGCTCAACAAGACATTCATTGCAGGATCACTCGCCATCTCCCTCGCTCTCTTTTCCACCGGCTGTGGAGGAGGAGGCGGCGGCGGAGATGAAGCCGACTCTCCTGGAACAGGAACCGGGACCAGTACAGAGATCGACGCGGAAGGCCTCACTCTTTATGCACCGATGACCCAAAATGGATCCATTCTCCTCGTCAACCAGGAGGGAGAGACGGTCCATGAATGGAAAACCGACGCAAGGCCGAACATCGGGAAACTGCTTCCGGATGGATCGATCACCGTCCTTCTCGACACGAGGGCTCAACCAGACAAACCTTTCAACGGCACCCCAAGAATCCAGAAACTCGACTGGGAAGGAAACGTTCTCTGGGAATACACGAACAACGACCTCCATCACGATGTCTCTCTGATGCCGAACGGAAATGTCATGGCCATCCTCTGGGAGGAACTCTCGGCCGAGAATCTCGCCCGGGTAAGTCCGGCCAGGACCGACCCCCTCTGGAGTGACCTTTTTGTCGAAATTGACACCACCACCGGGGAAATCATCTGGGAATGGCATGCCCAGGACCACCTCACGATCGAAGAGTACACCGTTACTGGAAACGATTCCGAACTGACCCACGCAAATGCGGTCGAATATCTCGCCGAGGGAAATGCATTCAATGGAGAAGCCTCCATCCTCGTCAGCTTCCGCCATATCGATACGATCCTCGTCGCCGATTACGCGACGGCAGAGATTGCCTGGGAATTCGGCCCCGGGATTCTCGAGGGCCAGCACAACCCGAGCCTCCTCGAAAATGGAAATATCCTTGTCTATGACAATCGTAAGGCGGGAGAGGGCTCCCGCGTTGCCGAGATCTTTCCGGAAACGGGGGAAATCGTCTGGGAATACGAGGCCGAGGGTTTCTACTCCGGGCACATCAGCGGTGCACAAAGGCTCCTCGATGGAAATACCCTCATCTGTGAAGGAGGGGATGGAAGAATCTTTGAAGTCGACCCATCCGGAAATGTGATCTGGGAACATTTCAGTCCCGAAGGCACCCAGGTGTTCCGGGCCTACCGGTACGAAATCGAAGACATCGAGTGGCCGGACCTGTCGATTTTTGAATAAGAAAACAAGGCAGGGAGAAGTTCCGGGTGGCGGACCACCACCCGGAACCATCCCCCCTGCTGCACCGTGATTTTCCTGCCGCCCTCTCCTATTGAACCTGGAACTCCTGGGTCGCTCCGCCATACGGATGGATATTCCCGGACCAGGGAGACTTCCTTGCCCCCTGGTGGCGGATCCGGTACTTCCCCGGAATCACGTCCTCCGGCACTTTCCACCGGATAATCGCATGGGAAGTCCCGAAGACGGGATTTTTCCGTTTCCACTCATAGCGGGTGCACCAGTCGTTGTCAGTGTATTCCGGGATCCATCCCCCGGGGGTCTTTCGATCGACGAACAGGTGGGACGAGTTCGTCTTCAGATCATTCTTCGGATGCCCGGCCCAGAAGATCACCTCGACGGTATCCCCCGCCTGGTACTGGTTCCCCGGTTTCTTCTTCACATCACCAAAGTCCTTGAAGAGCGGTTTCCCATCAAAAAGGACACCGGGCTGGTAGGTCACCTGCTGGCCGGTGAGATCCGGGGGAACCGGTTCCTGCGCATAATTCGGCAGGGTGCCGGAGGCGAGACTGGTGGCCAGTTCATGAAACGCCTGGCGGTAGGCGGCCGCCGTCCAGGGGCCGAAATGGGTCGAAGCCCCTTCATAATGCTGGAGTTGGTATTCCTCGAAGGTGGCCACGTACTGGTGAAAACTGTTCGAGTATCCTGCAACCGTCAGGTGGGTCAATCCCGTTCCCGGCACCTGGGCCACGGTCTTTTTCAACCGCCGCCCGGTCATGATGGTGAACTCGGCAGGAACCGCAAGCGCCCCGAACTGGCCAATCTTCACAATCGACATCGGTAGAATCTGCGGACTCCATGGATGGGGCTGTTTCAATCCAGGGGCGATGAGAATCTTCTTGGGTGCATGACCCTCGTCCAGCCACGGAGCCGAGGGCATGACCATTCCGCCGAGAATAATCCAGAAGGGATTTCCGCTGTAACTTCCCTCCTGGAAACCGCCAAGGCCGGTGCCGTCTTCCGAACCGGCGGCAAACCCCATTCCAAGCGCTGCGGGATAGGTATACCGGACCTGCCCATCGGTAAACTGCGGATCAATGACCTGGCTGGACATGTCATAAAATCGGTGGCGTGTATCGATGCTGCCGGAGAGCTGCTCGGTCGCATCCAGGTAGAGGTCGAGCGCCAGGTCAAACTGCCGTTCCCCGACCATGCGAACACTCTCCTCCGGGGTGGATCCAGGCCCCGTCCCGTTCAAATTCAGATTGGGAGACATATCTCCACAGTTTCCCTGCGCGAATGCAGCAACAAAGGCCCTCGGCCCGTAGTCGCTCTCCATCAGCTTCTTCTCGAAAAGGTAGGCGGCGTACCCCTTGTTGTCTGCGGAGATATACCGGAACGTGTTGGGGAAATTTGCCGGATGGGTCGCGAACCAGCTGATCATGCCGACCGGCTTGTCCCCCTGCATGAATTTCAGAACAACCATTTCCGGATCGATCGTGGGGTAATCGAGGGCATCGATATTGTTGAGGTATGGCTCGACGGAACGGTTGATGCTGGCATCCCAGAGTTCCCCCTTGTTGACGAAGATCTTCCCCGGGGCAAGATTATCGTGGGCCCGGACAATGGCATCGTAAGTACCGTCCACCACGGCTTCGAAGTTCTGTTCCAGGTACCCCTTGGTGGGTCCATTGTAGAGGGGGGAATGGGAATGGCCTCCCGGAGCGCAATGGGTATGCGTTGCACTGACCACCACGTTCCTCCGGGTATACAGGTTTCCATATTCAGCCTGGAGACGCTGGACCACCTTCCGGACAACCGGGTAAAACACCGCGCCCAGATCGCAGTTGACGAAAACAACCCGCTGGTTCGTCTGGGGATCGGCGACGATGAAGGCCCGCGCCCACTGCCG
>PVBE012543276.1_pt1 | contig 15729 bp, 33 predicted proteins | sample 1631181 | NCBI WGS metagenome assembly PVBE01 (sample SAMN08397723, study PRJNA350692) | Marine metagenome, whole genome shotgun sequencing project. | isolation source: water | place: Pacific Ocean | collected 2012-04 | reverse complement strand
GGCGTCGGTGAGAAGCTGGATCGGTTGGCGTGTGCCATCAGGGGTCGGTGAGTCGATAGCAGTGATGACACCCATTATGGGTGGCGTCTCGCATCCCTCTGTCCAAACTATCACAGCTAGATTACCCACCTTCATGATACTTTTTCCATGTTACAAACATAATCCACGAAGGGTGGCGTCCCGTCAAAAGGTTCGCACTTGTAGAAGATATGGTCCTCTGCCCCTTCGTAGTCTTGCGTGAAATTACACGCTGGGGATATTCCAACAACCAAAGCAAGCTTTCCAAGTTCGGTTCCCGCTGTGCTCTTGATAAGCATTCCAGGCTGGATGTGGCATCGCTTTTGGATTTCGTTATTGATGTTTGCTGGAGGCTGTTTCATCACCCTTTCCTTACATCTTATATTAGCACGTTTAGGGTGCCTGTCAAGTTTTATTTTGTGCCCTTGAGACGAGACTTAACCTATCCGCTCCGACCCAATGGTTGCCGCTGGGCGTTTCCACCAAGAAGCGGTTGTCGGCAGTAAAAACATAACGCTGCTTGATAACGATACCCATGCGTGTAACATCATCAATATATCCCTCAGTCAAACGTTTGTCTCCAAACTTCACAAGGTCGCCGAGTTGGTATCTAAACTGAGCTTGAGGCATCGTTCACTAATTTCAAATGCTGGAGGGAATAATATTCTGTGAGGTCATATCCGAGCCAGTTAACCTTTACACAGACAGTAGTGCGGTCGTCTGGTGTTTCTGGATAGGAAAGCACCAGCCCAAGTTGGCGATTGTTGCCTTTGGCTACTGATTCCCGAAAACTCCAGTCGGGCTCTACCAAATCACCGGGCTTCACTGACTACCCCTGGAGAGTAAATAAAATTGATTGTAGTTCCACAAATGTTCTTCCCAAGTAGAGCAGACACGACCATAAAAAAATCTCTTAGAAGCAGGCAAGATCCGCGTAACCACGACAAGACTGGCAGAACCCTCAAGTTCTCGGAACGATGAGGACCCCTTTTTAAACTTTACAAGGTCGCCGAGTTCAAAATCCGTTTTCATTTAACCATTCCTTATAAGGCTGGCAATAGCGGGCAAAGGTATAGAAAGTACCGTGGGGAAATCGCACAGAAACGGTTTCATCTTCGTGTATAGCAGTCACCACGCCGAACTGCGCTGAAGCATCCCAGCCCGTTCGATGCTGCTCAACAATAAAGTCACCGACTTTCACTGACCACCTCTAGATGATGAACTGAATAATATTCTGTGTCCGGCGACTCAAGCCAGTCAATAAGCACACAGGTGGTGCCGTGGTTCTTTACCTCGGGGTGAGACAAAACGAGACCCAACGGTTGCCACTCTTGTAGGTGGGGCGGGTCCCAGTCTATTATTCTTACCAAATCACCGGGCTTCACTGACCACCTCCACATTGTCGCAATCAAAAGATACGCGACGCCCACATCCCAGCCGAACCAATACTTGAGGGAAGTCAGCAGCGGGATCTGTTAGAACGAGCCCCAGGCGGGGGGTGTCAAAACGCCATGTCACTTTTACTAAATCACCGGGTTTCACGCCACAACTCCAATTCTCCGTAATGCCAAACTCTTTCTTTGCCTTCCAGCAAAGTCAAAACTGTTTCGCCTCGGTTGGGACCACCGTCCATAACTTTGAGGACCAACATCTTTTTGCCGGCCACTTTTCGGTCGGCAAAGATGTTTGGAGCTTGTCTTACCAAATCACCCGGCTTCACTGAGTAACTCCAAACTTTCTGGTGGCGAGGAAAAAGTTCCATAGTCACCGTGCCACCTTACCTTAACCTTGAGAGTCACTCGACCACAAGCAGTATCAACAGAGTCGGCGGCGACGACGATGCCAAATCCGGAACCTTCCCGAAAAACAAAGGCATCTCTTTTTTTCACCAAATCACCCGGCTTCATTTAATATTTCCAATTCACAAAAGCGTTGCTTGCAAGGGGCGTTGCCGGACATAAAGTTCCAGAGAACATCGCACCACATATAGCCCGCTGGGTTTTTGGGCGGGGCATAAACTTTTACAACAATACCAGAGACTGAGTTGTCCATTTCGTGCTGGAACGTTACGAGATCACCGACTTTCACTGACTAGCTCCAAGTACTCGTGGTCTTTGGGGTAGGGTCCATTACCTTCTCCGTCAGTCCACGCAATGTCAACTTTTTCTACTCCGCCGTCGCAAGACTTCCACGGACCCACAACAACTCCATATACGGGTTCTTTCATCGGGTGGTCCCATCTTACTAAATCACCTCGTTTCACTGAGCATCCTTTCTATGCGATAGGAGCTACAGCTTCCGTGCTCCCCATCGTCGCAATAAGTCATCTCAATATGGGGAGGAGAGGGTTCGTCCTCTCCAAACCACATATCATCGTGGCGGCGGATCTTCGTAATCACAGCCATTCCGCCGTGCTTCATCATCACGAGGTCGCCAACTTTTAGTCCGTGTCGCCACGTTCTGGTGTCGTTGATCATCATTGGTTTTCTACAATCTCAAAGTTAGGGTCGTTACGAACGCTCACCCAGCGGGCATCGTTGGACGATTGAGAAACGAGGAGCATAAAGGGCCCGGGCGCAGGAGTATTGAAACTTACCTTTTCCCGCACATCAGATACTTTCCACTCGGCACCCTTTTCGTGGATGCGGTTTTTGCCGTGACGGCTTAAACCTTTGAGTGTAATGACTGAACCGATTTTCATCACCTCTCCCTCAATAGTATAATAACACCGTATGGGGATAAGTCAAGTTATATTTATATTTTATTGTGCCAGCAAGGAGGTTTCAGCGTAATTTACGCATAGACAGACAGTCTTGATGTTCTCGGGGCGACACAGAAGTGGTCCTCGTCCAGATTTAGTGAAGGGGTTTCCCGAATAGGCAACCACGCTATAAAAGTATCCTTCGGGAAAAATAGGTTCAGGCCTACTACACACATACCCCAGCGTGGGCTTGCCCTTCAGGCAAATTTCAACCACTTCACCGATCTCAAATTCGTTTTCAACCATAATGAAAACCTCCCTTATAGCAGTATATTAGCACACTTCTAGGGGAGGTCAAGTTATATTTCAATTCCGAGAAAAGTCAAAAATCTGGAAAGTAGGGAGCGATTATTTTTCGGGGCCCTCTCGTTTTTGGTAACTTCTTCGGCGCACATAAAATAATGTTGCTCTCGATACTGTTCGAGTAGGCGCTTATCGCTCAATACCCACTGCCGCAGTTTGTACCAGTCTATCAGTTCTTCACCGCAGCGAAGGGGTTGGTTCTCTAGGATAGCTAGACGACGCAATGCAAGAGCCACGGACTTGTCCTCTGCCATAATATACCATCCTTCTGGCAGAGGTCAAAAAAAACTAATCGTTTAGTTCAGATATAAAAGCCTCTCGCCAATTGTCGTAACTTCCATTCGGATACCTTTCTGTACAAACTTTGCTGTACTCGTATGTCATATCCCATCCGTCCAAGATAGCCATGTGCGGAAGGGATATAGAACCGTTGTCGGAACACACATCTATAAGTTGTGCTCCTAATGTAATATTAAAGTTGGGATCAAGAACCATCTTGGCGGGATCGGCTTCCACCAATTCCGCATAGGCTAAACATTCTTCTGGAGATATGTCAGGGCTACCGCTTGCATCTTGGGCTACCGCTATAAGATAATCCCACTGAGCATGCTCACCGCCAGAGATGGCGTGGTCGAAGGTGATGCCTCGGAGGTAAGCCCTGCAAGCCGGGCACCAGACAGTGCTGATGGCGAGGACCTGTAATTTATTTTTACCACAACCGTCGTGCAATCGGACTTCATCACCAAGGCAATTAATAAATGTAGCGTTATGTAGTTGGTCGCCGATTCCGTTTCCGGTTCCCCGCTCCTCACAACCATGGTCGGGCTCGACGGGTCCAGCATCTACCGCACCAGCATCTAGCGTGCCTTCAAGCGGCGCTTCTCCGCACGCAAACAAACCCATTAAAAACGCTACATAAAACTTACCTTTCATATAGTAAGTATGTTTGCAGACCGGGTATTTACTTTATTGTTACCGGCTTACTCGATAATGAAACAGTCAATATCATCATCGTACATATCGATTACAACTTCGGATTTTTTTTCGTCGCTATTTTTTTTCTCTTCTAACTTCGGAATATCATAATACTCCGGAATAGGCAACTCCAGAACAAGCTCAGGTGTCCTCTCTTTTATAAGAGGCACCCTCACTTGCTCCGGAATCAAGGGGAAAAGAGGAATATATTTTTTTGGCATTGGGCTAGCCCTCCACCTTAAAGTTGAAAAACCTTCTATAGTATTATAGTTTACTACAGTACCCTAACGCCTAATCATTTTCACTTTCGATGATAACAATATCACTCGACGCAATATCCATCATCGTGTAGTGGCTAACCAACGTATCATCGTCAGCCCAATAGACTTGGAACTCCCCTTCATTCACACATGTAACCATGCCAACTCCGCCGTCGCTCCAACGAACTTTGTCTCCAACTTTAACAACAACACTCATTTCATATCTCCTATGGACTTCATTGTCCGAAATGATCTCTAGCTCAAACACTCGCTCTCTAAAAGCGATTTATTTCTTTCTCTTGGTCTTCTTACTTGACCGTGCAAACTTTGCAACCTTCTTATCCAACTCTGCAATTTTTGCTTCCAAGTTGTCTAACCTCGATTGCGTATTATAATAAAAACCAGCACCCCCCATGAGAAGGCTCGCTAACAACAAACCAGTTTTTAAATCAACGTTCATTTTCAAAGTCCCATCGCACGGATTCGAACGCCAAAATTTCTTTAAGCAGGCTCCCGCATTTTTCCTCGCCGGCTACAATGACCACATCGGGAGTGACGGGCGTAGTGTAACACAAGCGCCATCGTCCTTGATCGTCCTCCCGCATCACCGCTAGCTCAATGTTCCCACTGGTATTAGACAGGCTCGCCCCGTAGCCATTCGGGAACTGCCAGACGATCTGTTCCCCATTCGTCCCCGGTGCGCCGTTCGAACGGGTGGCCACTCGCGTGATGTACTCTTGGTACAGCCTCGTATACGGAGCAAACTCTTTGCTCACATCTTCTTCAAACATTATCTTCCTCCTCTGCCTTTTCGTAGGCATTTGTTAATTGATGTTCGTAAAACCATTGTTTCTTTTGAGTGTCGAGGAACTGCACTTGAAGTTGCCTTACGACACAGACTTCACCGGGATCTTCCTTAAGGCATTGGATGACCAAACCTAGACGCTTGTCCTTACTTCGGATATCCTGCATTAAGCCGCCCACTATTCGGCGGCAAACAAGATCGCCGGGCCCAAGGTTGTTCACCGTAGCCTACCCCAAATCCAAACGATATAGCCGCCAAGGATCGATCCATAGAAAACGCCGCCGACGATGGCTGCCATCTCGCTCATTTAATTAATCCTTCTTGGATCATATTGTAGGCGGTGCGACCGTAGTGCCCCTGGAGATTCCAGACCAATCCGCAGTCCACGAGTTCCTGAAACAACACCACAGTCTCGTCGTGCGAGAGGTCGCCCTGCTCGTATGCGATAATCTTACTTGTTAGCTCGGTCATTATGCGCTCCCCAAGACAGTCCAGCCAGGTACCCGACTGAAAGAGTAGTGTTCGGGGTATGACCAGAATTCCTCGTTGTTCATCAGCAAGTCATAGGCCGCCTTAATGGGGGGAGTTGTCCTTTCCCAATCCTCGTATGCTCTGACGGCTACGGATTTAAGGTCGAAATTGTTTTCGAAATTTAGTTTAAGTTGCTTTTCCATGGTGGTCTCCTTAAAACTCTGGAAAATTATTGTGCGAAATTTTCAATGTTGGTGCTTTTTGGCTTTATTCGAACGCTATAGCTCTTAGATTTTCCCAATAATCGTAGTCTTCGGCGGCGGTGGCGTCGTTTTCCCTAAGTTGTACACCCCTTTTCCGTAGTACGCTTACTGTAAATAGGATTTTAGGAACAGATTCTACGGGATTTGGCTCCTCATCTTCTGTTTCTAGCCTGCAAGTGCCGCCACCGAGGGCTTGGTAGGACGCTTGGAACTGTTCTATAGTCTCACATTGCTGCCAAAGTCTGATAAAGCTTTCATAAGTGAGCTTGGCGAGGTAGATCCACACTGGAGCATTAATATATTTGCCGACATTTGCTACTGTCTTATAGGCAAACTCCGGTTCCTCTAGTGTTATGATGGTTACTTCTTCACTCATTTATTTTCTTTCCCTAATTTCTCTACTAGCTTGTTTGTTAGAATCTCTACTAGAGGCTCTATTGCTTGGGCGGACACAAGGTGCTGGCAGTTATCCTTTAACACTTTCTTAAAAAAGATCCTAGCCTTACTTTTATTAATCTCTTCTTTATATGCTTCAGACATTTTTAATCATATACCTAAATCTCTAAAAATTACCTAGCCGGTGAACAGACGTATTAGGCACACCCTCTACCCACCTACCCCCGGACACATACTTCCCGGCAGGCTGGGGTCTCCTAGGGGAGGCACCCCTACCCCCTGTGTACCCCCTCTTTATACCATACCTTTAAACCCCTGTCAAGGCTTTTCCGCAGGCTAATGCACGATTCCTTCCCCCGGATCACGATCAGCTAGCCCCATCACCTTCACCAAGGCGGCCATCCGCTGGCTCAACTCACTAACGGTCTGAGCGTTCATGAGGTTAGAGGCGGCTATGCTGGCTAACAGGGTGGCTGACTGGTCTTGGTATAGGCGCTGGGCTTCTACCTGCTTCCTTAGCTTCCTTATTACTATGCACATTATTAGCTGGCTCACGGTTAGGGTTGCTGCTATCACTGTTATTAACATTATTTTTTTATGCCCGCCAAAGGACCGTCAGGTTATTGGCTAGCCCTCCGTCAGTTGTTTGGCACGTCGATTGGGATCACCCGCTCGTTGGTCTTGAAGTAAGGACGGCTGGCTCCCCGCTCATCGGTCAGCCACAGGCGTTGGGCTTTGCAGCGTCCAGGCTTGGGGGCTTCCATATCCGTCAGGATGATCAGCCCGTCCACAGTGTTTTCGTTAGCCCACTTGGTGGGGGCTTCGAAGCAAGTGCCTCCGCAGAGAACCCGCTCGGTCTTCTTGTTCTGACCCTTCTTCCACTCGTAGACCTTGGACTCATCGACCTCGGTATCGAAGGGAACCACCGTGAAGCTAGCCAGGCTGGCAAGCTTATTGAGTTCAGCGAAGAAGGCTTCAAGCATGCTGTCGCTGACAGACCCGGACTGATCGATGGCTACCGCAATCTTTGCTTGCCGGTTAACCTTCTTGCCTGGGTGGATGTAAGCGTAACGCTTGTTGATCCGCTTGACGCTGGCAGAGCGATTGGCTCGCTGGCTGGTTTTAATGAAGTACCGTAGTACCTTCTTCCAGTCTACCTTGGTCTCAAGGCGCTTCATAATATCTTTTTTTACTTGCCCGCTCATTGAGCCCCAGCCCTTAGCAGACTGGGCAGCCTCTTGGGCAGCTTCTTTTACAGCGTTCTTAAGGCGCTCTTTCGCCATCACAGCCGCTTCCCCGCTCGCAGCCTCTTCCCACCCTGAGTGGTCATCAAAGCTGCCAGGCTCACCAGAGCCAGAGCCCTGACCGTTTTCACCGGGCTGGCTGTCGCCGCCTTCCTCACCAGGCTCGCCAGAGCCCTCACCGGAGCCGCCTTCGCCGCCCTCGTTTTCTTCTTGTTGGGGTAGGTTGGCCAAGTACCACTCAGCCGATTCACCCAGCGGCATCGCAGCGAAGGGACCCACGCCAGGCATACAAGCCATATCGGGCAGTTCCCCTTGGAGGTGGCTGTTGATAGCCAAGTCAGCCGCTACGTTCCAAGCCTGGTGGCTTACGCCTTCGGGCTTCCGAGAGGTAACGTGGTCAAAAACCAGATGGTAGAACTCATGCTTGAGTACTCCCCTGATGTGCTCTTCAGGCAGGCTAGCCAGGAACTCGGGGTTGTAAAGCATTTCGAACTGAGCAGTGTCGGGATTAACCCGGACACCCGCTGTCGGAATCGCTTGCGAAGGGATCTTTTCAATCTTGCGGCTCAATGCAGCAAAGAAGGGCTCATCCATCAGCAGACGATAAGCGTGTAGTTTAAGGTCAAAACTCATACTGTCCCTCTCTCCACCTGTATAATAGCATGGATACACTACCTGTCAAGTTTTTATTTGTGCCCTCAAAAACAAAACCCAGCCGAAGCTGGGTCTTGCCTGAAAGGAGTAAGAGAGGAGAGGGCAAACCCGCCAGAAATCACTCCTCTCTCCAACTGTATAATAGCATGGATACGCTACCTGTCAAGTTTTTATTTGGACCAAAACAAAACCCAGCGTTTGCGCTGGGCTCTGCCGATCTCAAAGGACCCTATGGATGAGAGAGATTAGGCTCCCAAGATCTTGGAGAGATGGGAACCAACCGCCCCCCCATTAGCGCCGTGGAACCCTACCACGTTGCTCTGAATACCACCCTGGGAGATCACTCCCCAAAGCTTCATTGCTGCTTCACTGGGCAGCGTGACAAAGTAGTTAGCGAGGTTAGCGATTTCCTCTTTGGACAGTTCCTTCTTGCAGATCTCTTCCGCCTCGACCTTTTCGATCATGGCGCAATGCTCGTTGAGCGAGAAGGCTTCCAGAGCTTCGGTGCGCTCACCCTTGAGCAGTTGCTCAACGGTCACGACCCGCTCGTAGTTCTTGGCGAAGTCGTTGAAGGCGACTGCCGCTTCGAAGCCGACGAAGCTGGTGGAGAGGGCGAACACCTCGGGGCCCGGCTCTTCCAGCATCTCCGCCGAAGCGAGAACCTGATTCAGCCGATCCCAGGAGCGGCGGCTGGGGTAAACCTTGTTAGGCTCATAGTCCCCAGCGTGCTCAAGGTGAGCCCGATTCTGATTGATGAAGTCCCAAACCAGGGAGTCCACATTGTCTTTAGCCCAGGACAACCAGTCCTCGACCGTAGGCTCAATGTCCCAAACGCTGTAACGGTCAAGTTCAGCAGGGTCCATCTCGTTGACTTGGTATTGCTCGCCGTGCTCGCCACCGTTGACTGCGGCGAAAACCACCGTCTCAGGATGCAGGTGATGACCGTTCAGCTTGCGACTGTCGGTCAGTTCGAAGATGCCTTGGCGGACTTCAAGCACCGCACGGTCAACTTCGTCAAGGAACAGCACCGCAGGCTGTTCGCAGGCTTGCTTGAACCAATCAGGGGGATTGAAGCTCGTGCGATCCCCATCGATGCTGGGCAGACCAACAAGGTCGCCCTCTGTCATCTGGCTAGCACGACGTTCGATCACGGGCAAGCCCATGTTCTTGGCGATTTGATAGATCACTTGGGACTTGCCAACACCGTGGCGGCCCCGGATCATCACCGGTAAGCCAGCTTTGCTCACTGCTGGGGCAAGGCTGATAAAGGTTTTGAAGTCTACAGACATTGGTTCTCTCCCTCTCTCCAACTATATATTAGCACGGATAGGGTACCTGTCAAGTTTTAAATGCACTTTAATGCACTTTATTTGGTTTTATTTATGCCGGCTTTTTCAGCGGCTTAGTTTAGGTCGCCCCTAGTGTGATAGGTGCGCTTTTTCCTTTACATCCTTTCTGTTTTGTGTTATAATGTCTAGTTATGCCAGTAATTGTCAGAATTTGACAAGTTGGCATAGGTAGTGTACTTAGTACTTCTGAAATGTTAAGTTCAACTCCCGACCACTCCCGCAGCCCCAATTAGCCCCTGTTTTTACAGTGGTTTATAACTTTACAAAATGTCTGCTTATATAATAGGCACTCCCTAGCGACAACCGTGTCATATAGTGCCTAAATTGTGGGCATTTTAAACAACACCCTTAAACAAAAGGGGCAGCGTCGAAACTACCCCTCTCATCGTACCCCTTTTTAACGTAACCTATTTTCTAAATTGTTTATTGTGATTGTCTTTATTATCTTCTCTAGACCTAGAGTTTAAAGACTTCTCTACCTTTCGGTTTTGTTTATCACCACCCTTCTGTGTGTTTTTTTGCGCTATTTGCAAAGGAGGCACTTGGTAGAAATAACCGGGGTGAGAGGCACAATAATATTGCCGGTAATTAACTCTCATGATCCCTTTTGTTACTCCTACTATAACTAGTTTTAAACTTTTGTTTTGTGCCCGGAAAGGGGAACAAAGTTTGGGTTTTTTGGTGGAGAGTATCGGGCTCGAACCGATCACCCCCTGCGTGCAAAGCAGGCGCTCTACCAGATGAGCTAACTCCCCGTGGCATCATTCACCGCTCTCTAAAACGTAATCAAGAATATATCCTTCATCGAATATGCCACGCTCAGTGGCTTTGTTCCGAGTGGCTTCACGAATCTCATATTCAGTTATGCCGAATACTTCTTGGATTCTCCACAGCACTTCCTGAACATCGGCCAGTTCCTCAACGCAAGGATCTTCAATAAACTCTTCTACTTCTTCCCTGAGTTTATTAAGGATGGCTTCTTGAAGTTCCTCTTTGGTTGCCACATGATACATACAGCGTGAGCCATTCTCTCTAATAATATTTGGTATTCTGTCTCTTACGAGTTTATTATATGTTATTTTTTTCATCTGCCGCCTCTTAGTCGTTTTAACTGTATTTCCAATTGTTTTATGAGTTCTGCCTTGGGAACGGGCACCCGTTGTGCATCTCGCAGTATTCGCGAGAGATTCCCCTTAAAGTTCGCTATAGCCAAGACTATTTTCTCCTTAGAATTCTTCACAGGCTGGTTCGGCTGGGTCGCAATCAAGAGGAGTCTGCCAGCCGTTCTCAAGTGGGAAGTAGTAGGAGCGCACCGCATGAGGCTGAAAGTTTTGCTGCGAAGCCACAGCCAAAACCAAAAGCTTTTCGTTGGTGTTGACGCCGAAAACAAATCGGCACCCCCTAAGAAGACCAGGCACATGCTTATTGTTTAGGGATTTGGGGTCTTTGGTGAGCACTCCAACCGCGATCACCCTGCAAAACCGATAGTAGCGTTGCATCTCGACGGTGCGGACGTCTAGCCGCTCGCAACACTGGTTCGGGACTGATGCGGGAGCGTGGGAGCATCCCACAAACATTAATGATGTCATTAAAATATAATATTTCATTGATCTTCTTCGTTTCTTCTCTTGATAGATTCCAAAAAATAGTTGGCAGTGCTGTACATTACTTTGCTAAACACAAACCCTATTGTTACGAATGCTGCTGTTACTAAAATTGTTTTCATTTTGTGCCTTTCGTTGCAAAAACATATTTACAAATCTCTAATCCTTCTTTAATATTCTTTGCTGCCTTGGGGTCACTCAGGAATTTGCCCTCTAAAAAAATGAGTCCAATACATAGCCGCTCAAACCTCCCAAGAGTCGTACTTCGAACGCTCAATCGCTCGCAGCACTGCGGAGGGTCTGCCGGAATTGGCTGGGCATGGGAACAACTGGCTACAAGGAGGGCTGTACAGATAATTATAGCCAACAGAACTATAAATTCTACGGCATTTAATTTCATTTTAAGCCTCTTTTTCGAATCAAGCCTACTACGTTGTCAGACCATATACTATCAACAGCTTCCTGTGTGCTCACATCAATTGGAATCCTGTTTAAGTTAGACGCCACTTTGTCAGGATACTTGGAGTGTCTTGGCAAATCGTAAAAGAAGCAATAGCGCCATTCAAACTTATTTGTTTGAGGCAGAAGTCCGACTGCTAGTATAATGGGTTGCCCCTCAATATCTGCCTCTGGGTCATAATACAAGTCTTTATGATCACTGGACAAAGTACGATAGCTATGCTTATAATTCCTTACGTCTACATATCCCTCTTCGGCTTTAGAGTAGGACAGATCTGAACAGTTTTTATCTTCGACCCAATATTCTGTTCCTTCAAACACGAAAGAGTGATCTGGTGCGCTCTTCTGCCCATATGGATGCTTTCTAAGGTCTTTTATCAGCCCTTGTGCTTCAAGTTCATCAAACTTTACAGTATGATGAGCAATTTCGCAAAGGTGTCCTTTAAAATTTCCCATCTTTGGGCGCAGAGTATTATAATAATCCTCGTTTTTAAGCAACTCGTTAAACTGGTTTCTTGTTTCTGGGTCAGATAAGTGCAAAGCCTCGTAAAGAAACTCTTCAACTTTATCTCTTGCTTTAAGCATCATCTTCGTCTTTTCTTTCTTGGATTGGGGATGCCTGCCTCGTTCAATAAAAAATCAAGGTGCCATTGGTCGAAAGCCTCTAGGTCACTCTGTTTTTTTCTTCGTTCCCGCTTGTAGTCAAGCTTCGGAACCCATCGCATTTGGTACATCACTGCGCGCAAAACACGCGGGTCCTGCCTCTTAAGAAGTTGCACGATTTGGTACGCTTTGGAGCGAACCTGACGATTGGTCATCCTCTTGTTGTAGTGGTGATTTGGAGCCCATAAGGCTACCGCTAAAAGCATTTCAATCACGTTTTCTCCTCAATCCCGTAAGCAGGAGGATTCCTTTGTTCTGAAACCACATCCCGATCGGACTACCCTTTCTGACAAAATATCTAGCAAACATAAAATACAAATAAGCTAGTAATTTGGCCAATGTGCCGGGCATTTGTCGCTACTCTTCTTCCGCAAGCTCGTCAGGAAACCAACTAGGGTGACTCCCCGGAGAAATGATATTCAAAGCCGGTTGGGTCTCTTCCAAGTCGGAAGCATCTTCATCGCCCGTGACAACAGATTCAAATTCAAGCCAAGACTCTTCATTCTTGAATTTCTCCCAACCAACAACCTCATGAGGTTCAAAGCACTCTGCAAGGCTCATCTGATAAGAATATTCAGAACTTTCAACTTCGACTTCTGTGTCCCACATCTTAGCAAAAAGCTTTTGCATCAATTCCGACATATCACGGGGCTTTGTGCCTGCTGTATGGGCGTCAACAATCGCCGTAACTTCAGGCGCAAGTTCTGGGTACTTGCCCGTATCAACAATAAATGATTCAAACTTTCTAATTTGCTCACAGTAATCCTTACCATAAACTTTAATCTTCATTGTTTTCCTCCTCCCCGATGCCGACCAACTCTACTTCAAAATTCAAGTTTTGACCAGCAAGGCGATGATTCATATCAATTTTAACGCTCTCCTCTTCAAGTTCAGTAATCACGCCCACGGCAGGACCATTGGGTCCCATCAAGGGAACGGGCTTGCCCACTTCTAGACCAAATTCCTCTGGGAATGTCTCGTTAGGCAAGTTAATAAACGCTTCCGGATTGCGCTCCCCGTAGGCTTGATCCGGAGTCAGACTAAATGACTTCTTTTCCCCGACTGCCATCCCAGGCAAGGCGGCATCGAAGCCGCCGATCATTTGTCCGCTTCCAACCTCGAAATTCAAAGTTTCGTCGCGACCATAAGAGCTATCAAACTCCTCGCCATCCTCTAGTGTTCCTCTGTAGTGAACCTGTACCTGATCACCATTCTTAACCGTAGTCATTGTTATGCCTCCTTTCCAAGAGTTAATTTGACCAGATCACCAGCAGTGACCTTAAGTGCCCGAAGACCTTTTCTGGCACGGGTTCCGGCGGCTTTGTTTCCGCCGGCATTCTTTTCTACGTCCTCTTCAATCGACTCGACGAGCGTCTTAAGCTCATCCCACTTGTTCAATACATTATTAGTTGTCATTTTATTTCTCCTTTTCTGACAATCAATTCAACATCAGTAGTTTCTGTGTCTAATTCAATCCAGACCCTTGCTCCACAACTCAGTGGTTTGTGGGGACTGTATATTACCTTTGCTAAGTGTACACCATCTTTTGTCTTTAGTAAAGCTTCATGTGCATAATTATTCTCTTTATATGTTTTTACAGTTAGTACCGGGTTATCCGTACCGTGTTTGGTGTTATGCCGGATTTTATGTTGGTTGACGTGGATGATCTTTTTCATGAGCTAATACGTCTTTAATTAAATGCTCTAGAAATTCGAGATTTTGCTTTTTCGTAGTACTCTTCGGATAATTCACAACCAACAAAGGATCTATCCGTATTAATCGCAGCAATTGCGGTAGTTCCAGAACCTAGAAACGGATCTAAGACCACATCGCCCTCATTTGAATGCTTTTTAACCAATTCTTCGAACAAGAGAAGACTTTTTTGGGTAGGATGAAATCTATCCTTCCCTCCTTGGATCGGAAACTCATAAATTGCCCTGTCGTATGAACTATTAAACGTCGGCTTGGACTTTTTTATTCCAAGTAAAGCAATCTCTCGACAATTTGTTAAATAATTCACCTTACTATTGATAGGCTGTGGGTTGGTCTTGATCCACTCCAGAAAGCGAATCTGTTTGAAATTCGCACCCTCTAACTGCTTTTTAAGCGGAGTAATCTTCCATAGATCAAAGAACACAATACAAGTACCGCCGGGCTTAAGAACTCTATAGAAGTGATTAATAAAAAGCTGCAAGTCTTCCATGGTAAACTCGGAATCCCACTCGCCGTAATCAGTTCGGACTGCATACTTTTTACCGTAGATGCTCCCGTACTTGAGGTAGTCTTGTTCCATCCTCTTGAGTGCGGACTCTTTATAAGTTTGAATACGTTTTTCTTTTTCTGTTTCTTTTAGTTTGGGGTCCGCTTTATCTAGACGCTTCTTCAGCTTCTTCAGAGAAGCATCGGAATCGAAGAATTGTTTCCAATCCATGTTTGCATTAAACTCTTCCCAATTTTGTGACGATTTAAGGTTAGTGCCTGCTGCGTCTTGGGTGGCAACGAGGTCAACCCACTTGTCCATACCAGAATCTCTGGAAGTGATGTAGGGCGGATCAGTTAAAACAAGATCCACAGACTCGTCCGGCAAGCCGGACAAGAACTGTAGACCTTCTTGGTTTTTAAGAATCACTGTTCCCTATCTGCGCCACACAACCGGACCAACGGCAGCTTCGGCTTGTTCGGCCGTTAACTGAACCACTCGACCGGCTGGCTTCTCATTCCGGACATTGCCACTCTCAGAAGATTGGGAGGGGACGGGGTTAACCCAAGTCAAAAGATCGATTAAATAATTTTGATCTTGAAGGTGTTCTCCATCTTTAATCTGTGGATAAGCCCAAAGACCGCCGACCCACTCAAACTCTTCTTTTAGTTTGTTATAATTCTCTATCGCTCTTTCATAATATTTGAAGATTTTTTCAGGTGTGGCACCAAGTAGCTCATCCTTGTATACACTAAGATGAATTGTAGCACTACGGTTATTCATATGCTTCCAAACAGCGTTACCGGTAAAGTTAGTTGTAAGTTCACCAATCTTTGCTGCACAATAAACCGCATTGTCATTATCAATAACCCCAATCGCCGAAGAGCCACTTTTGCCAGGAGACCATTGCAGCTTAATATTTGGGCAGCGAGAGATAAAGAAGTCCATCGCCGTTCGCTTGTTCCAAGACTTGAACGACGCTTCGATCTCTCCACTTAGGGCTGCGTTCAAATGACGCTCACAGGAGTCTTTTGTAAGAGCCGAGGTGCCATACACACCCCGAAGATATTCAACCGCTTCTTCAACATATTGTTCTTCGTTGCCTTTATATTTAAAGCCCAACTGATCATCAATCCAACCCTTTGTAATTCTGTGTGCAATTTGTGATTTAATGTCACGACTGCTGTTGTTGGTATACACAAGAGGGTGTTGATTTTGAGCGCACTGATAATCATACCACTCCTTGTCGGTAAAGCCTTTGCCATCATTGGGCACTTTATCGTAATAGTCTGTAACCAGAACCT
>PVBE011220764.1_pt1 | contig 15729 bp, 13 predicted proteins | sample 1631181 | NCBI WGS metagenome assembly PVBE01 (sample SAMN08397723, study PRJNA350692) | Marine metagenome, whole genome shotgun sequencing project. | isolation source: water | place: Pacific Ocean | collected 2012-04 | reverse complement strand
GGGTAAAGTGCTCGGGACGCTTCTGCACGATAATGTGGATCACGACCTCATCGTCCTCGAGCGTTACAGCCGACTGGCCCAGGTCCTTGACGAGACGCTGAACGACGAACAGCGAGCGACGGTCGCCGGCGCCATGGAAAAGTACCGCGGCGCACACTTCCGTCTCATGCCGACCATGGTCTTCAAGCCGAAGGAAGATTTTGGCAAGATCGGAGCGGCGGCTCTGAAACGCTACGACACGTCACAGCTCAGCCCGGCTCAGCGCGCCGTGCTGCATTGGCTCGGACCTCAAGACAAAGACGATTCCAGGTGGGCGTCCTTCCTCTTCTTTGACGGCGGCTTTGCCGCGGACATTATCGACCTAGGTCGCCAGGACGCGCTGGCACGCAAGGACCAGATCGAAGAGTTCTTCAGTGGAGAGAACGACCGCCCGACGGTCATGATGTAGGCGGCAAGGTCGTCGGAGCGCGGCGTTACCAGCACCATTTGCGGTCGGTGCGCGACGGATGGCTCCAGGCTTTCCGACGGCTCAAGAACGCTTCGACATCGGGGTGCAATGCGCCGGCCTCGGCTCGCGCCTGCGCCTCGGTTTTTACGTGAGGTGAGGGGCCGGGCAGCGGCTCGGCGAGCTTGGCTTCGACGCCCTGAGTCGCAAGGTACTCTTCTTGCCAGGGGTAGATCGGAGAGCGATCCGTACAACCCTCTCGGACGTCTGCCGCGCTGCAGAAGAATCGGATGTGGAAATGGTCGTCGTGAGGAGAGCTGGGTTGACAGGTGACGTCTGCGAAGCGGGCGACGGCGGCGTCCGGTGCGGAGATGGCGCCCGCGTGCTCGAGCAACATGGCGCGGATATGTTCCGCCACAAAGATGCGCTGGATGTGAGCGTCCGGATCGCCGACGAGAGCTTCGACAAATCGCCAGGTTCGCGGCACGTCGAGCCGAACGGGGACGTCGTCGTCGCCAGCTTTGAGGTCACGGTAGTCCGTGCCTTCGCCTTTCAGATCGAGGGGGATGGGATGACCGGGGCGCGGCTTGTTGTGCGCATCGAGGAGGAAGAACATGATGTCGACATCGCGCCCGTTCTGGTGCGAGGCGTGGCCGCGCGCCGGGCCGCCGCCTTCGAATCCTATGTCGCCGATGGATAGTTCACTTCCCGGCAGGGCTTCGTCGGCGCGCTTGGCCGCTCGCATGATGGCGGCGACGAGTTCGGTGGTGCCGTAGCGCCTCTCCGGGGGCTTGTCGGGGTGGTGGCGAAAGCCCGGGCCGCGCTCGGGCAGGGCCGCCGCGTTACGCAGACGCCCGTCTTGGGGGCTGCCTACGGATACGGAAGTCCGCGCGGGGGAGACGGGCTCTGCGGGCTTGGCCGGCTTGGCTGGCGCCGCCGATTGGGCTTTTGCCTCGCGCGTTGGCGACGACACGGGCGCTATCGTCGCTTCCGGGGGCGGTTTTGCCGGCGCTCGACGGTCACTTGCCGCGCATGCGACGAGCATGAGACACGCCACGCTGAGGGTGACAGTCGCGAAGGGCGGGAGAAGTCCCCGGCCGGGCTCGGTCAAAGACCCACAAAACAAAGCGCGCTGCACCTGAAGAGGCTGGCTGAGAACTCGACGCTAGGCAACCGTGGCTTGTTGGGAGGCTGATCGGATAGGGCGGATTCTGGACCCCGTCGGCGCGGCAGCGTAGAAAGAGCCAATGGCTGAACTCACCGACGCTCAGAGCAAAGAACTCGGCGAGATGCTGCGCGCGCTGGAAGTGGAGCTCAACGAGGCCCTCGTGCGGGGCGAGGAGGCCAGTAAGACGCTCGAACTCGATCAGCAATCTGTGGGGCGGATCTCGCGCATGGATTCGATCCAGCAGCAGGCCATGGCTGCCAGCGCGCGTCGCAGTATGGAGGCGCGTCTCGGCCTGGTGCACTCGGCCATCGAGCTGCACGCGACGGATGATTTTGGCTTCTGCCGCTCGTGCGAAGAGCCTATCGGCTACGAACGCCTCAAGGCGCGACCGGAGACGCCCCTCTGCCTGGCGTGCAAGAGTAACCGCGAAGCGTGAGCCCGGATAGCGGTCCGCGCTAGAGCTCCACGCATTCCCAGTTCGGGCCGTTCAGCTTGCACTCGGCGTCGCTCTGGCAGCCCACCCACTCGCAGAGTGAGTCTTCGCAGGCGTAGTTATCGTCGTCGAAGCGATCGTCGTCGGCGGCGTAGGGGCAGTCCGCGGGGGCGTCACACGACGCAGACGCTGCCGCCGCGGCGATGGTCTCCGGCACCGACGAAACGGCTTCCATCGCGCAGCGCCAAGTGCACCCCGCCGAAGTACATGTTGTCTTCGGGAAACTCGACGAAGTTTTCTGGATGGGCCGCGCATAGCGCAGACGCTGTGTCGCCGCTCAGTCCCGGGCGTTCGTACGCTAGCCGCAGGCTGGTGTTCGACCCGTCGACGGAAGAGCCGACGGATTGCGTGCAGTACTCCAGATGCAGGCGCGGCGCGTCGACGGCGTTCTTGGCGCTCTGTCCGTGCTCGATGACGTGGGAGAGCACAGCGAGGATAGCGTTTCGGAGACGATTGGAGCCGCCGCTGCCAAGCGCGAGTTCGTGTCCGTGCGGACTCGCAACGATCGTTGGCGCCATCATCGTTCGGAGATGAAAGCCGGGTGGGTCGACGTGGAATCCGCGGGGGTGGATGTCCTCTTCGCCAAGCATGTTGTTCACGTGCATGCCCGTACCTGAGAGCACGTACCCCGAACCTTCGCCGTTGCTGACGGTGAGTGAGGCGGCGCCGCCGTGTTCGTCCAGGACACTGATATGGGTCGTCGAACCGAGTCGGTTGTCTTTGGCAGGGCCGGTCTTCCACGTACCGGCGCGAATCGCCGCCACGGTTTCGGGTTGCAGCAGGCGGCGGACGAAGGCGGCGTCGCGGCAACATTCGTCGAAGTCGGCGTCACGTACGCCGAGCAGTTGTTCTTGCGCTCTGGCAAGTCGGAGCACGTGGGCGGGCGATAGGAAGGGATCGTCTCCGGCGCCGGCGAGCAACTGCAGGCCTAGCGCGATGAGGGCGCCGCCCGTCGAAGGGGCCGGCATCGTCCACAGACGCCAGTCGCCTCGAGTGACGGCGATGGGCTCGAGCACGCGCGGATCGACGGTGGCGATATCCCGCTCCGTGATGAGTCCGCCCTCGGCGGGACCGAACTCGTTGGCGAGCTTTGCGTAAATGTCGCGCACGACGCCGCGATCGTGCGCGATGGCTTCGAGCGTGCTCGCGAAGTCGGCGTTGCGGAGTCGGTCACCAGACTTTGCCGGTCGTGTGCCGCGGGCGCCGCCCGCCTCGCGGCCACCGCTATCTAGCGTGCACAGTTGTTGCGCCTCGAACGACTGGCCGAGGATTTCCTTCAGCAGGTCACAAACGTACGCGCTCGGTCCGCTCAGCACGTAGCCGTCGCGGGCCAGCAGGATCGCCGGCTCGAGGACAACGCCGAGCGGCAGCTTTCCCCACCGCTCTTGCGCCGCCACGAGTCCGGGTAATACGAGAGGCAACGCGACGCTTCCTCGACCGATATGGAACGTCTGCGTCGTGACTCCGAAGTCTACTTCTACGTCGCGAAAATCGAGCGTCTCCGGCCTCGGGCCGCCGAGCCCCGGCATTTTGGCGAAGAAATCCATCGCGTGGGCGTCCTTGCCGTTGGATACCAACATGACGCCGCCACCCAGCGCGCTCGCCAGGGTGAACTCGCATACAAACGCCGCAAACGCAGCGCCGACGGCCGCGTCCACGGCGTTGCCGCCCGCACGTAGCGCCGCGCCCCCGGCTTCGGACGTTTGCTCGTCGCCGGCTGCAACAACCCCCCGAGTTGGACCCCCCACAATACCCACGGCTACACGCGTAGCATCGCGCGGTAGGCTGTGGCCACCCTCACGAGCCAACGGATTGTCGTGCGCCTTCAATGTCCCGATTTCGGGACATTTGACCCCCAACGACCGGTCTATGCCCCCCCAAATGTCCCGATTTTGGGACATTCCGCCCCGGGCACCGCCTAGGCCGAAACCAGCGCTTCAAGCAGCTCCCCACTCAGTCCGGTGAGCGACGCCAGCTTGCCGTCGGCGAGGCTAAAACGCGGATCCGAGTACTGGGCTGGCTCCGGCACCGCGATGGCCTTCATTTTGGCGGCCTTGGCGGCAATCAGGCCAGTCAGCGAATCTTCGATGGCAATGCACTCCGTGGGCTGCACCTCGAGGGCATCCGCGCACGTGAGGTAGACGCCCGGATGGGGTTTCCCGAAGGGCTCGTTCTCGCCGGAACATTGGGCGATGAAGTCGTCGCCAAACCCGAACTGGGAGACGACTTGCTCGATGAGCCGGATCGGCGACGACGACGCGAGCCCGACGCGCAGCCCCGCGGACCGACAGAGCGAAATGGCGTCGGCGACGCCCGGCAGAGGTGCGCCGCGCTCCTTGACGATCCGACAGACCTCGTCGGTGATGCGTTCGGCCACGTGATGTGGCGACGGACCCGGCCACGGCCGGTGCGCGAAGTAGTAGTGGGCGATTTCGTCGATGCGAATGCCGCGCGTTCGGACGCAGTCCTCGCTTGTGATGTGCACCCCCACCGTCGCAAAGACCGCAATTTCAGCGATCTCCCAGATAGGTTCCGAGTCAAGCAGGAGGCCGTCCATGTCGAAGATGACCGCTCGTGACTTCATCTCAGTTCACGCATCGCGCATCGCGCTTCGCGCTTCGCGCTTCGCGCCTTGCGAGCGGCGGTGACGCGCGCGCCGGCCGAGAACAAGCGCTCCAGCAATGAACGCAATGAGCCTCGCCCAGCGCGCTTCGCCCGACGAGCCCGGGCGCGGCGCCCGAACGGCACATCCGCCGTCCCCGGCGCTGCCAGGCGCAAAGCGGCTACCCAGAATCGCTCCCGGGTAGCGGTGCCACGAGGCGTCGGCCTCGATGCTGGCGTCGCCCGTGCCGAGACCGTCACCACCCGAAGCCGCACCACCCGAAGTCGCACCACCCGAAGCCGCGCCACCCGAACCCGCACCGCCCGAACCAGATCCGCCCGGCCCGGGATCCCCGCTCTGCACGCGCGTGACTCGCAGACCATCGACCACTAGCGACCGCTCCTCCCAGGAGGCTTCGCCCGTGTTGTCGCCGATGCTCACGAGGTATCGCTGATCTGCCTCAAAAGAAAAAATCCCTAGAGAGACAAAGTCCTGGGACTGGGTCTGGTCGATGACGACGGTTGCTGTCCCCGTCGCATGCTCGATGACGTAGTCGGCCTGAGTGCTTTCCGCGTAGATTCCGTCGATGAATACCTCGAGTTCGTAGTCGCCAGCCGCCTCATAGAAGAGCCCCCAGATGGCGTAGTTCGCGACGTCGGTTTCGTCCGTGGCGGTTGTCCAGAGTAAGTTGTCGCCGTAGCCAGCCGGCTCGTTGCGCCAAAACCTCGGATCCCCGCCAGCTCCAAAACACGCGTTTTCGTCGTCGATGACGACTTGCTCTGCGCCGGATGCGATCGGTACACAGCCGGGTGCGCGGGCGAACCAGGTTTCTGCGCCCATTTGATAGAGCATTCGGACGCCCGCCGCCGAGTACCCGTCGTAGCGATCGGCGTAGACGCTGCACCAGTCCGGATTGCACCCGTTGTAGTAATGCGTGACCGTCTTGATCCACAGATCCCAGCCAGCATTCCACGGACGAACGGTATTCATCCAGACAATGGCCTCGGCGCGCGTTTCGATGTTGTCGAGGTAGCGGGACTTGATGACCATGTTCGCGACGAAGTCGATGGCAGCGAGGGTGCTGCCTTCGATCGTCAAGATGCGATCGCCTTCTCTATCCAGCGTTTCGGAATGGGTTCCGGCGTCGAATTGGAACATGCCGAGGCCGCCCTCGAGAATATCGCAGGGGCCGTCAGCCGCGCCGGAGATCATGGGTCCGCCGTTGCAGTCCACGGAGTTTGGGCCTTGGCATGCCCAGGTGGCCTCGCTCCAGCAGTGGGCCAGGCCGGTCTCCGCTTCGGCGATCCCGGCGAGCAGGACGCCGTTGTGAAGGCCGGCCAGGGCCGCGGCGTCGCGGATCCCCTCAGCGCGCTCAAGACGTTCTGCGGCGCTGAGGCGTGAGCGACGTTGTCCGATATCCGGAGAAGCCGAGTCTGACGGCGAGCAGGCGGTCCCCAAGAACGCGCCCAGAGAGGCGACAGAGGTCGCTGCGAGCAGAAGGGCGCTGACGCGGGGGGCCACGGCGAGGATGGTAACGCGAACGCCGGCCCGGCGTCCTGGCTCTTTGCGTGGGCTTTTTGCGGGGGCATCGTTTCGGCCGAATCGCGGACAGCTTGTTGAGGTCTTGATCGCGTGATATCGCGTACGGCGTGAAGACAAGGCGGAATGGGATTCGCGCGGAAAAGTCCGTGTGCCGAGTGGTTTTTGGCGTTTCGGGGCTGGCCGGGCTTGGTCTGGGAGCGCTCGCTCTCGGGCCGGGTGGCGACGCGCTGGCTCAACAGGTCGGCGCCGCGCTAGTTCAGGTTCAAGTTCAACAGGGTGGCGACGCATTAGCCAAACAGACTGTCCCGGACTCGGACTGTGCGGTGGTCGTTCCTCCTTCCGTGCCGCCGGTCCTCGTCGCGACGAAGGACCAGTGCGACTACTCGTCGTGGGCCGACGCTCTGGGCGGCAGCGAAAAGCCGCTGCCGAGCGGCACGTACCTGGTGTCGTCGCAGAGCTGCGGTAAGAAGCGCGACGGCAGTTGGGAGCGACCCTTCTGTACGATTCGGCAAGCGGTCGCGCGCACCAAGCGCAAAGCGGGGCCCGAGGGGCGACGGATCCTCGTCGATCCCGGCACCTACACGACGCGCATCAAGTTGGGCAAGGAGAAGGGCCCGCTCGAGATCCGCGGCCTCTGTCGCAAGACGACCATTCTGGAGGCGCCTGGCAAGAGGCCGCTCTTCAAGCTCGGCAAGCGGGCGAAAGCTCAGCTCACGCTCGGCGATCTCACCCTGCGCGGTGAGGGCGACGATCTGGTGCAGGTGCACTCAGGTTTTTTTGGGGGGCAGCGGCTGCGCTTCGAGACGCAGCTCAATACCGGTCTTCGACTCTACGGCACGGAGACGCGCGCGTCTTTGGAAGATGCCTTCTTCGAAGCCACCCCCGTCGCGGTCGGTTCGCCCTCGCAGAATCTCCATGGCCTCGTCAGCACTCCCTTGCCTGAGCCTCTGGCAAACCCCGACGGCTTCGGTGGACCTTGCCTCTTGGTGCTCGGCGGCGCCCAGGTTTGGGTGCAGAACCTGAATTGCCACTTCGCGTCGGGGGTCGGTGTCGTGGTGGACGGTACCGGATCCTTCCTCGATGTAGATGTGGGGGTCATTGCGGACACGCTTCCGGGCGTGCCTAGTTTTAGTGTGCCGCTGGGCATCGGCATGGCCGTCGAGAACGGCGGCTTCGCGGCCGTTCGGCAGTTATGGCTCGAGCGCAACACCACCGCGGGCGTTTTCGCTCACGGCGCGGCCACCCAGCTCGTCTTCAATGAAGGTGCCATCGACAACACATTCTTCACGCCGCCCGTGGGCACGACTCCGAGTTCCTATTTCGGCTACGGTCTTGCCGTTGCCAACGGGGCGAGCGCAACGGTCTGCGATGCGCGGATACGCGACAATCGCAGCGCTGGCATCGTGGCTGATGGCGCAGGCTCGAAGTTGAATGTCAAGGGCGGCAGCATCGAAGACACGGCCCTCCATGTCGACAACTTGGCCGGCTACGGCGTCGCGCTGCAGGCCGGTGCCGAGGCTAGTCTCTCTGGCGTTCTCATCGAGGGCAATCATACAGCGGGCGTGCTCGCCACGGGCGCCGCGTCGCGCGTCGAAATCGGCGAATGCGAGATCCGCGAAACGGTGGACAACCCGCTCAACGGGGCAGGGCGCGGCCTATCGCTCCAGTCGGGTGCGCACGCAAAGGTGCGATACACCGAGTTTACGGACAACAACGAGGTGGGGATCTTCGCCTCGGACTCCGGCTCGAGCCTCGAACTGAGCGATTCCGTCGTCTCGGGCACGATCGAGAGTTTGGCGACCGGGAGTGGCATCGGCGTGTTGGTTCAGGATCACGCGGTCGCAACGCTCCAAAGCGTTGACCTCGATGCAAACGAAGCCGTCGGGCTGAACGTGACCAACCATGCGACGGTATCTGTCGAAGCCTCTGTCTTGGCCGCAAACAACTTCGCCGGAGTGGTGCTCGTCGACGCGGGGCTCTCGCTCAAGCACACGCAGATTCTGTCGACGCAGGTGCACTCGTCGCGTGGCGGTGCGGTCGGCCTCTTTGCTCACAACACCGACGACCCCTCCGGATTTCCGCTGAACCTGGTGGCCGAAGATAACTATTTCTCTGACCACTTGGGACCCTCGGTCTATGTGCGAGGCGAAAGCCTGCCTGGGACGAGCGTCGAGTTCACGTCGAACGAATTCATCGATCCCGTTGGCCCCAGTTCGATGGTTCCGGGCAATCTGGTCTTTCTGAACGTGCCGCCACCCTCGAACGCGAGTTCGCCGGCGGCCATTGTTCTCAACGACAATGCGTTCTGGTCCCAGGCCAACATCGAGGTGCGCTTGCACGCGACCTGGGCTGAACTGGCTGGCAATGACTATAGCGGTGCCGGCCTGGCCGAGCAGTTCTGCTACGCGGCTCCCTACGACGAGGTGGACTCGAGCGCTGAGACCAACTTCCAGCACTTCCCTTGTGGCAGTCCCGTCGTTGAGGTCGAGCCCGTTCTCTACTGGTCTTTCGACTTCGTTGAGTTGGAGGCGGTGGAGTAGGGCGGCGAGGCGCCGCGCCGGGTCGCGTCGTCGATCGCTGGGCCGGGTGGAGGAAACGCCCCAGAACGCGGCGCGGCGACGGAAACGTTGCGATTTGTGTGCTGCTCAATGCTAGCGTCGCCGCCCCATGAAACGCCGTGCCCTCTCTCTGTCTGGTCTGATTCTCCCCGCCGCGACCGCCGTCGCTGGCATCGCCGCATGCAATTCGAATAGTGCGCCAGGCGGGTCAGCCGCGTCAGAGGCGCCGGCCGTCGCGGCGTCTGGCGCTGCTTCTGGCGCTGACGACGGCTTCATCGAGCAATACGCGGTGACGCGGCGGTTCCGGGCGGGACGCCCGCGCCAGCCGACGGTTGTTCCGGGCGGCGAGGCGGTGCTCTTTCTGCGCTCAGGTCCGCGGGATGTCATCGACGCGCTTTACGAATACAACGTGAAGACCAAGAAAGAGGAAGTCCTGCTCACGGCGGAGCAGATCCTCAAGGGCGCAGCGGAGGAGCTTTCGGCAGAGGAAGTGGCTCGCCGCGAACGGCTGCGGCTCATGGCCCGCGGCATCGCGAGCTACGAGCTATCCAAGGACGGCAAGCGCATTCTCGTACCGCTCTCCGGGCGGCTCTTTGTCATCGATCGCGCGAGCGACGCCATCACCGAGCTGCCCGACGTTGGCGGCTACGCGAACGAGGCTCGCTTCTCCCCGGACGCGAAACGGGTCGCATGCGTTCGCGAGGGCGACCTCTACGTCATCGACGTGGACGCCGGAACCCAACGACGCCTGACGACCACGGCGAACGACGACATCACAAACGGCATCCCCGAGTTCGTCGCGCAAGAGGAGATGTCGCGCTACGCCGGCTATTGGTTCTCGCCCGATTCCCAAGCGCTGCTCTATCAAGAGACGAATACGGCAAACGTCGAGAAGCTCTACGCGTTCAATCCGATGCAGCCGGAGAAGGCGCCGCACGCGTCTCCCTTTCCGCGCGCCGGCCGGAAGAACGCCGAAGTCCGGCTCGGGCTGATCTCGGCACAGGGCGGCGAAACGAAATGGCTCGAACGCGATCACGGTGCGTTTCCCTACGTCGCCACCGTGCGCTGGGGCGAAGAAGGCCCGCTCGCCATGCTCGTCCAGGATCGCGCACAGCAAGCGGAGCAGATCCTGACGGTCGATACGCAGACCGGCAAGACCACGCGCGTCCTCAGCGAGAGCGACGACGCCTGGCTCAACCTTGACCAATCCGTTCCGCGATTCACCGGCGCAGCGGCGTTTCTTTGGAGCACGGAGCGAGACGGGCGTTGGGCGCTCGAGGCGCTTGACGGCGACGCCGCGCGTACGCTGACGCCAACGGATCTTCGCTACGAATCGCTGCTGCACGTAGACGCCGACGCGGGGTTTGCCTGGATCACGGGGACGAAGGATCCGACGGAGAGCCACGTTTACAAGGTACCGCTCGCCGGCGGCGCGACCGTCGCGCTCACGCGCGCGCCGGGCGTGCATCACGGCGTGTTCGGCGACGACACGGACGTTTGGGTACACGTCTCCGATACGCTCGACGGTGGCGAGAAGGTGACGGTGAGGCGCGGCGATGCCGTCGTCGGTGAGTTGCGTAGCGTCGCCGAGACTCCGAGCTTTGCCAGTACGCCGGAGTACGTAACGGTCGGCAAGCGTGAGCTGCACGCCATGGTTTCGCGGCCCCGAAGCTTTGAGGTCGGCCGCCGCTATCCCGTGCTTCTGAGCGTCTACGCTGGGCCCGGGGTAAACCGCGTACGCAAGAGCAAGCACGACCACGTGAGGGCACAGTGGCAGGCCGATCACGGCTTCATCGTCGTGACCATCGACGGCCGTGGAACGCCGCGTCGCGGTCGTGAATGGGAGCGCGTCGTGCGCGGCAACCTCATCGATATCGCGCTTGAGGATCAGGTCGCGGGGCTGCGCGCCCTGGGCGAACGCTACGCGGAGATGGACCTCTCTCGGGTTGGCGTCGTGGGGTGGTCCTTTGGCGGCTACTTCTCCGCGCTGGCGGTGGCGCGCGAGCCGGGACTATTCCGTGCGGGGATCGCGGGCGCGCCGGTCGCGGACTGGCGGGACTACGACACGCACTACACGGAGCGCTACATGGGCATGCCCGACGCTAACGCCGCCGGTTACGACGCGAGTTCGGTGCTCACGTACGCGGCGGAGCTGACGCGGCCGCTGATGATCATCCACGGGACCGCCGACGACAACGTGTACTTCACCCACGCGGTCAAGATGTCTGACGCGCTGCTCAGAGCGAGCAAGGACCACGAATTCATCGCGCTCGCGGGCTCGACACATATGGTCGCCGACCCGAAGGTGGACCGGGCGCTGGGCGACCGGATGATGGCGTTCTGGAATCGCCACCTGCAGTAGCCTGGGCTGATGCGGAAGCGCGGGCCCGTGCAGTAGCGCGGACCCAGCGCCGTACCGCGGGACGGTGCGGTGGCGCGGGTTAGCGTCTCGGCGTAGACTTTCGAGACGGCTCGTCGGCTAAGCCGCGGCCGCAGAGGGGGCATGCCCCGAGGACATGGCGGCGGCTACGAGCTGCAAGCGAGGAACGTATGAGCGAAGCGAAAAGTCCGCTGGCAGCCACGATGGATCCCTATCTCGAAGCGTACCTGGGCGGTGACGAGAATGCCGCGGCCGAGTACTACTCGGAGGACATCGAGTTTTTTATTCAAGGCGACCACCCCTGGGCGGGCCAGTATCGGGGCAAGAAGGCTGTGACGCGCTTGCTGCGCGGTCTAATGCACGATACCTGCGACGAATACGAGCTGGTCGAGGTCGAGGACGTCCTTTATAGCGAGACGCAGGTCGCGACCATGCCCCATTGGCGCCTGACGTTGAAGGGCAAGGTCCTCGAGCTGAAGGTGATCACCGTGTACACGCTTCGCGAGGGCGCGATCTCTAGGGTCCGCATGTATTTCGAGGATCCCCATAAGGCGAGCCATTTCTATTCGCTGGGACGGTAACGGGCGCGTGTTGCAACGGGTGCTCGCGATGAACGCTGCTAACTCCTCCGAACAACCTCGTCAGAGACGGCACAGAGCGGGCCGGCTCGAGTCCGCTTAACGACGAAAAACGCGAGGGCACGTTTGTCTGCGCGGCGTGCGGCGCGCCTCTATTCGAGTCGCAAGCCAAGTACGAGAGCGGGACCGGTTGGCCGAGCTTCCATTCGCCAATCGAGGGGGCTGTGGAGACGAAGCGTGACTTCAAGATGATTTGGCCACGTACCGAATATCATTGCGCTCGCTGCGGCGGACATCAGGGCCACGTATTCGAGGACGGGCCCGACCCTTCTGGGCAACGCTTCTGCAATAATGGCGTCGCTTTGGAGTTTGTTCCTGCGGAATAAGTCCCCGGTCTCGGGTTAGCTCGCGGGCGCGTTGACCAGGAATGCCAACCCTTTGGATAAGCTTCGCCCATTCGGAGTGGCGAGGAGTGTGCGAGATTTACTTTCCAATGAGGGGGAAACTGATGGAACAGGTCGTAGGTGTTGTGCCCACCTGGGTCCTGGGCTTTGTGGCGGGGCTGGGGGGCCTCGCGGCAGGCTGCGCTGCTGACCAGGGGGGGCTCTTTTCCGGGGAGTCCGGGGATGCGTCGAGCGGCCGCGCGGGAAGCGGGAGTTCGGGCGCTGCTGGGGGCGGGGTGAATAGCGGCGGATCGAACGCGGGCGGGTCGGATGCCGGCGGGACGGACGCCGGCGGGACGGACGCCGGCGGGGCGAATAGCGGCGGGTCGAACGCCGGCGGGTCGAACGCCGGCGGGTCGAGCGGCGGAACGGGACCGGACCCGGGCGTCTCTGCGGCGAGCCTGCTCGCGTTGACGGAGAATTGTCGGGTCGTCGGCGGTCAGTTCAGCTCGGATTGGAGTACGTCTTCGGACATCCCCGTCTGTGGGCTGGAGGGCGCCGTGTTTTTCCACGCCGACATGGACATCGACTGCGACGGGCGCGTCACGCCCGAGTGCAACGAGCAGACCGATCCATACTTCTTCGACGCCACCGCCATGGGCGAGCATATTGCAGCCGCCGAGCTGCCCTTCGTCGTGTTGCCGCAACCGAGCGAGCGTTTTGACCCGAGCGAGTTCGGACTCGAGCTTGGGAACGTGGTTGCGGTGATCTATCAAGGGGAAGTCAGGTATGGGGCGTACGTCGACATCGGCCCCGCGGAGATCATCGGCGAGGCGTCGTACGCGATGGCGGAGCTTTTCGGAATCGATCCGGATCCCGCCACCGGTGGCGCTGAAGAAGGCGTGACGTATATCGCTTTTACGGGTGCAAACGCGCGGGTGCCGGAGGATGACATCCTCGATCACGGTCGCGCTGTGAGTATTGGTAGAGCGCAGGCCGCAGAATTGGTCGCTGACAATTAGCCTTGCTAGACGGCGCCGCTCTCGCGGAGTTTGGCGATATCTTCGTCCGAGAGGCCGAGCACTTCGGTGAGGACGCTGTCCGTATGGGCGCCCAGTGCCGGGCCGGGCCAGCGTGTCTCGCCGGGGGTTTCGGAGAGCCGCGGGAATACGCCGGTGATCTTCAGGGAGCTGCCGTCGGGGAGCGTCACGGAATCGAATGCGCCGCGGGCGTTGAGTTGCGGGTCGTTGGCGAGATCGCGGGCGTCGTTGATGGGTCCGCCGGGCACCTCGGCCGCTTCGACGGCGGCGACGACGTCTGCTTTGTTGTGTTTGGACGTCCACGCTTCGATGGCTGTGTCGAGCTCGTCGGCGCGGTGGACGCGGCCGTCGTTGTCTTGTAGCGCCGGGTCTTTCGCGAGGTCGGGGCGGCCGATGAGGTTCATCAGTCGCTTGAAGATGGGGTTGCTGTTGCCGCCGATGGCTACGAACGAGCCGTCGCCGCAGCGGTAGGTGTTGCTGGGGACGATTCCTTCGAGGCGTGCGCCGTAGCGTTCGCGGATGTGCCCGGTGGCGTGAAATTCGGGAATGAGGGATTCCATGTGATTGAGGATCGACTCGGTGAGGGCGACGTCAACGATTTGTCCGCGGCCGGTACGCTCACGGGCGTAGAGCGCGGAAAGCACGCCAAAGGCCGCGTGCATTCCGGACATGGTGTCGCCCAGGCTGACGCCGCTGCGCACGGGCGGGCGTCCGGGCTCGCCGCTGAGGTAGCGTAGTCCGGCGACCGCTTCGGCTACGTTGGCGAAGCCGGGCTTGGACGCCGAGGGTCCCGTCTGTCCGTATCCGGAGATGCGCGCCATGACGAGCCTCGGATTGAGCGCGCTGAGGGCGTCGTATCCGAGCCCCCAGCTCTCCATTTTGCCCGGCTTGAAGTTCTCGATGACGACGTCTACGCCCGACTCGACGAAGCGCCTGATGAGGTCGCGTCCGTCGTCTGTACGCAAGTTGACGGTGATGCTTTTTTTGTTTCTGGCGAGGGAGTACCACCAATAGGAAGTGTCGCCGTGCATCATGCGCCACTTGCGGATCAAGTCGCCCGTGCCCGGCGGCTCGACTTTGATGACGTCGGCGCCGTACCCCGCCAGCAAATAGCCGGCGAAAGGCCCGGCGAGCGCGTGCCCCAGCTCAAGAACTCGCAATCCCGCCAGGGCGCCCGAGGGTCGCTCCGTCTCCGTCATGGCTCAAAGGTTGGCACGACCGTGCAGCCGGGTCGAAATTCCGCGCGTCCGGGCAGCTTTTGGCATAATACCTACCTTGTGAGTAGCCGACTTCCCGAACTCTTCGAGAGCAACCGCGCCTGGGCACGTGCGAAGCTGGACGCCAACCCGGGTTTCTTCGAGCGCCTCGCCGAGCAACAGGAGCCGGACTATTTGTGGATTGGTTGCTCCGACAGCCGTGTGCCCCCCAACGAGATCTGTGGACTCGAGCCGGGCGAGATGTTTGTCCACCGCAACGTGGCGAATGTCGTCGTGCATACCGATCTCAATTGCCTGTCGGTGACGCAGTACGCGGTCGAGGTCCTGAAGGTCTCGCATATCATCGTGTGCGGGCACTACGGCTGTGGAGGCGTCAAGGCGGCCGTCGACGGCGAGCGCCACGGTCTCATCGACGGTTGGTTGCTCAATATTCACGACGTCTACGAGCGCAATCGGGAAGAGCTTGAAGGTATCGAGGAGTGGCAACGCCCCGATCGCCTCTGCGAGCTGAACGTCGCCGCCCAGGTGAGAAACCTCTGCTCGACGAACGTCGTCAAGGACGCGTGGGCTCGCGGCCAAGAGTTGACCGTGCACGGGTGGGTCTATGCACTGAGCGACGGCCTACTCAAGGATCTCGACCTCTGCGTAAGCGGCAGAGGCGACGCCCCCGCGATCTAGCGGCAACGCCTCGAGCCAGCGCGCGCGCGCCAGAGCGCGAAGTCATGTCGTCAACGTGTCCCGACAGACGGTCACGCTAGGGCGATGACCGGGTTATGCCGCCAACACGACCGTCTCAGGGGACACGCTAGCGACATGAGTCCTATCCGGCAGCGACCACGGCCGACTCTGGTGCCGCCAACACGACCGTCTCAGGGGACACGCCAGCGACATGAGTTCTATCCGGCAGCGACCACGGCCGACTCTGGCCGCATATCCGCTTTCGGAGGGTAACGGAGCAGAACAAGCTGGCGGCGCGGGCCAATCTCGGGAAAGGTGGCGACCAAGGACAACGACGATGGATTTCAAGCTCAGCGAAGAGACGCAAATCATGAGGGACTCGTTCCGCCAGTGGGTGGAACGCGAACTGCAACCACTCGCGGAGAAGGAAAACGTCGACCCGGATAAGGGCGTGCCCGCGGAAATCATCACCCGGGTGCGGAAGCGCTCAGCGGAGCTCGGCTACTACTCCCACCACATGCCCGAGGAAGTCGGCGGCGGTGGCTTCAGCATGCTCGTATCGCACCTGAGTAAAGTAACGTTAGTTGTCATCAAGTCAAGGTTCTGGAGAGACTGTTTCAGACAGAACTCTGTTGCGGCGTGAAG